>Ga0194061_1000243_pt1 | contig 32959 bp, 36 predicted proteins | sample SepL2221m_MetaG_FD_163423 | JGI IMG/M metagenome (GOLD analysis project Ga0194061, IMG submission 163423) | Anoxic zone freshwater microbial communities from boreal shield lake in IISD Experimental Lakes Area, Ontario, Canada - Sep2016-L224-21m | ecosystem: Environmental > Aquatic > Freshwater >... | reverse complement strand
CCTGCGCGGTGCCCTGCGCCGGGATGATCTTCACGTTCAGCCCGGCATCCTTGTAGTAGCCCTTGGCGAGGGCCACATACCAGGGCGCGTGGCGGCCGAGCACAATAAAGTCCAGCGTCAGCGTGACGTCGGTCAGCGGCTTGTCCTGCGCCAGCGCCACACCGCTCGCGCTCGGTCCCATCAGTGCGAATCCCAGGATACAAATCAGCATTGCTCTCAACATGGCAAATCCCTCCGGTCGTAGTCCGTCAACGGTTGGTTAACTGTCAGCTGCAAGAATCCCTTTAACGCTTTGTCCGCTTTGCCGGCTTCGCAGATTTTATGGCCTTTGCGGCTTTGCTACCCTTCTTTGCGGTCTTGGTGCGCGTCGCGCCGACTGCTCTGCCGGCGGATGTTTTTTTCTTTGCCGGGACCGCCTGTTTGGCAGTGGTCTTCTTTTTGGCCTTTTTTACGGCGGCGGCGATCGGGCCGACCGTTTTTTCGGAGTGGTACACCGGACGCTCGAAGTAATGCGGGCCGTCGTACATTTCCAGCATGAGTGAATCCTTGCGCGCCATGGTCGGGCCGTGCGGGTGGCCCTTGGGGTTCATGTAAAAGCTGCCCGGCTTGAGCACCACGCCGGTCGTTGTGTAGGCGTATTCGCCTTCGAGACAGTACATGAACTGGTTGGATGCGTGCACGTGCCGGACCGGCACGCCCGAGCCCTTGGGGCATTTGAACAGCGAGATCGTCGCGCCGGTTTCAGGATGCTGCCAGAGGGTGTAGATCTGGAAACCGGCGGGAGTGGTTTTCCATTTTTTCGGGTCCAGCTTGTTCTGCGGGATCAGCAATTCCTTGGTGCGCTTAGCCACGTGCGGCTCCTTGTTGATGACGTGCGTAATGACGTGCGGTGTCGATGTATGGTGTTGATGAATGTTACGTGATATTTTACAGATTCGCAATTACTATGCTTTTGCCTGACCGCAAGCGCAGTATTCACCATTGCGCTGTCGATTGCCTGTCTCGCCCCGCCCGGAGCGCAGGTACAGCCCTGCCTGTTCCGCCCATTCGCATCATCGCGACCAATCCGCCGGGGCGGGGGTACCGCCGATACACTCGCGCTCAGCCTCGCCGATGAGCTCGGCTGATCCCTTGCGCAGCCGGTCGTGGTCGAAAACCGTCCGGGCGCCAACGGCAACTTTGGCGCGGAAATCATCATCAAGAGTCCGCCCGACGCATACGCGATGCTGATCACGCCGCCCGGCCCGCTCGCCATCAACGCCAGCCTTTACGCAGTGCTCTCTTTTGACCCGAGGACGGCGTTCGCCCCGGTGACAATCGTTGCCGTCGCACCGCTCATACTGGTCGCACATCCTTCGCTGCCCGCTACAAACCTGAAGGAACTCGTCGACTACGCCAAGGCCAATCGCAGAAAAATATCGGCCGCTTCGAAGGGCAACGGCTCTACCGAGTATCTTGTCCTCGAGCTGCTCATATTCATGGGGGATGTGGACGTCGTCCACGTACCCTACAAAGGCAGCGCGCCTGCGCAGGCCGACCTGCTGACCGGGCGGGTGCAGATAATATTCGACAACATCACGACCAGCCTGCCCCCAGCGCGGTGCGCTACGGGCCGTCGCCGTCGCCGAGCGTTCACGCCTCAGCGCAGCATCCGAAGTGCCAATACTGGATCAGTCCGGACTGAAGGCGGTCGAGGCGACACCCTGGTTCGGCATCGTTGTGCGCGCCGGCACGCCGCGCGACATCATCGACCAATTGAACGAGGCAATCAGGGCGGCGCTGCGCAAGCCCGAAATGGAAGCGCACTTTGCCGCGCTGAGCGTCGAATTACGCGCCATGAGCTCCGACGAGTTCCCGCGTCATATCCAGGCCGAGACGGAAAAATGGGGACGTCTCTTGTGCCATTCGGGTGCGCGCGCCGACTAGCTGCGCACCAGCGCCTGCAAGTGCAGGCGAATCGCCCCAGCGGCACCGTCCGCGTCGCGGGCCGCGATGCACGCCAGCACCTTTTCATGTTGCTCCTGCACCTTGGCGTAGTCGCGTTGACCCGCTACGGCGGTGGACCACAAAGGCGTGGAGCGCTGGTGCAGCATATTAAGAACTTCGGCAATGACCGGATTGTCGGCGCACTCGGCAAGGCCGCGGTGAAAATCCTGGTCAAGCTCCATCAATCCCTGACGGTCTCTTGCCGCCACCAGCTTTTTGCCCTCAGCCAGCCGCGCCTTGAGCGCGCGCAATTGCGCATCAGTGGCACGCTCAGCGGCAAGCCGCACCATCGCCACTTCCAGCGGGATGCGCGCTTCGACTACCTGGTCGATTTCCTTTGGCGACCATGAGCGCACCAGGATTCCCTTGCGCTGGATAACCTCGAGCAGGCCATCATGCTGCAGCCGGTGCACCGCGTAATGCACCGGCGATCGCCCCAGGCCAAGCCGTTCCGAAAGCTCTTGGACATTAAGAAAGGTCCCGGGAGCCAGTTCCATCGCGAGGATTTGCCACTTGATCGCCTCGTAGGCTTCGTCGCCAAGCGATCCCTTGGGTAGCGATTCTATGATCGCCTGGTCCCGCTTCGAACCGGTGTTGCGCCTCGGTTCCTTCAGATCAATACGTTTGCGCTGCGGCTCCATGCCCTGCGTTCTCCTTGTCGCCCTCGCCGGAGCCTCTCTGGTATGTGGTCGATTTATAACATGTTTCGTAACGTTTCATTCCAAGGCGCTGGGTGCTTGGGCCCGCCGCCGGTGCGGCTCAAAAGCCTGATTGCCGAAAATCAGGTGGTCCGGCGCGACACTTCCACGCGCGCACCCTTTGCCCCGCGATGGATGGCCTCGAAAAGGTCGCTGGGGCTGTGGTGCGAGTCGCTCACGACAATGCCGCGCGAATTCAGGGCATCCTGGAGCGCAGCGCAAAGCGTGTGCAGCGGCCCGCCGCCGCCTTCCCCCATTCCTTTCGCGCCGTTGAAGGTGAAAGGCGAGGGCGACTCCAGGTTTCCGTACTTGATCGTCGGCATGTTCAGGATGGTGATCGGGCAATAGTCGCTGAACGAACTGGTCAGCAGGTTCCCATGCTCGTCGTAGTCCAGTGATTCCATCAGTGCCGCGCCGATCCCGTGCGCCGCGCTGCCCAGCACCTGTCCGCGCACGATCGTGTGGCTAATGACTCGCCCACAGTCGTCCACTGCGGAATAGTCCAGGATGTGCAGGTTATGGGTATCCGGATCCACCTCAATCACTGCGATGTGCACCTGGCACGCATAGGTGAGGGTGAGGTTGCCGTACTTGCGCTTCACATCGGGCAACTCGAACGGGGGGCGATAAATGTAACGCGCGTTCAGCGTAATGTCGGAGATTTCTGCCGCCATGCCAGCGGTGCGCATGTTCACGATGGTCGAGAGCTCCGCGAAACTCACCGACATGCCATCGCTGCGGGAAACGGACGGCACGCCTTTGACAGCGGCGATCGTCATCGTGGACGGATCGGCCTTCAGCACGTGCGCAGCCATTCGAAGCAGCTCCGTGCGCAGCAGGCCGCACGCGCCGTGTATAGCGCCGAGGCTGGTGACGACGAACTGGCTGGCATAGGTCCCGGAGTGTGAGGTGTGGGTGTTGCGCTCCGTGTCAAATCCGACTTGAACCATCACCCAGTCCTCGCCGATGCCGAACTCCCGTGCAACGACCAGCGCGGCGATCGTCTCGTGGCTCTGCCCCTGCGGGACCGAGCCCACGGCCACCGTGAGGCGGCCGTCCACGCCGAGGCGCACGTTTGCCATCTCCGAGTTTCCTGTGAACGGCGAGTTTGGATTGATTATGCGCGACTGGCCGAAGTTGTTGGTACCCGAGTCCAAAGCCGTTCCAATGCCCATCCCCACGATGCGCCCTTGCCCGCGCATCGCCGCAATCCGCTCCTCCCACGCACTCCAACCAATCAGCTCCTGGGCTTTCGTCAGCATCGCGTGGTAGTCGCCCGAGTCGTAGACGCAACCGTTGGGTGTGGTCCACGGAAATTCCGGCACATAGTTTCGCCGTCGGATCTCGTCGGCGGGGATGCCCATCCGGTGGCCGCAGATGTCGATCACGCGCTCGAGGAACCAGACATGCTGCATTCGCGAGAAGCCGCGGTTCGGCCCGACTGGGCACTTGTTGGTCACCGCCTGCTGCATGTCGATGCGAAGGTTCGCCAGCTTAAGCGTGCCCGGTGCCACTTGCGACCAGATCACGCATCCAAGCGGCTCGTAGCGCGGATAGGCACCGCAGTCGTCCACGTGCCGCGAGCGGATAGCTATAATCTCGCCGTCGGTCTTCAGCGCTACCTCGGTGTCCAGGAACGTACGTTCGTTGCCGTGGGCGCTGGCCTGCATGTGCTCGCGCCGTGTCTCGATCCACTTGACCGACCGGTTCCCGGTCTTCCTGGACAGCAGCGCGCAGATGATGATGTATGGATAAAGGTTCTGCTTGATACCAAAGCCGCCGCCGATGTCGTGGGTCCGGATGCGCAGCTGCTCCGGCGATATCCCCAGCGCAGGCGCAAGGAACTTGATGGCGATACCAGGCTGTATGATGTTGCAGAACACGTCCAGCCGGCCGCTGGCTTCCCAGGTGGTCACGACTGCGTAGTTCTCCAGCGGTGTGCTGGAGAAGCGATGAAAATGCAGCCGGTCAATGCGAACGACCACGTCGGCTTGCTCGAACGCCTTGTCAACCTCTCCCCACTCGAACACCGAAGAAAATGTCTGGTTGGTTCCCACTTCCTCGTGGAGCAATACGCTGGTAAGTAGGGCATCGACCGCGTTAGTGACCGCGTCCAGCGGTTCGTATTCGACGCGTACCGCCTCGGCCGCATCCGCCGCGATGGCGGGGGAGGTGGCTGCGATCGCGACTACGGGCTCTCCCTGGAAGCGGGCCTTGTCGATGGCCATGCAGAAATCTACGATGCCGTTGGCCGGTGGAGGCGCCATCGACGGAAAGCGTGACGAGAGCGCCTTCACCTCTTCGCCGGTGAGGCAGCACACTACCCCGGGGATGCGCTGCGCCTCGGAGATGTCAACAGAGAGGATGCGCGCGTGCGCGTATGGCGAGCGCACAATCGCCACATGCAGGTCGCGCGATCCCTGCTCGTCGTCCACAAAGCACCCGTGGCCACGCACCAGACGGTTGTCTTCTCTACGGTTGAGCCCGCTCATTGCGAATCCCTTTTCCCCATGCCGAGTACCGCCAGCAGTCGCGCCCACCATCCGGAGTGCGCGATTGGGACCGCATCGTCCGGTGAGTTGCGGGCCTGCACCTGCGTGGGCCCGCCGCCCAGAGCGGTGCGTAGCGCGTCGATCATGGCCTGAACATTCCGCTTGGCAAGCGGCATCAGGATACCGTTGGCGATCGACGCCAGCGTTCCCCGCACCAGCGTCTCGCTTCGCCAGACCACGCGCGTGCCAGTGCCTCGTGGCGCCAGCTCAAAGCCGATGTCCGAATCGGCCATGCCCAGCGTATGCCGCGTCGAACTTTTGTATCTCGCGCGGGTCCCGGCCAACAGCTCCACCACGGTTACCGTGGCCTCGACCGTGCCTCGGATCTGCGGCACCCCTACTTCCAGGATCACTTTGAATCGCTGGCTTTCGACCTCGCGCAGTTCCCGGAACATCGGCAGCAGGGGCGCGAACCGCATGGGATCGGTCAGGAAGGCGAAGACTTCTGTCGGCGTGGCCTCCACATCGAAGGAACCGTCCAGTTGGAGTTTCATCGCGTCTTTCCCTGTGCTGTCGCCGCCGCGAGCACGGCGGTGATGATGTTCTGGTAGCCGGTGCAGCGGCAGGTGTTGCCGGCGAGCGACTTGCGCACCGCAGCCTCGTCCACCTCGCCCGACTTTTCGAGTAGCGCGGTCGCCGCCATCAGGAATCCCGGGGTGCAGTAGCCGCACTGCAGCGCGTGGTGCTTGGAGAACGCTTTTTGCAGGGGGTTCATCTCCGCGCCCCGAGCAAGTCCTTCCACCGTGCGGACCTTGCGGCCATCGGCCTGCAGCGCGAGAACGCTGCAGGACTTGACTGGCTCGCCATCGAGCAAAACCGTGCATGCACCGCAATAGCTGGTATCGCAACCGACGTGGGTTCCGGTCAGGCCCGCGTCGGTGCGCAGGAATTCGACCAGCAGCCGGCGCGGCTCGACATGGCCTGTGTGGATCCGTCCGTTAATGTCCACGTTGATCGAGTGCATGGGTTGTTCAGCCATAGTAGAAGTGTGTCTGCAATGAAGTTTCCCCGCGCCGACGCTGCTCGATGACCGAAAATGCGCGGCGCACCAGTCCCGCCACCAGTGAACGTTTGTAGGCTTCGCTGCCCTTGTTATCGGCTAGCGGCTGCGCCGAGGCGGACGCCGCGCTCGCCACCGCCTCAATGGCATCGCGGTCCGGGATACGTCCTCGCAGGATCGGCGCCGCATCGATAACCAGCGGCGTAAGGGCCACGCAGCCGAACGCCAGGTGCACATCACGGCAGCGATCTCCGTCGAAGGCGATCTGCAGCGCACAGCTCGCGGTCGGGTAGGCCGGGGCGCAGCGTTTGAATGCGACGAACGCGCCGGTGCCATCGAGTGCGGCGGCACCGATGTGAACCGCGGCGATCAATTCGCCTGTCCGCAGTGCCGGAGCGTAGGGTTCGCGCAGCAGTTCGCGCACGCTCTGGGTGCGCTCGCCGGCCGCGCTGACGCAGCGCACCTGTGCATCCAGCGCGCAAAGTAGGGCTGGCCAGCAACTGCTTGGGTCTGCTTCGGCGATCGAGCCCCCCACGGTGCCCAAGGTCCTTGTTTGGGTGTCGGCGATTCCCAGTGAACAGTCGCTCAAGATCGGATGGCGTGCCGATACGTCCGAGGTGCCGATCGCCGCGTGCGTGGAAAGCGCGCCAAAGTGAACGCCGCTGGCGTCCTCATTGATGAAGTGCGCCTCGCTTACACGTCCGATATCGATCAGGTCGGTGGGCTTGAGCAGCCGCAACTTCAGCAGCGGGATCAATGTCTGTCCGCCGGCAAGGACCTTGGCGTCCGGCCCTAGCGAAGCGAGTGCGGCCGAAGCCTCGGCGAGTGACGAGGCACGGTGGTAGCGAAACGACGAGGGATACATATGCTCTCCTAGACGCTTATCTCGACCGGCGGCACCGCGGCATCTGTGGGTGGTGGCCCCAGGCTGGTTATCTCCGGATCATTGTAGCCGGCCAACTGGCCGAATAGCGTGTCTGAATCGTCCAGGAACAGGCTTCTGGTCACACCATCGACGAGCCGCCGGACGCCGTACTTCATCCCGGTGATGGATGCAGCCGACAGGCCCATGCTGAGCGTGGCACCGTAGTTGTAATTGTGAATATGACGCAGCCATGGGGCACCGCCGGGCGTGCGTTCCTTGAACTCGAAACCCGGGCCGAGGTATGGCGAGCGCGACATGGACTCGTCCTGATCCCCGGCTGGCGGCGTATATCGGTCGCGCCACAGCGCGGCATGTGCAGCGATGCCCCGCAGTTCCCTGCGCGAGGCGAGTTCGTTGGTGATGCCGGTAGCGAAGATAAGAAAGTCGAACTGCAACCGACCTTTGGGCGTAACCACATCTACCGACTTGCCATTGTGTTTGGCCGATTGCCATTGCGCATCGGTCCGCAGGGTGAAGCTCGAATGCCGAGTGCACCGCCATAGCGTTTCTTGCGGCGGCGGCTGATTCATGCGTGCCACCTGGCGCATGAACCGCCAGCGCTTTTCGTCGGGCAGCGCGAAGTAATGTCCCAGGAAGCCAGAGAATTCGATCCACTTGTATGGATTCACGCGCGGGAACTCGGCGATACGCACACACAGGTCCACCGAGGCGGCTCCGTGTTCCAGCGCCATCGCAGCGTTGTCGAAGCCCGACGCCCCGCCTCCCATAATGCCGACCCGCTTACCCGACAGTGCCTTGAAATCGATCTCGCTATCGGTGTGCGCATGGCTCCCGGGCGGCAGACCGTCTGCCACGGGCGGGACATACCAGCGCCCGCTTCCATCCAGCCCGGTCGCCAGCACAACTTTGCGTGTGAGCAAAGTCTCGCCAGACGCCGTCGCGATGGCGATAATGTTGCCTTCGGGCCGGATGTCGGTTACCTCGACGCCGTTGCGCACCGGGATGCCGAGCACACGGCGGTACCACACTAAGTACTCCTGCCAGAGCGGGCGCGGAAGCTTTCCCATGGCTTTCCATGCGTCGGCGCCAAAGCGCGCGGTGTACCATGCTTGCGGCGTGAGAGAGGGATTGCCGAAATCCAGTCCGCTGCCCTGCTTCGGCGTTCGTAGCGTATTCATGCGTGCGAACGTCAACCAGGGGCCTTCCTGGCCCTCGGTACTCCGATCGAGTACGACCACGTTGATCACGCACTCGCGCATCAGGCCGAACGCTGCGGCAAGCCCGCTTTGGCCGCCGCCTACGACGACCACGTCGAACACGTGCCCGGCCGGGTTGTGCTTTTGCAACACCCAGGGCCGGCTGGGATACTCGTTGTACGCTAGCTCGCGCCGGATACTCTCTTCGAGTTTATGCAAGCTCATCAGTGTGCCCGATCCGAGTATTGCACCCGCGCTGAACGACTGCCGACCACCGCGCCGAGCACAGTTTCCTTGGCGAATGGCGGCTTGTCATAGTCGGCCACCAGTGTTCCCTGGTGAACCACCAGGATGCGGTCGCAAAGGGCGACCAGCTCCTCTACTTCCGAGGAGACAAGCAGTATCGCCGCACCTTCGCTCGCCGCCATGTTCATCAGCTGGTAGATATCCATTTTCGCGCCGACATCCACAGCCTTGGTCGGGTCATCCATCAGCAGCACGCGTGCGCCCGCGGCCAGCCATTTGGCGATCACCACCTTCTGCCTGTTGCCGCCCGACAGCCGCTTCACCGGACACTCCGGATCGGCCGGGCGGATGTCCAGCGCACGGATCATCCTCAGCGCGAGCTTGCGCGCGCGGTTCGGCGAGAGTACGCCCAGTGTCTGCAAACGCCAGGCGCTTGGAAGCAGAATGTTGTCCTGGATTGACATGGCGGGAATAAGACCTTCCTTCATCGCGTCGCCCGGGATCAGGCAGATGCCCATGCGCACGCGCTGACGCATGCCCATTTTGGAAACGTCGGTGGCATCGAGACTCAGGCTGGATGGTCTCGCGCGGACCGATCCGCCGAGGTCGGCAAGTAAGTTATCCATGCCGGCGCCGATATAGGTGGGGATGCCTACGATCTCGCCAGCGGCCAGTTCGAACCCAACCCTGATTCCTGCATCCTCACGGTCACGCAACAGGTCGGCCGAGGAGAGCAACGGGCGCCGTCCCGCTTGCGTCGCGCGCTCGCGCTTGTTGTTGTAGGTGCCAGGTTCCCTACCGATGATCAACTTCACCAGGGCGTCGCGATCCACCTCGGCACGTGGCACGGTTGTGATTGTTCGGCCGTTGCGTAGCACGGTGACCCGGTCGGCCACCGCCAGGACTTCTTCCAAACTGTGCGCGATCAGGATGACACAGGCGCCTTGTGCGGTCATTGTCCTCACCGCACCGAAGAGGTTGTCTGCCTCGGACGCACTCAGCGAAGCCGTGGGTTCGTCGAGCACCAGAATGCGCGAGGAAGTTCCAACGGCGCGTGCAATCTCGACAAGTTGCCGTTCGGCGACGCTAAGGTCGCGGACTTTGCTGTCGACTCGCGCGTCCATGCCGAACATGCGCAGCCTGTCGGCGGAGAGCCTGCGCATGGCAGTACGGTCCGGGATGCTGAACGGGCCCATCGCGATCCGCACAGGCGGATGGCCGAGGAACATGTTCTCGAAAACACAGAGTTGGTCGACCAGCTGGGAATGCTGGTGCACGACTGAGATGCCACGGTCACGCGCCTCCAGCGGTCCGGAGAATACCACCGGGACGCCTTCCAACTCCACACCGCCGGCGTCGGGCTGTTCCTCTCCGGCAAGGACACGCATCAGCGTAGATTTGCCCGCACCGTTCTCTCCCACTATCGCGTGTACCTCGCCGGCTCGGAACGACACCGACACATCCGACAGGGCCTGCACCGTGCCGTAGCGCACGCACACTCCGCGCGCTGCCAGGCAGGCGGGCACCTGCGCCACGGCAGACGGCGAGGTCACGACGGTAGGCGGCTGGGGCAAGGCGGTCAGCGGGGCATTTTCGTGTCGTGGATCAGCGCGGTTTCACGCCGAGGCGCTCGCGCAGTGGTGGGGGGATCAAATCGTAGGCGTTCTGCTGCGTGACCATGCTGAACTGCAGCGACACGAAACGTTGCGGCACCTTCTTGTTCTTCAAGAACTCCGCGACCGTGTCTGCCGCGAGTTTGCCCCAGCCCACCGGATCCAGCAGCACACTGGAAGCCATGTCACCGTTGTAAACCGCCGCGAGCGCAGGTGGCGAACCGTTCAATCCGGTTACTGCCACCTTGCCGGTCAAGCCGGCAGCTTTGACCGCCTGCGCCGCGCCCAGCGCCAAGTCGTCGTTCGAGGCGTAAATGCAAACAAGGTCGCGGTGCGCCACCAGCGCATCCTCAGCGAGTTTCAGCCCGTTTTCGCGTGTCTGGGTCGAGTTCTGCGAGAACGCGACGCGAAATCCCGCCGGCTCGACGACCGCGCGGAAGCTGCGTTCCTGGTCGACCATCACCAACGCGCCGGCCGGACCAAGCAGCATCGCTACCTTGCCCGGCTTTAGCGAATCGACCGCCCACTTGCCTTTTGCTGCGCCGACCTGCTTGAAGTCGATGCCGATGAAGGACTCCCACAGCGAGGAGTATTTGTCGTCCAAGGTGCGGGCCACCATGAATATCGGGATGCCCGCCGCCTTGGCTTTCTGCACCGCCGGCGCCGGCCCCTCGGTGTTCAACGGCGAGAGCAGTAGTGCATCCACGCGCGCCACGACAAGATCGTTGATGTTATTGACCTGCTCGTTAACGTCCGCATTGGCTGACAGCAACGTAACATCCATCTGCTGGGCGCCAAAAGCCTGCACAATGGATCTGCCCATGGCGATGTAGAACGGGTTCTGCGCTTCCGGCAGTGACACGCCGACCTTGAATCGCCGACCCTGAGCGTGTACGAAGCGTCCGGCGAACGCGAGGGGTAACGCGGCGCCGGTGGCGAGGATGAGTTTGCGTCGATCCATGACAAGGTCTCCTTGGTGGGGGTTTTAAGACTTCCGTTTTCGAAAATATGTCTGCTTACGTGCGCTTCTTGACGGCATCCAGCGTCGCAGCGATCACCAGGATCGCACCGATAAACACACCCTTCCAGTGCGGGTGCACGCCGACGATATTCAGCCCGTTACCAAGCACTGTCAGCAGGAGTATGCCCAGCACAGAGCGCCAGAGTCTTCCCTCGCCACCGCTTAGCGCCGCGCCGCCCAGTACGACTGCGGCGATCGCCTCGAGTTCGTAGAGGAAGCCTGCTGTCGGCTCCCCGCCGCCGGTTCGGGCACACAGCAGCATGCCGGCGATGCCGCAGCAGGCACCAGAGATCGCGAAGGCCGCCACGCGAACCCGCGCTACGGCCACGCCCGACAGGCGTGCCGCTGTAGGATTGCCGCCGGTTGCGTACAGGTTGAGTCCGAAGGTCGTGTAGCGCAAAAGCAGCGCACCAGCGAAAAACACCGCGAAGGCAATCAGCGCCAGCACCGGTATGCCGGCCAAACGCGCCGTGCCGATTTCGGTGAAGGATGCGGGGAAACTGTAGATTGCGCCGCCGTCGGCCAGAATCAGTGCAAGGCCGCGGCAAATATTGAGCGCCCCCAGTGTCACGATCAGGGGCGAGACATTCAAGTAACCGACGAATACACCGTTGATGATACCCACCAGCGCGCCGGTGCCGATTCCTGCGCCCAGGCCGAAGGCGAGGCTGCCGGTCTGATCCACCACCATCGCGGCGACCACCCCCGCCAGGGCCACCACCGCGCCGGCGGACAGGTCGAAGCCACCGACGAAGATGACGAAACTCGCGCCCACCGTCACCACCGCCAGGATGGATACTTGGTTGAGAATGTTTGTGATGTTGGCGCTGGACAGCATCTTCGTGTCCATAACAAAGAACACGAGCAGAATCGCAACGAATACCGCCGGGACCACCAGCTGATCCCAGTTGAGCCGCAGCCAGTCGGCCCTGCAGGGGGCTGACGCGCCATCGTCCGAAGTTGATTCCGATGTCAAGTGCAGCTCTCCAGTCGGCAAACTATAGGAAACTCAATCATGCCGCTTTACCCCTGCGGCTCCTTGAGGATGAGGTGTCATGCTACCTGTGGTTTCTATGAATGTTACGTGATATTTTACTGAACGGCAAGGACAAGCGTTGTCCAAAGGGGTTTGAGTCTGAACGGACAGTTAGGGTTGATCATGATGCGGAGCATGGGGGTCGAAATGAACGACAAGCGGTTGCAGACGTTGGCCCAGATACAGGCATTTCTTGAAGGGACGGTGGCGGTCGATTTTGTGGTGGCTGCCGAGGAGCGCTACGGCTTTATCGCCCGCACCCTGCGGCGCTTCGGCTACGCGCGTCTGAAGCGTGCCGACAAGGCCGTGGTGCTGCGTTTTCTGGAGTGGATCAACGGCTATGCGCGCCAACAACTCACCCGGCTGGTCAAACGGTTCTGTGATCGACGCCCACTGATCAAGCGCTATTCCTAAAAACTGATGATGACACCCTACGAAAAAATAAAATCCATGGATAAGGCCGAACAATTCCTCAAGCCAGGTATCACCTTCGAGCAGTTCGATGCACAAGTTGCCGCCATCACCGATAATAAACTCGCGCGGCACCTCAACAACGCGCGCGAAATTCTGTTTAAAACCATTTTTAACCGATCGAAAACAGCGGCCTGAACAACACCCCAACCCCGTTATGCAATCGGGTTATGCACAGGGTACGTAGCAAAAAAAATCACCCCCACTCAGCTCAGACTCATATCTCGATTGGAATGTACTTTACGGGACACGGACAATGCCAGGGTCTTTTCAGGATTTTCGCGGTACCAGTGCCAGTGCGAGGGGGCGTTGTCGTTTCATCCGCCTCTATTCGATATTCGCCGCGTTCCTCGTCTTTGCCGTACAGGTGCAGATCGCGCAGGCGCAGTCCTGGCCGGTGCGACCTTTGCGCCTCATTGCCACCAATCCACCAGGCGGTACCGCCGACACGCTGGCGCGCAGCATAGGCGTAGAACTGGGCGCCCTGCTCGGCCAACCGGTCGTGGTTGAAAACCGCCCCGGCGCCAACGGCAACCTTGGCGCGGAAATCCTCGCCAAGGGTCCGGCCGACGGCTATACCCTGCTCATCACGCCACCAGGACCGCTCGCCATCAATGCCAGCCTGTATGCATCGCTGCCCTTTGATGCGCAAACGGCATTTGCGCCGGTGTCCCTGGTCGCCGTGGCGCCGCTGCTGCTGGTGGTGAACCCCTCACTGCCGGTCTCTAACGTGCGCGAACTCATTGCTTACGCCAGGGCAAACCCGGGCAAACTCTCGGCCGCGTCGCAAGGCAACGGCTCGACCGGCCAGCTCGCACTTGAGCTGTTCAAGTCCATGACCGGAACCGACATCGTGCATGTGCCCTACAAGGGCAGCGCGCCCGCCCTCACCGACCTGCTGGCCGGACGCGTGCAACTGATGTTCGACAACACCACCACCAGCCTGCCGCATGCGAAGAGCGGCGCTGCGCGCCCTCGCCGTGGCCGAAAAGAAACGCATTCGAGCCGCCCCCGATATTCCGACCGTGGACGAATCGGGCCTGCCGGGCTTCGAGGCGACACCTTGGTTCGGCATCGTTGTGCGCGCCGGCACGCCGCGCGACATCGTCGAGCGCCTGAGTGAGGGCATTGCGATGGCGCTGCGCAAGCCCGAGGTCGAGGCGCGCTTTGCCGCGCTTGGGGTGGAGTTGCGCGGCACGTCGCCGGATGAATTCGCGCGCCACATCCGCAGTGAAACGCAAAAGTGGGAACGCATCGTGCGCATCTCCGGTGCACGCGCAGACTAGCGGGAACTTACTTGCGCACCAGCGCCTGCAGGTGCTGGCGAACCGCCTCGGCCGCGCCCTCGGCATCGCGCGCGGCCACGCGGGCGAGCACCTTCTCGTGCTGTTCCTGCACCTGGGCGTAATCGCGCTGCCCCGCCACCGCCGTAGACCATAGCGGCGTTGAGCGCTGGTGCAGCGTTTGCAGCAGTTCGCCCATGACCGGATTGTCGGCGCAGGCGGCAAGACCACTGTGGAAATCGTGATCGAGTTCCATCAGGCCCTGACGGTTCTTTGCGGTAACGAGTTTTTTACCCTCGGCGAGGCGGGCCTTGAGCGCGCGCAACTGTTCCTCGGTCGCACGCGCTGCGGCGAGCCGCACCATCGCCATCTCCAGCGGAATGCGCGCCTCGACGACATGGTTGATCGCCTGCGGCGACCAACTGCGCACCAGGATGCCCTTGCGCTGTATTACTTCGAGCAGGCCGTCATGTTGCAAACGGTGCACGGCGTAATGCACGGGCGAGCGGCCCAGACCCAGGCGTTCGGACAGTTCCTGCACGTTCAAGAAGGTTCCCGGCGCCAGCTCCATCGTCAGGATCTGCCACTTGATGGCCTCGTAGGCTTCGTCGCCGAGCGAGCCCTTGGGGGCGGGCTCGAGCAGCGCCTGCTCCCTTGGCGCACGCGGTTCGCGTTTTACGCTCCGCGGTTCACCGCGTTTCTGACGCGTTGCCATATTCTTGCACTTCTCCTTTATACTCGGTCGACACCCTTCCGCCGCAGTCGACTTTCTCGTTGCGCATTCTTATAGCATTTTTTCAGGCTCATGCGTGACCGGCGCGCCGCCGACTGCCTTACTCCGGCTTGATCCCGGCGGCGCGGATCAGACCGCCAATTTTCCTTCGCTCCGATGCGAGATGCGCGGAAAGCTCGGCCGGCGTGCCGCCGGCGGGCACGTAACTCATTGCCAGCATCCTCTGGCGCACATCCGGCATCTGGAGAACGCGGTTGACGTCGGCGCTGATGCGCGCCTGCAGGTCGGCCGGGAGGCCGGCCGGCGCGTGGAGGCTCAGCCAGGTGTTGAATTCAAAGTCCGGCAGTCCCTGCTCGGCGAACGAAGGTACGTCGGGTGCACCGGCAAAGCGCTGGGTGCTGGCAACCCCGAGCACCTTGAGTTTCCCTTGTCTTACCTGGGACATGGTCGAGACGTCCATCGCTACCTGAACATTCCCGGCCAGCAGGTCCTGCAACGCGGCGCCCATGCCTTTGTAGGGCACGTGCACCATGCGTATGCCGGTGCGCTGTATCAGGTGCTCCGTGGCCAGGTGAAACGACGATCCGTAACCGGTGCTTGCATACGAAACCTTGTCGGGGTTCGCCCTGACGTAGCCGAGGAACTCCTGCAGGTTTGCAGCCGGGACCGATGGGTGCACGATCAGGAAAATCGGGCTTATGCCAAGCAGCGCGAGCGAGGAAAAATCCCTGTCGGCGTCATAGGGCAGTTTCGCAAAGAGGAACGCATTGGCGACATGCGAGGTGATCACGCCCATGCCAATGGTGTATCCGTCCGGCGCGGCCTTGGCGAGGGCGTCGGTACCGATGATGGTGTTGCCACCGGCACGATTCTCGACCAGCACCTGCTGCCCCCAAATCACCGAGAGCTTTTCGGCCACCACGCGCGCGACGCCATCGGCCGTGCCTCCGGCAGCCAGCGGCACGATCAGGCGCACCTGGCGCGCCGGCCAGGCTGATTGCGCCATTACGGGATTCGCCGCGAGTGCGGCCAGAACGAGTAACAACAGGCGGGTCAGGCGACGCATTGGTCACTCCGTCAAAATAGAACCGGGTTGCGAAAACCCCTAGTCTTTTTTATAACATATCAAGTAACATGTTTCAACCATGGATCCACGCCAACGCTTCGATTTCTCCCCGATCGTCAGCCGCCCCCCCTCAAGCTGCCAAATGGCGCAGGCGTCGCCGTTTATACGGTGGTCAACGTCGAGGATTGGGACTTCAACAAACCCGCGCCGCTTGCCCATACCGTAAAGGTAGGCAATCTTGTGTTTGTATCTGGCCTGCCGCCTTACTACGGCGACAAGCCGCGCCAGTTCGTTCCCGACGATTTTGCCGCACAATTCCACCAGTGCATGAGCAACCTGAAAACCGTTCTGGCCGATGCCGGTTCCAGCCTGGAAAGAATCGTCAAGATGAACGTCATCGTTACGCGCCAGTCGGATTTTTTCCAGATGAACGACTTGTACCGACCTTACTTTGCCGAGGGGAACCACCCGGCGCGGACTACTGTCGTGTGCGGCCTGGGCATACCGGGGGGGTTGCTCGAGATCGAGTGCGTCGCCGAATGCTGAGTTGATTCGCGCAGGCCTGCCGCGGACTTATTCGTCGGGCTCAGCTGCCCAAATACGCCCCGCCGTTGATATGCAGCGTCTGCCCGGTGGTGAAGCGACCGCCCGGCGATCGCCAACGAGCGGCTCGGCCGCGATGGCGCGGGTAACGTTGTGCTGCAACTCAAGAGCCCCTGGCGCGACGGCACCACGCACATCAGCATGTCGCCGCTCGAATTCATGCAGCGCCTGGCGGCTCTGGTGCCGCGCCCGCGCCTGCACCTGACCCGTTTTCACGGGGTGCTCGCGCCCAATGCCAGGCTGCGTGCCGCGGTCGTGCCGGGCCCACCGCAGAATACCAGCGCGCCTGAGGACGAACACGCGCACGGCGCGCCGGCGCGCATGGGCTGGGCGCGCCTGCTCAAGCGCGTGTTCGACATTGACCTCGAACACTGCCCGCAGTGTGGCGGCGACTTGAAGATCATTGCCGCCATCGAAGAGCCTGCGGTGATTGTCAGGATACTCACGCATCTGGGTTTGCCAGCCCGCGCGCCGCCGCGCTCGCCAGCGCGGCCGCTGCCTCTCTTCCGGGCGGCCTGATAGTCAAGACAAGAGCGGCCCTGAACAGCAGGGCTGACGATCCGGCGTTGCCTCTCGCTCGCGTATCGCGCTCAGGGAGGCGTCCCAATCGGCCTTGACGGGCTGACGCAGCGACCAATAAACCCGATCGAGAGGGAAATTTTCACCAAACATCGCGCAAATTGATCGCTGATCGCTTTTCCGCCTGGTGGTACAGTCTGGTACAGTCAGTGCATGGAGAAAAAGGTGGTTTAAATTTCCTATACGCCTTGTGCACCAGTTATGGCGCCACCGTGCACAGGCGGCACATCACTTCGCAGCCGACGGCCACGCCGCGCACCACATCAGCGCCGGACAGCCGGTGCGCCTCGGCGGTGGCGAGCACCGCCGGGATGATGACCACGCCGGCGTGTATCGGCCCACCCTCGTAGGTGTCGTCGTAATCCTCGCCGTGCGCCGCGGTGCCGTTGACGAGCGCCGCCGTAGCGACGTTAAAGCCGCCGGCGTGGCCGATCATGGTGCACCCGCCCGGTTCGGAAGTCGCCGCCACGGTTGAACGCACAAAATCGGCCTTGCCCGCCGCCACGCACAGCCCGGCCACATCCATCATCACCGCGTCGCACATGGTGGTGACGGCCGCCGGCAGTTCGGGCGGCATGGCCGCGAACGCGGCGGCGAGTTGTTCGGAGACGGATATTTTTGGGAGGGTCATGACCTTTGCCGCTTTCCAATACAGTTCACTTTAACCCCATGGATGCCGGGTTCGCTGCGCGCCCCGGCAAGACGAAAATTTTGCCAATACCGGAACGAAGACGCCGTCATTCCCGCGAAAACGAGTCTCGCGGAGCGAGGCGCAGTTTCGAGGAACGGCCAAGCGGGAATCCATGGGGTTTGGCAGATTGACGCGTCTCTCTGCAATGTCAATCCGCCTCAATCTTGCTGGCCTTGGCCACCGCCGTCCAGTGGGCGATTTCGTCGGCGACGTATTTGCCGAATTGCGGCGGCGTCATCGGCATGACATTGAGGGCCTGCGCGTTAAAGGTCTCGCGCAGGTCGGGCGAAGCGAGGATCTTGTTGATTTCATCGTTGAGGCGCTTGACGATGGCCGGCGGCATATTCTTCGGGCCCATGACGCCATACCAAGTAAGGCCCTCAAAGCCCTCGTAGCCGAGTTCCTTGAAGGTCGGCACATTGGGCAGCACCGCCTGGCGTTTGTCGGCGGTAACGGCAAGCGGCTTGAATGCACCCGATTTCACATGCGGCATCGCCGCGGCAAGCCCGGGAAAGATCACCTGGATCTGCCCGCTCATCGAATCGGTAAAGGCCTGGCCTATGCTCTTGTAGGGCACCGCCATGCTGGGCACGCCCGAGGCGTGCTTGAACTCAGGTGGTTGAGCGTGCCCACGCCGGAAGTGCCGTAGTCGACTTTTCTCGGGTTGGCCTTGGCGTAGGCGACAAACTCGGCGAGCGTGCTCACCGGCACCGCCTTGGACACCACCAGCAGGTTGGGCGTGCCACCAATCATCGCAATCGGCGTGAAGTCCTTGATCGGGTCAAAGCCCAAGTTCTTTTTCACCGCCGGGTTGGTGGCGTGCGTGGCCACGTAGCCGATCATCAGCGTGTAGCCGTCCGGCGCCGCGCGCGCCGTCATTTGCGCGGCAATGGCGCCACCGGCGCCGGCCTGGTTCTCCACCAGGAAGGTCTGCCCCATGGCAATGCGCAGCTTGTCGGCGATGAGTCGCGCCACCAGGTCGACGCCGCCGCCGGGCGATTGCGGCGCGATAATTTTCACCGGCCGGGCCGGATAGGCGTCCTGCGCCAGGGCCGTCGCGCCCTGCATGGCCAGCAGCGCGGGTAGCACAAGCGCTGCGAGACGCGCAATTACGCACACGACTTGCATTGGCAGAATGGCTTTTCGAATACGATTTCTATCATGCCATCGGCTGGAAACCCGCTCCAGACAAGGGTTTCCAGCCGACTTGGCAGTTAAAGCTCGACGCCGATTTTGCGGTCAAGCGAGTACTCGCCGCCGCCCTTGATCCAGATTGCCAGGCTCACCAGCCCCCACAGCAGCGCGTATTCATAGCCACGGGCGAGCCAGCTGAATCCGGCCGGCAGATAAAGGTTGACGATGACCAGCATTTCTATGGTGATGGCAGCCGCCCAGAAGCGCGTCAACAGCCCGAGCGCGAGGCAGATGCCGCCGACGAACTCGACCACCAGCAAGGTCCAGAACACAAGGATGGCCGGCTCGAATCCGAGTTTGGCAAAGGTCGGCACGAAGGCCTCGGCCCCCTTGGTCACCTTGCCCCAGCCGTGCACGGCGAGGATCAGGCCGGTGGCACAGCGCACCAGCGGCCAGGCGAGCGGTGTGATGCGGTCGTAAAAGGGTTGCAGCGCGGGCAGCAGCAGGCGCGGCTTGCTGGCGGAATCGGACATGGTCATCTCCTCTTGTGGTGGTCGGCTTGGCACGGAGTCTGTCGCCCCGTTGCCGCAGGAAGTATAACGGCTATCGTGCGCAAGGCCTGCGCAAGATAGCCGTTACCCGGGAAAGCGCACCCAGCAAGGGTTTCCCGCCTATTGCCGTGCCAGGCTCAGAGCTTTACGCCCTCGTCAGCCATCACCCGCTGTACCGCCGGGCGTTGCGCCATGCGTTGCACCATGGCGGTGTAGTTTTTCAGTTCGGCCACGGGCAGCTCGCGCTTGACGCCCCAGGTGTAGAACACAAAGGCGTAGGCGTCGAGCACCGAGTAGGTCCCGGTCAGCCATTCCTTGCCGGCGTACATGCCGTCGATTTGCTTGAGGTATTCGTGAAAGGTCTTCTTACCCATGGCCTGGATGCCGGGGAAGGCCGATTCGTCGGCGGTGTAGCGCGCCGGGCGGCCGATGTGGCCGTGCGCCGGGTGCACGCTGGCGGCAAAAAATCCGATCACCGACAGCGCCTGCGCTTCGGCGATGGATTCGGTGGCCCACATTTTGAAGCGCTTGCCGAGGAAGGGCATGATCGCGGTGTTTTCGGTCAGCGGCGCACCGTCATCCAGCAGCAGCGCCGGCACGCGGCCCAGTGGATGGATTTTCTTGTAATCGGCCGTCAGTTGCTCGCCCTTGGACAGGTCGACTTTTTTCGGCGTGTATTTTTCACCGGACTCTTCGAGCACGATATGGGCGGCCATGGAACAGGCGCCGGGGGCGTAGAACAGGGTCAGCATTGCTTCTCTCCTTGGGTTAGTCGGGGGGGTCGCTATTTTGTGGGTGGTGCGTATTCTAGCGCGGCGCGAAGCGCCAAACACCGTCATTCCCGCGAAAGCGGGAATCCATGGGGTTAGTTAATTCTGCAAAAACCCGACCCCATGGATTCCGGGTGCCGCTGCGCGGCCCCGGAATGACGGAACTCTTACTCCGGCTTGATGCCCGCCGCCTTGACGATGGGCCACCACTTTTCGATCTCGGCTTTTTGCAGCGAGCCCAGGCCCTCGGGCGTTTGCTGTTCGCGCGGCGGGATCTCCTGTCCGAGTTCGGCGAGGCGTTGCTTTACCGTCGGGTCGGCCAGCGCGGCGACGATGGCGGCGTTGAGCCTGGCCGCGACGTCGGGCGGCGTGCCCGCCGGCGCCCAGATGCCGTACCAGACGGCGATATACAGTCCGGGCAGCCCTGCTTCATCGACTGTCGGAATTTCGGGTGCAGCGGCGATGCGTAACCTGGACGTCACTGCGTAAGCGCGGATTTTTCCACCTTTCACCTGCGGCAACGAGTTCGACGCCTGGTCGATCATGAAGTCGAGGCGACCGCCCAGCATGTCCTGCAGCGCCGGCGCGGTGCCGCGATACGGTATGAAGGTGAGCTTGGTGTTGGTGGCGCTCTGGAAATACACCCCGCCCATGTGCGAGGCCGAGCCCACGCCGGCGGTCCCGGCCGAGCCCTTGTCCGGATTGGCCCGGACCCAGGCGATCAGCTCCTTCAGGTCCTTTGCAGGATTGGCGGCACTGGCCACGACCAGCAGCGGATTGCTGGCGATCAGCGCGATGGGTTGCAAGTCCTTGAGCAAGTCGTATTGCAGCGGGTAAATCGCGCCGTTGATGACGTGCGTGCTCCAGTGGCCGATGGACAGCGTGTAGCCGTCGGGCGCCGAGCGCGCCACGCGCCCCACGCCCAGGGTGCCCGCCGCGCCGGTGGTGTTCTCGACAACCACCGTCTGCCCGAGCGTTTTGGTCATGGGCACGGCCAGGAGGCGCGCAATCACATCCACCGGTCCGCCGGCGGCAAAGGGCACGACCATGACGATGGGTTTGGTCGGAAAGCCCTGGGCTGCGCCGTCCAAACAAAGCGTTGCAAGCATAAGTACGAGTGCGGCACGCAGTGACTTCATGTTTCAACCTCCCCGGGATTTGTCGCGCAGCTTACCACCGCCCGAAGTCAACCCTTGCAAGCGCCTCATGTTGCGCTGCGCGATTGTGCCTCCCCCGTGCTTGGACAATAATGCCCCGCATGAAACTCTTCCCCACCCTTGCACTCTCCCTCTGCGCCGCCGTGCTGTCCTTGCCCGCGCAGGCCCAGGCCCCCTCCACCGCGCCGATGCGCCTGGTCGTACCTTTTGCCGTCGGCGGTCCCACCGACATTGCCGCGCGCATCATCGCACCGGCATTGGGCGAGGCCTACAAGCGCACGGTGATTGTCGAGAATCGTGTCGGGGCCACAGGCGCCATCGGCACCGAGTTCGTTGCACGCTCGGCGCCCGACGGCGCGACCATCTTGTTCGGCACCAGCAGCATCATGTCGGCCAACCCGGCGCTGCAACCCAAGCTGCCTTACGACCCGATAAAAGACTTCGCGCCGGTGTCGCTGGTGGCGCTGATCGAAAACGTGCTGGTGGTGCACCCCTCGGTGCCGGCAAAAAACGTGCAGGAGCTGGTGGCCTTCGCCAAAGCCAACCCGAACAAGCTGTCGTATGCCACCTCGGGTGTGGGCAGCACCTACCATCTTGGCTCGGCGCTGTTTGCCTCGCAGACCGGCATCCAGTACATACACGTGCCCTACAAAGGCCAGGGCCCGGCGGCGCAGGACCTGCTCGCCGGGCATATACAAGTGATGTTCGACGCCATGAACTCGGCGCTGCCCAACATCAAGTCGGGCCGCGTGCGCGCACTGGGCGTGGCCAGCCTGAAACGCAGTGCCGACCTGCCCGAACTGCCGACCATCGCCGAACAAGGCGTGCCCGGTTACGAGACGGCGATCTGGCTGGCGCTGTTCCTGCCGGCGGGCACGCCACATGCACTGGTCGAGCGCATGAACGCCGAGCTCAAGCGCATCATCGCCACACCCGATGTGGCCGAGCGCCTGCAAAAACTGGGCATGCAGCCGGCGACGAACTCACCCGAAGAACTGGCCGCCTACCTCAAGGCCGACCTCGCCAAGTGGACCAGGGTCGTCAAGGAAAACGCAATCAAAGCGGACTAGCGACGGCTACCTTCGCCCCCGATCGCCGTCATCCCCGCGAAAACGAGTCTCGCGCAGCGAGACGAAGTTTCGAAGAACGGCCAAGCGGGGATCCATGGGGTTGAATGCATACCCGGGCGACGAACCCCATGGATTCCGGGTTCCGACCGAAGGAAGTCCCCGGAGGGGGCGCGTAGCGGCCCCGGAATGACGGAGATTGCTTGGGTAAGCGCCACTCACTCCGGGCGGAGCTTCCCAGCTCGATTGACCAGCCGGTTTGACCTGTATATTGGTAGTGTTAAGCCTGCCTCGATAAATTTCCGATCAACCACCCCGATGGCATGAAACTCGCTTCATGCAGCCTGTTTTTGCTAGACTTCACCGCCTGCCCGGCGCGCTGCTTGCGCCGGCAATTCATAGCCCACCAAGAGGAATTCGCATGCGCTTTATCCGCAAGTCCAAGACACTGACCGCAGCCGCCGTAGTGGCCATGGCCTCCACCCTGCTCGCCACCGTTGCGCTCGCCCAGTCCTGGCCGGCCAAGCCGGTGCGCATCGTGGTGCCCTTTGCCGCCGGCGGCAACACCGACCAGCAGGCGCGCATTGTCGCCGAACGGCTCAGCGCCACCCTAGGCCAGCAGTTTGTTGTTGAGAACCGCGTCGGCGCGGGCGGTGCCATCGCCGCGGAGTTTGTCGCCAAGTCCGCGCCAGATGGCTACACCGTGCTGATGTCGGCGGTGTCGCAAATGGCCATCCTGCCCTTTATCCAGAAAGTGAACTACGACCCGGTGAAGGACTTTGCGCCGGTGTCCATCGTCGGCACCAACCCCTTTGTGCTGGGCATACACGAATCGGTGCCGGCCAAGACGGTGCAGGAATTCGTTGCCTATGCCAAGGCCAATCCCGGCAAGATCAACTACTCCTCGGGCGGCAATGGCTCGATCGGGCATTTGTCCGGCGCGCTCTTTACGCAGCGTGCCGGCGTGCAAATGACCCACATCCCCTACAAGGGCGGCGCGCCGGCGGTGGCCGACCTGGTGGCCGGCGTGGTGCAAATGTATTTTGGCAACGCCTCGGAGCTGATACAGCACTCCAAGAGCGGCAAGATCACCCTGCTGGGTGTTTCGAGCCTCAAGCGCGCGCCGCAACTCCCCGGCCTGCCGGCCATCGCCGAAACCTACCCGGGCTTCCAGACCATCACCTGGAACGGCCTGCTCGCACCGGCGGGCACGCCGCGCGACGTGGTCAACAAGCTCGCGGCGGAAGTAAAAAAGGTGGTGAGCGAACCGGCGGTGATAGACCGGCTGGAGAAAATCGGCGTCGACCCGGACGGCTCCTCACCGGACGAGTTTGCCAAGACCATCGCCGCCGACATCACGCAGTGGGGCGCTGCGGTGAAGGCGGCGGGGATAAAGGCCGAATAGGCTGGAAAACCGCGCTGGGCGGTGAGACGGGGATTTCGCCGAGATTTCTCGGCGCCCGTCGAACGGCTTCGGCCTACCGGCCGAAGCGCGCCCTGCAAGGGGGTTTCCGGCCGATTGATGCACAAATAGGGTCTGACCCCAATTATTCTTTACTGCATCTGTCTGTAGCGTCGGCTGGCGCCGGACTTCGTTTCGCTACCCGATCCTGGCGCTAATCGTGCAAGGCCTCAATGGCCTTGGGATTGGATGCCACTATTTTGAGCAAGGCCTTGGCAGGACCGGTCGGCCGGGTGCGTTGCTGTTCCCAGTTTTGCAGGGTGCGAAGGTTCACGCCGATCAATTTGGCGAATTGGCTCTGGCTGATGTTGGCTGCTTCACGGATGGTGCGTACGTCTGGGGTGGGTAGTTCGGAGGTTTTTGCGCCACGCACGGATTTGCCGGCGATGTGGCGCTTCATTTCACGCACCCCTTTGACCAGCTGATCAAAATGTTGCTTATCCATGTTCAATATCCTTCATAAGTTGCGCGAGGGTCTTGACCTGGTCGCGGGTCAGATTCTCTTGCGTGTTCTTGGCATATGCGTAGATCAGATAAATGCGTTCTCCCGGAACGTAGCGGTAGTAAATCACCCTTGCACCACCACGCTTTCCCCGCCCCGGGGTTGACCAGCGCAACTTGCGCAAGCCGGATCCACCGGGTATTACGTCACCCGCATCCGGCGTGATCACCAAAAACTTCTGCAGATTGCGAAGTTCATCGTCGTTCCAATGCGCTGAACGAAACGCGATGAACGGCGTGAGCTCGACGAAAATCATGGCGTTCACTATACGCTTTACGCGTATATACGACAACCGGCTGGGGGCGTTGCTTTTACCGGAAGGCGATGGCTGGAAAGCCTTATCTGGCGCTGGTTTCCAGCCTATTCCGGTTTCAGCCCCAGGGTCTTGGCTGATTTTTCCCAGCGCGCCAGTTCGTCCTTGAGGAAGCGCGCGCTCTCGTCCGGGGTGCGCACAAAGGTCTCGATACCCAGGTCGAGCAGGCGCCGGGTGAACTCGGGCTGGCTGACCACCGCTGCCATGTCGCGCTGGATGCGATCCACCAGCGCGTCGGGCATGTGCGAGGGGGCGATCATCAGCCACCATTCGACCATGTCGTAACCGGGCACGCCCGATTCGGCAAAGGTCGGCACCGCGGGCATGGTCGGGAAGCGTTTGGCGCCGGTGGTGGCAATGGCCTTCAAGCGCCCCGACTTGATGTGCTGGGTGAACGCGGTGGGCGTGGCCATCAGCATGGAAATCTGCCCGCCCAGCAGGTCGTTGGTCGCCAGCGCACCGCTTTTGTAGGGAATGTGCACCACATCGAGCGCAAGCGCGTGCTTGAGCGCCTCCATGGCGCGGTTGCCGTTGGTGCTGGCGCCGGGACTGCCGTAGGAATACTTGCCCGGTTGCGCCTTGACCAGCGCAAACAGCTCCGCCGGCGTATTGGCCGGAAAGTCCGCGCGCGTGGCGAGCAGTGCCGGGGCCGAACCGAAATGCATGATGGCGCGAAGGTCACGAGCCGTGTCGTAGGCGAGGTCGTTGCGGATGGCAGGGTTGAGCGCGAGCGTGCTGCCCAACTGGCCCAGCGTGTAGCCGTCGGGGGCGGCGCGCGCCACGCCCTCGGCCGCGATCACACCGCCGCCGCCGGGACGATTGTCCACCAGCACCTGCTGCTTCCAGATCACGGTGAGCCGCTCGGCCAGCAGCCGTGCCACGATGTCCGAGGCGCCTCCGGCCGCCGTGGACACAATAATGCGCACCGGCTTGGCGGGCCACGTTGGCTGCGCCTGCCCCCATGCCGCACCGCTCGCCGCCGCGAAGGCGAGTGCCGCCGCGCAGATCGCCCGGATTAGTGAAAAGCGCAACCGCACCATGCTCAACTCCATGTCACTCGCTTCCCGCGCAGGCTTGCTGTCGTTAAACAGCCTTGCCCCGAAAAAAAAGACCGGGCATGCCTGCCCGGTCCGTGTTGTTGCATCGTGCGACCCGGCGCTTACTTGAGTCGCGGCATCATCCTCATCGCATTGCCGCTCTCTATGCCCTGCACCGTCGCATCCGGCAGGCCGAGCTTGCGCAAGGCCGCGGCCTGGGTGTCCATGGGCACATAGGGGTAGTCGCTGCCGTAGACCACTTGCGACTCGGGCACCAGCTTGAGCAATGAAGCCATCGACGAAGGATGGGTGGCGTTGGCGGTGTCGTAATACAGGCGCTGGAACTCGGCGTCGAAACCCTCGGGGGCGATGGTCTTGGCGTCGGGGCGGAACTTGAAGAAGTAGTCCATGCGCCCGGCCAGCATCGGCACGGTGCCGCCGGCGTGGCTGAACAGCCACTTGGTGTCGCGGTTGCGCGCGAGCGTGCCCGAGAGCAGCAGGCTCACCACGGCGCGCGTGGTGTCGTGCGGCACTTCGATCACCGCCGGGAAGGTGCCGACCGAAAGACGGCCGCAGCAGGCGGCGACGAGCGGGTGGAAGTACACAATCGCCTTGCGCCGGTTGAGTTCGTCGAAGACCGGCTTGAATTTGGCATCACCCGGCCAGACGTCACCGTAGTTGGTCTGCAGGCCCACGCCGTCGGCCTTGAGCACGTCAAAGGCGTAGGCGATTTCCTTCAGGCTTTCATTCACGTCCACCATGGGCAACGTGGCGAAGAGGCCGAAGCGGCCGGGATGGTCTTTCATCATCTTGGCGCCGAACTCGTTGCACAGGCGCGCCATTTTCACCGCCTCGGCCGGGCCCTTGTCGAACCACAGGCCGGGGGTGGATGCGAGCGACAGGATGCCGGTGCGCACATTGGCCTTGTCCATTTCAGCCAGGGCCTTGTCGACGGACCAGGCCACCTGCGTCGCAAAGTGCGGAATCTTGCGCTCGGCCTCCCAGCCCAGCCAGGCCTTCTGGTACTCGGGCGGGTAAAAGTGGTGGTGGGTGTCGATGAGCCTGGCTGAGCCGCCACCGCCCATGCTGGTGCAGGCAGGCAAAGCGGCGGTCGCGCCGATAGCGCCCAGGGCCTGCATGAAGCCGCGACGGGAACCGAACTGCCCGTTGGCAAAAGTTGCGACAGAATTGCAGTCGCAGGCGGTCTGGTCGAGTGCGTGGGTGATGCAGTCTGCTTGGGGCATTGCCATGGTGTTTCCTCCGGGTGGGCTGTTGACCGGCGCCCTCGCCTGTTGCGGCGGGCGCTCTTGGATTTTATGGATCGTTCCGGCAATGAGTCTAACGCGACCTGATTGCCTCCGCCAGCACTGCCTTACTTGGTGCGCTCGAACACCAGAAAGTATTGGTTGGGCAAAAAATCGTGGTGCAGCGCAAGACGAAAGCCCGCCACGGCCATTTCGGCCATCACCTTCTCCGGGCTAATGCGCTGGCTCAGCGGCGGGCCGGTCTTGGAGATGGCGTTGAAGTCGATGATGGCAATGCGGCCACCGGGCTTGAGCGCACCGGCGAGCTTGCCAAAATAGGCTTCGCGCTTGCCAATGTGGTGATAGACGTCCACCAATAGCACCAGGTCCACCTGGGCCGGCAGTTTTGCGTCATCGTGCGCGCCCCGCACGGCAACGAGGTTTTTCAGGCCCTCTTTTTTGGCGCGTTCGGCGAGGTACTTAACCATATCCGGTTCGAGGTCCACGGCATAGACGCGCCCCTTGCCCGTGCCATTTAGAGTCAGCATGTGCGCGAGGCGCATCGCGAAGTAGCCGGTGCCCGCGCCGATGTCGGCGACCACGGCACCCGGCTTGAGCGCCAGCGCCTGTATCACCTCGTGCGGCATCTGCCAGGCATCGCGCTCCGGGTCGTCAAACACCTTGGCCCATTTGTCGGCGTCGCCAAAGCTGTGCTGGTGGGTGTGCGGCGTTTGTGCCAGCGCCGGCAGCGCCAGCGCGGCAAGCAGTGCGACAAGTACGGCGCAGACACGCATGACTATCTCTCAGCCCGCGTCACGCAGCATGCGCACCTTGCCCACCTGCCCGTCCGGGCTCATGCCGGCCCAGCCTTCGATGCGCTCAAGGTCGATGATGAGGGCGATACCGGTGCGCGCGTAGTCGTGGTTGCGCTCGCTTTGGTTCATGTTGGAAAAAATCTGCTCGCGTGCAGCTTCGTCGGTGGAAATGCGGGCGCGGCCCTGGAACTGGTAAAGGGCGCGCGTCTTGCCGTTGCGGTACATCAGCGCGAGCTTGGGATTGGCCTTGACCGAGTTGAGGAAGTTGCCGTCGGAATTGCGCACCCAGATGGCGAGTTGCGTGTCGCTGAACACCTGGGTCGAACCGCGAAACGAAATGATCGGCTGGCCGCTCGGGTCCACGTGCGCCACGGCCATGGGAAAGCCGTCCGTCTGGGCGTTTTTCACCATTTCGCGAATCTCGGCGGTGATCTTGATCGGTGTGGCCGGCACCGGTGCGCCGGGCAGGGGTTGTTGCAGCACCGCGCTGATGCGGTCGTCCTTGATGCGGAAGGTAATGATCACCCCGCCACCCGCCGGCATGCGCCCGGTTATGCGCACATCGGCACCGTCCATGGCCGGCGCCTCCCACTGCATGGTGCGATAGACCGCGCCAAGTCCGTCATTGCTCATGCGCTCGATCACGGCGTTGCGGCCGTCGAGCTTGCCCAGGGTCTGGAAAATCGCATCTTCGGTGAGCAACTCCGCACGCGGCACCGACCTGCCGCCCTTGGACGGGCGCAGTGAGTCGAGGTAGTCGGTGACAAGCTTGGTTGAATCAGACATGAATGGAATCCTTGAATATTTTGTATGCGTGTTAGAGGCAAAGATTGGCTTATGCCGTCATTCCCGCGAAAGCGGGAATCCAGCGACTTTTGACTTTAAACCCGACGTCACTGGATCCCCGCTTGCGCGGGGATGACAACAGAGTGCAGAGATGACGATGCGTTTGCGTGATAGTTTCGCGATGATAATGCAACAGGCCACGGGTTGCCGCTGAAGGAATAGAATGGCCCTCCGCATTACAAGCCTTATCTTGAACAGCCCACCAATGCTCACCCAACCCGTAAAGTTTTACGCCCCCGAGGATTTCCCGGAAAAACAGGCCGAGATCCGCGCCTATACCATCGCCGCCTTTCGTGTGGCGCAGTCGGGTGCGGTGCCCAGCGATGCGCCGCTCGCGCCCGTAGACATGCAGCGTAACCTGGTTGATTTCCTCATCAAGGGGCGCGCCATCGACTACTGGAAAAAACAGCGCTGGCTGCAGGGCACCGGCATGACCTACCGCCTCACTGAAGAGGGCCTGGCCATTTGCGCCAAGGCCCCGGCGGCGGCGGGCACCCCGCCCGGCCCCACCGATGTCGGCTACTGGGAAACGCAGTTTCGCGAAAACGCCGCGCTGGGGCGCAAAAAAACCATTCGCGTGCCGCTCGCCGCCGACCCGGCTTAAGCCTGACCGCATTGGCGCGTAGCTTATTTCCGCGCCGCGGGAATAAAATGCGCGGGAACAGGTGTTCATCAACTGCCCTGCCAGCAGGCCGGGCCTGATAAAGGGGGAGTCATGTTCAGCAAATCCTTATTTACACGTGTCGGCCTGTCCTGCACCGCACTGGCCACCGCGACTTTCGTGCTTCCTGGCGTGGTTCTGGCCGACGACGCCACGGCGGTACTCAAGCGCGCGTCCGCCGCGATGGGTGCCCCCGCAACGCTGCGTTATGTCGCCGAGGGCACCGGCTACACCTTCGGCCAGGCCTTCGTGCCCGGCCAGCACTGGCCCAAGATCACTTTGCACAGCATGATCCGCACCATCAACTACGACACCGCCTCGATGCGCGAGGAAATCACCCTCAGCCGCGCCGAACCCAAGGGCGGCGGCGGCTATCCGCTCTCGGGGCAGCAACGCAACGACCAGTTTGTCAGCGGCGGCGTGGCCTGGAACATGGCCGGCGCCAACCCGCAGCCGGGTCCGCGCTTTGTCGCCGACCGCGTGCACCAGTTGTGGATCACCCCGCATGGCGTGATCAAGGCGGCGATAAGAAACAAAGGCACTTTGACGTTTGAAACCAAGGGCGGCAAATCCCTGGCCGCGGTGAAATTCACCGAACCGGGCCGCCTGACGGCGACCGCGTACATCAACGATGCATTTTTGGTTGAGCGCGTCGAGTCACGCCTGCCCGACCCGGTGCTCGGCGAAGTGGCCGCGGTGGTGACGTACAGCGAATACCGCGACAGCGGCGGCATAAAGTTCCCCGGCCGCATCAGCCAGTCGCAAGGCGGCCATCCGACGCTCGAAGTCATCGTCAAGGAAGTGCAGCCCAATGCACCGGCCGACATCCAGTTGCTCGACGCCGTGGCCAGCGCCACCGAGCGTGTCACCACCGACAAGGTGGCCGAGGGCGTCTGGTTTGTCGCCGGCGGCTCGCACAACAGCGTGGCCATCGAAATGAAGGACCACCTGGTGCTGGTCGAGGCACCGCTCAACGACGGGCGCAGCGCGCCGGTGATCGAGCAGGTGAAAAAGCTCGCGCCCGGCAAGCCGATCCGCTTTGTCATCAATTCGCACAACCACTTTGACCACGCGGGCGGGATACGCACCGCAGCCGCCGCGGGCGCCACCATCGTCACCCAGGCCGGCAACAAGGCTTATTTCGAAAAGAACCTGGCGGCGAAAAGCACCATCAACCCGGACATGCTGGCCAAGTCGGGCAAGAAAGCGAAGGTCATGGGCGTCGGCGAGAAGATGGTCATGAACGACGGCACGCGCGCCCTGGAAATTCATCGCATCACCGGCGGCGACCACAACGACACCTTCCTGATGGTCTACCTGCCCAAGGAAAAACTGCTGGTCGAAGCCGACGTCTACACGCCGCTGCCGCCCGGCGCCAAGCCGCCGGCGACGCCCAACGCCAACAACCTCACGCTGGTGAGCAACATCGAGCGCCTGAAGTTGTCTGTCGACCGCATCCTGCCGCTGCACGGACGCGTCGTGCCGCTCGAAGAGCTTTACACCACGGTGGGCAAAAAGCCCTGACCGCGTTTCGGCGGTAACAACGAAAGCCCCATGCCATTTATGGCTTGGGGCTTTTTTATGCACCCTCGCCGCGAACGAGCAGGATGTAAGACGTCAGACCTCTGCTTTGCGCTTGATTAAGAACGCCCCTGCACATACCATGTCCGGCAACAAGAACTGCGCCAGTCACGGCGAGCGCGGCAAAAACTCAGCACGACCGGGTAAGTCGCGGGTAACGTACGGGCCTGCGAACAAAATCCCGGCATAAAACAAGCACTAAACCAAGGAGGCTCGTCCATGAATGCCAGAAACGTTTTCCACCAGATCGCCGTTTTGACGGTGGTGTTGGGCTTGTCGTTGCCGTTGGTGGCGACAGGACAGGCAAAAAAGCAGGTCAAAATATCCCATGCCACCGCCGCAGACGTCGCGAACGACAATCACATGGTGTCCTGGATCATTGCCGGCTACATCAACAGCAATTCGGACACACTCGACGCGCGCATCTATCCGGCCAACGGACTTGGGGAGGAGCGTGCGGTGGTCGAGGGCATGCAACTGGGCGCCGGGGCGACCATCCATGTCGGCGGGACGGCCATCCATAATAATTTCAACAAGCGCATGGGCGTGCTCGACCTGCCCTTCATGTGGCGCAATTATGACCACGCGCACAAGGTGCTCGACGGGAAGGTCGGTGAAACCCTCGCGGCGGAGCACGAAAAGCTCGGCCTGAAGATCCTCGGCTGGCAGGACAGCTGGGGGTACCGCAACGTCGTCACCACCAAGAAGGAAGTCAAAACGCCGGCGGACCTGAAGGGGCTGAAGATCCGCACCATCCAGACGCCGACCTACGTGGCCGCGCTCAACGCGATGGGAGCGAGCGCGACGCCGATGGCCTTCGGCGAGGTGTACACCTCGCTGCAGACGGGTGTGCTTGACGGCTTCGAGCACTCCTCGGCGGTGGTCTTCACCGGCAAGTACTACGAGGTGGCGAAATACATCACGCTAACCGAGCACCTGTTCGGGCCGACCGCCACGGTGATGTCCAAGAAAGAGTGGGACAGCTATACCGATAAGGAAAAGCAGGTGGTCGCGGCGGCGGCGAAACTGGCGCAGGACGTCAATCGCAGCCTTTCGGTCCAGCGCGACGCCGAATCGATGGAAAAACTCAAGGCCAAAGGCATGGTCGTCAACAAAATCGACAAGACCGTCTTCCTCAAGGCGGCCGGGCCCTTGCAGGACCAGCTGGCCAAGTCCATCAACGCCGAAGACCTGCTCAAGATCATCCGCGAAACCAAGTAAGCGCTTTTCCCCGCCGGCGCGCCTCGGCGCGCCGGCGGCCTTCACGGGGGTCCGATGATCCGCAACCTGTTCCGCTCGGTCGACCGTTCGGTCGAGTACATGCTGTTCCTCATGTTCCTTGCATTCACGCTGGTGGGCGGCCTGCAGGTGTTCAACCGCTTCGTGCTCGGACTGCCGCTGTCCTGGAGCGAGGAGTTCCAGAAGTTCGGCCACATCTGGATGGTGATGCTCGCCGTGCCGGTGGCCTACCGTCGCGGCGCACACCTGGGCATGGACATGCTGCTGCGGATGCTGCCCGGCTGGTCGCAGCGCGCGGTGGCCTTGGTCACCGAGGTCCTGTGGCTCGTGCTCGCCGTGTCGATCGGCTACTACACGCAGGCCATCATGGTGGTGGCGCGCAATCAGGACAGCCCGGGCCTCGGGCTGCCGATGCACTGGGTGTATTCGGGCATGGTGCTGGGCGCGGTATACCTCGGGTTCGTGGCGCTGAGGCGCATCGCGACGCACTTTGGCTGGCGGGAGCCGGCGCCCGAAGACCTGGGCGGGGGACACTGACATGATGCTGGTCATCCTGTTTGCGCTGCTGCTCGCGCTCATCACGCTGGGCGTGCCTATCCTGCTGGTGATGGGCATCGTAGGGCTGTTCGGCATCCTGAGCGACCCGGGCCTGGTGCCGGCGCTGTTCCCGCAAAAGATGTTCGCGATGCTCGACAACTTCAGCCTGCTCGCGCTGCCGTACTTCATCCTGGCCGGCGAACTGGTGTCGGCGGGCGGCATTTCCAAGCGCCTGGTCGAATTCGCCGAGGCGGTGGTGGGACACTGGCGCGCCGGCCTCGGCCATGCATCGGTGGTGTCGAGCATGGTGTTTGCGGGCGTCTCCGGCTCGTCGGTGGCGGATACCTCCGCCATCGGCTCGATCCTGGTGCCCGCCATGAAAC
>Ga0194061_1000242_pt1 | contig 33055 bp, 28 predicted proteins | sample SepL2221m_MetaG_FD_163423 | JGI IMG/M metagenome (GOLD analysis project Ga0194061, IMG submission 163423) | Anoxic zone freshwater microbial communities from boreal shield lake in IISD Experimental Lakes Area, Ontario, Canada - Sep2016-L224-21m | ecosystem: Environmental > Aquatic > Freshwater >... | reverse complement strand
CTATTCCCGTATCATTGCAGACGCTGCCGGTTTTCCTGAAAACGAATCCGATCTGTTGTTCAACGCTGCTGCCTTGCACGATGTCGGCAAGATCGGCATACCGGACGGCATTCTCTTCAAGCCTGGCAAGCTGGACGAGGAGGAGTGGCAGATTATCCACACACACTGCGAAATCGGACACAAGATAATCGGTAGTCATAATAATCCCTTATTGAAAGCGGCGGCTGTTGTGGCGTTGACTCATCACGAACGTTGGGATGGCACAGGCTATCCACATGGGCTCGCGGCACAGAGAATCCCGCTAAACGGCAGAATTGTAGCAATCGCCGATGTGTTCGACGCCTTGACCAGTGAACGTCCCTACAAAAAAGCCTGGCCGGTGTCCGAGGCGGTTGCAGAAATCGAGCGCTGCCGGGAAACGCATTTAGACCCTCAACTGGTCGATGCGTTTCTGCTCAAAATTCCAGAAATGACGGCTGTCAAGAACCAGTGCATCGATAGGGTATGAAAGATAATAAGGAGTCGGTTATGACAGCACCTTCAACGGAAACGAAACCATCTCACATTGTCGGCATTGGTGCCTCTGCCGGCGGATTGAGTGCGCTGGAGCAGTTTTTTGACAATATGCCGCCTGATACCGGCATGGCCTTTGTGGTTATTCAGCACCTCTCACCCGACTTCAAGAGCCTGATGGATGACCTGCTGGCGCGCCATACGTCCATGCCGATCTATCGTGTTACGACCGGTATCGAACTGCAGCCCAACAGCATCTACCTGATACCGCCCAAGACCCACATGACGGTCAGCCAGGAGCATCTCTATCTTACGGAGCGGACAATCAGTCCGCAGATCGAACTCCCCATCGACATATTTTTCAATTCGCTGGCCACCGATGTCGGTGACCGCGCTGTCGGGGTTGTCCTTTCAGGAACCGGTTCCGATGGTTCGCGCGGTATCGTCTCCATCAATAAAAACGGCGGCCTGGTGGTTGTCCAGTCACCCGAATCGGCACAGTTCGACGGTATGCCGCGCAACGCCATCGCCACGAGCGTCTGTGATTTTATCCTGGCGCCAGACCGGATACCGCGCATTCTGGTGGAATATGCCATCAGCCCGCTTTCGGTGCGCTCAAGGATGAATCACGAACTGGAAGTGTTTGAGGATGAGGGGGAGTTTGCCGGGATATTTGCGCTGCTGCGACGCAGTTACAATCTTGACTTTTCCAAGTACAAAGGTTCCACAGTCGGCCGACGCATCCGGCGGCGCATGGAGTTTCGCCAGATTCCGGAAGTGTCCGATTATGCCGCCATCGTCTCCGGCGATCAGGGGGAACTGGAACTGCTCTACAAAGACCTGCTGATCGGCGTCACGGAGTTTTTCCGCGACAAGCAGGCCTTCCAGTTTCTGGAGCAGGAGGTTATTCCCCGCCTGTTCGCCAACCTGCAGCGGGGAGAGGATCTGCGCGTCTGGTCGGCAGCCTGCGCCACCGGAGAAGAGGCATACTCGCTTGCGATCCTGCTGTCCGAGAAAGCCGATGAACTCGGCTTCATGGGCAAGATCACCGTGTTTGCCACCGATGTCCATAAAACCTCGCTCGATGTCGCCTCACAAGGGGTCTACGACCGGGCCAAGCTGACCAACGTGGGACCGGAGCGGATGGACCGCTTTTTCAAGAAGGAGGGGAACGACCTGTTCCGGGTTACTTCCGAGCTTCGCAAAATGGTGGTCTTTGCTCCGCACAATCTGCTCAGCGATCCCCCCTTTACCCGGCTGGATCTGGTCTGCTGCCGCAACCTGCTGATCTACTTTCAGACCGATGTGCAGGAGCGGGTCATTTCCCTTTTCCACTTTGCCCTCAAGAAGGATTGCATTCTCTTTCTGGGGAGCAGTGAGGGACTGGGGCCGTTTGTCGGTGAGTTTGAGGTCATCGCCAACCAGCACAAAATGTTTCGTAAAATCCGCGATCTCAAGCTGGCGCTGAACCTTGATTCTAACCGTATGGAGCAGCGGAATCCCAATACTCCGATCACCGTGTTCCAGCCCGGCAGCAACCGTACGGTCTCCATCGACCGTCAGGTGCTGGCCGATTACGATACTCTGCTGCGCCGACATATGCCTCCCGGCGTCCTGATTGACGAAAACCGCAACATCGTCCATTACTTCGGCAACGTGGCCGAGTATCTGAAAATGCCGGAGGGGCGTGCGGAAAACAGTATACTTGCCCTGGCCGAGGATAACCTGCACATCGCCCTCAGTACTTCTCTGCAACGGGCAGATTCGACCCGCCAGTTCATCGTCACCCGCAATGTGCGGATCCGCAAGGGAGAGCATGAGTTCCTGATCGATCTGAACGTGGCGCCGCTCCCCGACGAAAAGAGCCACACCACCCATTATCATGTCTATTTCGAGCGGGTACGACCGTTGGAGCATCTCCTCCCGGCGGAAGCGACCGATGAAAATACTGTTGCCATCAGCTTTGATGTGGAAAATCACTTCCGCCAGCATGTTGCCGATCTGGAGATGGAACTGCAATCGACCAGGGAGAATCTTCAGACCACGGTTGAGGAACTGCAGACAAGCAATGAGGAACTGCAGGCCACCAACGAGGAGCTGCTGGCTTCCAACGAAGAGCTGCAGAGCACCAACGAAGAACTGCATTCGGTTAACGAAGAGCTCTACTCGGTCAATTCGGAGTTTGAGCGTAAAAATATTGAACTGAAACAGCTCAACAATGATCACGAAAACCTGCTGGCCAGCACCGACATCGGCACCGTGTTTCTCGATCGTCAGCTCCGTATCCGCAAGTTCAACCCGGCCATCGAATCGTTCTTCAAACTCCTGCCGCAGGATATCGGGCGTCCCATCGACCATATCGCCTACCACCTTTCTCAGCAGGAATTGATGCTGGCCGATATCAACCGGGTGCTGGCAAACGGTATCGCCATCGACTCCGAGGAGGAAACCCGCGATAATACATGGCTGCTCAAACGGATCATGCCGTTTCGCACTGAAACCGGCCAGATAGAGGGCGTGGTCATAACCTTCACCGATATTACTACTGTAAAAACGGCTGAATTGAAGGTGCTTCGCCTCAATGAGGAGTTGGAGCAGAAGGTAGAGGAGCGCACCAACGATTTGCAGTATGAAATACAGGAACGCAAGAAGGTTGAACTAGAGATGAAACTCCATCAGGAACGGCTCGAAAGTCTTGTCAGGGTATCTCAAAGCACGTCGAAAAACATACAGGAACTGCTTGATTTTGCCTTGGAGGAGGCAATTAAGCTTACCCACAGCAAGATCGGGTACATTTATTACTACAATGAAGATGCCCGCGAATTCATTCTGAACAGCTGGTCTCATGATGTCATGAAAGAGTGTACTGTTCAAAATCCGCAGACCTGCTATGAGCTTGACAAAACCGGAATTTGGGGAGAGGTTGTCCGCCAGCGCAAGCCAATCATGCTGAATGATTTTGAAGCGCCTCATCAACTCAAGAAGGGGTATCCCGAAGGGCACGTGCCGCTGACCCGCTTCCTTTCCATTCCTCTGATCGACAACGACAGAATCGTTGCTGTTGCGGCGGTCGCCAACAAAGAAAGAGATTATACCCAGACCGACATACTCCAACTCACACTGCTGATGGATTCTGTCTGGCGCATGACCGAACGGATTCGCAGCGAAGAGGAACTTCTCAAGGCCAAAGAGGCCGCCGAAGCTGCCAATCGCGCCAAGAGTGAATTTCTGGCCTCCATGAGCCATGAAATTCGTACCCCCATGAATGGAGTGCTGGGTATGTCCAGTGTCCTGTTGGAAAGTGAACTATCCCCCGTCCATCGGGAATATGTCAATATTATCCATGACTCCTCTCAACTGCTACTTAATATCATTAATGATATTATGGAGTTTTCAAAAATAGAAGCTGGCAAGCTCACTATCAGACCGACCGACTTTTCACTCAAGGATACTGTTGCCGGGGTTGTGGAATTGCTCAAAAGCAAGGCCGACGAAAAGGGTTTGGAATGTATTGTCGAGTATCCTGATACGACGCCGAATCACGTTCATGGTGATGCCGGGCGTATTCGCCAGGTTGTGCTCAATCTGCTCAGCAATGCCATCAAATTTACCCAAACCGGCAGGGTGACCATCAACGTAGCCTGTTTTTCACGGGATAACTCCCTGGTGAACATCAAGATCAGTGTTATCGATACCGGCATCGGCATATCATCGGAGGATTTGTCACTCCTGTTTCATAGATTCAGTCAACTGGTAAAACCAGACTCCGTCCGGGCTCATGGCACCGGGCTGGGACTGGCTATCAGCAAGCATCTGGTTGAAATGATGGGGGGAACGTGTGGCGCTGAAAGTGTTGAGGGAACAGGTTCAACTTTCTGGGTCATTCTGCCGCTGCCGCTTGTCGATGTAGCTGGGGAAAATGAACTCTTGCCGAACAATAACCAACCCCGTTCTTCCGGAGAGGATTCGTCTCTGAGGATACTGCTGGTGGACGATGATCCGATTAATCGCAAGGTGATTTCAACCATGCTGGAACAGATGGGCTATGACTGCCTGTTGGCGGAAAACGGTAAAGAGGCCGTCGATTTGGCTACCGCCACGCCATTCGATGTGATTTTCATGGATTGCTCAATGCCGGTAATGAACGGCTATCTGGCGACCGGTGCAATACGGGCAAACGAGGCGGGCAGCGGGCGTCATGCCAACATCATAGCCCTGACCGCCAACGCACTTCCTGAAAGCCGCGCAACATGCATCGCCGCCGGCATGGATGATTATCTGGCAAAACCGATTGAATTCAAGAAACTGCAGCAGGTGATCGTTAACCTGCTGGCGTAGACAAGGTGAAACATGAATGCTGGTATGGCAACGATGAAAAGAGTTTTGGGTGCGGCTCTGTTCAATAGAGGGGTTCACGGTGAATAAACGGCACACAATACTGGTTGTGGATGATGATCCGGGTAATATAATGATCCTGACATCTTTACTTAAAGACGAGTATGACATCATGTCGGCACTGAATGGTCACGACGCCATCGACCAGCTTAAGGTTCATAAACCAGACTTGATTCTTCTCGACGTGATGATGCCTGAAATAAACGGATATGAAGTATGCAGCATGATAAAGTCCGATGCGGCAGTTGCAGACGTTCCAGTGATCTTTCTGACGTCCCTGGATACCAGTGATGCCGAACTTAAAGGGCTTGAAGTTGGTGGTATTGATTATCTGAAAAAGCCGGTACAACACTTACTGCTCAGGCAACGGGTGCGCAATCATCTGCTTTTGAAGGATCAACTGGATCTGCATAAACAAATGAATGAAAAGCTTGAAGCGGCGCTGGCACAGGTCAAACATCTGGAGGGTATTATCCCGATCTGCATGTACTGCAAAAAGATCCGGGATGACCAGCAAACCTGGCAACAGTTAGAGGCTTATATCAGCAGTCATTCAGAGGCGATGTTCAGCCACGGTATCTGTCCGCACTGTGCTGAAGAGCAGATAAAACTTGTTGAGAATATGAAGTTTTCCCCGTAAATATCGAGCCACTTGCAAAAAGGTTGTCATCCCGGAAATTATCTATCCGGGTCCCAGATATTCAGGTGGTTACAAACCGGATTCCGGCCAAAAGCCTACCGGAAAGACAGTTTTTTGACTTTTGCAAAACATAAACATAGATTGGCGCTAATTTTTTGTGAGGTGTCTCAAGCTGAGAAGAAAAAGTGATTGAAGTGGTCATTTTGGAATAGAAAAAGGCCACCCCGGTGGAGCAGCCTTTAAAAATAGTATCTACGAAGCCAACCGCACCGTTGCGGTAAATTCATCCCACGGCACGCAGTATTTACCCGTCTCTGTCTTTTCCACCAGACCGGCAGTCTCCAGTGTTTTTACGTCCTGGAATACATTTTTGTAGTGACGGTGGAGATGCTTGGCAAGGGCGTTAATGCTGATGCTGCCAACCTTGTGGAGTTCCTGCAACAACTGAAGACGCTTGGGAGTGCAGTAGCGGTAAAAGGTCTCCAGGTCGGGGAAGGATACCCGTTCAACGGTATTTTTTGGAATTACACCATTGTCAATCTTTTCTGCCTGTGCAATCAGGTCGGCAAAAAAGTCCTCTTCTGTCTCAATCTTCACCTTGAAATCCCTGTCCATAAGATACCTCCTGTCGTGCGGGCCGGTTCTGACAACAACCAGACCACCACCTGTATTGTGTCGCCATTCGGCAGGTCACGCCGATAACTCAAGACTGGTTGTGCGTCTCCCACGTTTTCCTCTTAATCAGATTATGGCTTTTTATGCCACAGCTGAGTTTTTTGTCAACGGAATGTATTCAGGCTGTTCTGCTCCTTCCCGTCAGTACTCATCGTACCCGTTTGCTTGAGAAACTCTGACTCACCAGCAATGTTGCGCTGGCCAATTATTTTTTACAGAACAAGCTGGTTTAGAGAATATCTGTCCTGTTTTTTTATCTCTCCCTGTTGCTTTGTAATTGATCCCATTATGGTAACATGATATTTGTTGGGATATGAGAATCATCGCCTTGAAGACGTTGCGCGAATTTTGGGAGGAGCATCCTGATACCCGTCAACCGTTGCAGGCATGGTATGAGGATGTTCGATATGCTACGTGGCAGTCACCGGCTGATATCAAGTCGGTGTACCGTAACGCCAGTGTTATCGCAAACAATCGTATTGTTTTCAACATTAAGGGAAACCATTATCGCCTGGTTGTGGCGGTCAACTACCACTTCGGTATTGTCTATATCAGGTTTGTTGGTAGCCACCGCGAATATGACCGGATTGACTCGACAACGGTGTAGGGTGGAGAGAGTGCTTATGAAAATCAAACCGATAAAAAACAGTGATGACTATCAGGAAGCCCTGACAGAGATTGAACGGCTGTTCAATGCGACGCCGGATACACCCGAAGGAGACCGACTGGATGTATTAACCACCCTGGTGGAGGCATTTGAACAAAAAAACTATGCCATTCCCGCCCCGGACCCGGTTGAGGCGATCACATACTGGATGGAAAGCCGGGGCATTACACGCCGAGAACTGGAGCCGCTGCTGGGCAGTCGTGCGAGGGTTTCAGAGATTTTCAATCACAAGCGAGGTCTTACTCTTGCCATGATTCGTAAGCTGCATGACAAACTCGGCATACCGGCCGAGGCGCTTATCCAGCAGTCAGTCCTGCGCCATGCGTGACAGTTCTTCCGGGGACATACCAGATTCTACTCGCCGGTGCCCAGCACCTCCCTGACCGCATTCGTCAGTGTCACAAGATCAACCGGTTTCTGCAGCTCTTTGTCAGCTGCAATGTCCTTGGATAATCTCAACAGATATTCCTGGTCGAGTGATGCGGAACCGCCGGAAATGGCAATTATCTTTGGACGGTTCGGCATCGTCCTCAGCCAGAGCAGCACTTCGATCCCGTCTTTTTCGGGCATGATGATGTCGGTGATGACAAGATCAAACTGCCGGTGTGTCAACAGGTCGATACCGACCTTTCCGTTTGAGGCTGCTGTAACTTCATGCCGCGATTTTTCCAGGTACGACACCAGTACCTTGAGCACCTGCACATCGTCATCAATTACCAGTATCCGTGCCATCTAAACCTCCTGCGCGCTGTTCAGCATCTGTTTCAGACGTTCTCCCAGTTTCTCCATGCTATATGGCTTCTCAATATAATTATTGCCAAACGCAGAAATGTCCAGCGCAATCTGTTCGGGGGCATGGCCGGAAACAAAAAGAACCTTTATCCCAGGTCGTGATCTTCTGATTATCTCGGCCATTGTCCTGCCGTTCATCTCCGGCATCACCACGTCGGTCATCAGCAGATCGAGCTTCAGGGTAGTATCGGATGCGATTTCCAACGCCCGGGCCGGGCCTTCGGCTTCATAGACCGTGTAGCCGAATTTCCGCAGAAACATCGATGAAATTTTGCGCACCGGCTCTTCATCTTCAACCACAAGGATCGTGCCGCATCCCGACATATCGCCGGAAACCGTTTTGATAGCGGAATCTGGCGGTGCATCCCGGCGCGGGAAGTAGACCGTGAAAACGGTGCCACACCCGGGCGTGCTGTCAACTTCGATGAAGCCCTTATTCTGGCTGATTATGCCGTAGCTGGTTGACAGACCAAGCCCGGTCCCCTTGCCCGGTTCTTTTGTGGTAAAAAACGGCTCAAAAATGTTTTTGACCGTCTCTTTTTCCATCCCGATGCCACTGTCCCTGAACTCTATGCGGACGTAGTCACCGGGCGAACAGTTTCCCCCAGCTAGAGCCTGATCCGCCGTACAAGTCACATTTCCCGTTTCAATGGTGAAAGCGCCTCCGTCCGGCATGGCATCCCGGGCATTGACGGCCATGTTCATGACGATCTGGTCAATCTGGACGGGATCTATTTCAATGTTCCACAGATTTTCAGCAGGTTTGAAGATGCAGCTGATATGTTCCCCAATCAGGCGGGTCAGGGTCTTTTGGGCATCTGCAATGACCTGGTTTGCATTCAGTATGCGGGGGATGACGATCTGCTTTCTGGAAAAAGCCAGCAGCTGGGCCGTTATCTCGCGGGAATGCTCCGCAGCCCGACTGATCTCCTCTAAATGTTCACGCAGTTTTCCGGGGTCGTTGCCCTCATCCAGTTCCATGGCGGCAAGTTCCGTATTGCCGCAGATGACCATCAGCTTATTGTTAAAATCATGGGCAACCCCGCCGGCCAGTCGGCCGACTGATTCAAGTTTCTGGGATTGATGGAGCTGCTCAAGCAGATGTGCCTTATTGACCTCAGCCTGCTTTCGATCAGTGATATCGTTGATGACCGCCAGGAAAACACGCCGGCTCCCTGACTCACCCAGTTGCAGGTTGACCTCGACCGGATAACATGTGCCGTCAGCCCGGCGATGATCTGTTTCAAAGGTCAGTTTGTCAGTCCGGTTGTCAAGCAACGGCTGAACAATGCCGCGGAACGAGGTTTCCGTCATCTCCGGCTTGATGTCAACCGGCGTCATGGAGGTGATTTGTTCAAACGAGTACTGAAGATTGCTCAGGGCACCGTGATTGACATAGGTGAACCGGAGGGTTTCGGCGTCAAATACGTAGATTTCATTCATACTGCTTTCGAGAATATCAAAGAGGTGCCGGCGCTCCTCCTCGCCCCGCCGGTTTTCTACGAACTTCCAGACCACGTCCATCAGCAGGGTAAGCTGCAGTACATCGGTTTCGTCGTAGTCGCTTTCCTTATTGGCAGCACCGACGACCGCCACGATAGTGTCATCCTTGAAAACCGGCACGGTCATGAACCTGCGCAGATGGACATGCCCCTCCGGATACCCCTTCTTGAGCGGGTTGGCTGCATCGAAGTCGTTCAGGATTATCGGCTTTCTCTGGCGAACCGCCTCGCCCCATATCCCTGTTTTGTCCAGTTCGTAACAGGTCTGCGGGTTGACGACGGAGCATTCTTTCATGACGTCGTTTGACCAGCTGTTCAGGACGAACTGCCGGCTCTCTTCGAGGTAAAAATAGATGTAGCCGATCCTGCTGTCAGTCAGCTTGATAGCCTCGTTGAGCGCATGGTCCAGAAACTCCTGAATGCTGTCGGCACGATACTGCAGAATAGAAACGATACTGCGGAGACGTTTCTCGTTAATCAGTTTCTGTCTATCCGCCTGTTCATCGAGCTGCCATTTTTTGACCATCGCCCAGGCAGCAAAGCAGATCAGCAAAATGAATGTCGACGTCAGTCCCGCCACCCACCTGACCTGCCGCTGCCAGGGGGCCAGAGCGTCCCTGGTCGCCATGCCGACATTGATATAGAGCGGATAGTCGGCAATTTTGTAGTAGGTGTAGACCCGCTCGATGTTGTCAACCGGGTATATAGCCCGGTAGGTGGCACTGGTTTTCCCCGAGGCAATCAGTTCCTTGAATTCTCCGGCTACAATCGATTTTCCAACGGAACTCCCTGCCTCACTGGGAACGGGATAGCGGGCAATAACCGCCAGATCTTTGTCGCGCAGGGTGATGGATCCGAATTCACCCATTTTTATGACACTGAAATCATTAATAAAATGATCCAGGCTGAGTGAACCAGTGATTACACCGGCAAAGGAACCGTCAGGCCCGCTGATTCTGCGGGCATATACCTGAATCCATTTTCCGTCGATGACACCGGCTACCGGTTTGCTGATAGCCAGCTTCAGATCGGGGTTGTCACGCAGCGCAATGAAATAGTCCCGATTGACAACGTTTGCCCGGGGGAAATTCTTTCCGCTGCCGGCAATGATTTCGCCGACTGAATTTACGACCAGCATACGATTGAGTTCCGGAACGTAGTGGTGCTCCCGGATCAGGAACGGTTCAAGCGGCAGGCGTTCAAGGCTGGCAGTGGCGAGCTGCTTCTCAATGCTGTCGGCAGATGTGAGCAGAACCAGGTTGATTTTATCAATCGTCCCGCCGACGTTTTGCGCCAGCACCTGCGAAAGGTTTCTGGTTCTGGCTTCGGCAAGTGCAACACTCTGGATACGACTTTGGCTCAGGAAGTAAAAAGCCAGCATGATGATGAACACGATTATCAGCAAAACCGCAGCATACATGCGCTGTATGTACGAGTCGTAGGAAACGGTGCTGCTCAGATGGGGAGTGTTATCAGGCATTGGCAGTTCCATGCAGGCTGGATTCAGAAGGACATCACGAGTGAAGGCGCAATCTGATTCTGCATGACGATGTATAGCATATATTCAGAACAGGGTGCCAGTGAATCCGTCGATTTTTATAGAGGTCCGCACAGCGGTGTGATGACAGGAAAAAGCAGCTTCCCGAGTGTGGGGAATTTTAGTTGTTAAAAACAGGCCGACGTGCTAATTAACCGTAAAATTTTACGTGATAACAGGATGTTATTTGTCATGTAGGCACCGGACTGCAGTGGTATGATATCGGCAGACGAGCGGACGAGGAGTGAGTGTGAATACGTGTGATCAGAAATGTGCCGCCTTGCAGCGTGCTGCAGAGGCAACGCCGGAATATGCGGCAATTACGCCGCTCTTTATTGCACTTTTCGGTTATATCGGCAATCGTGGTGGTGAAATCGGCATTACGGTGGATGCTGCCGGGATTGACCAGGGTGCGCGTGAAAATGGTTTTCCGCTGCTTTCCCCGGCACGCATCCTGGTCGATACTCCGTTGCTGACGGATTTCTTTATGGGAATCATCGCGCTGTTGGAGCAGCAGGGCAAAGCCGGTGACGATGCGCTGGAAGCGATCAGGCGGGCGCTTTCCGCCGGTGAGATTGACCTGCAGCAGATGATAGCGGCACTACTGGAGCGCCGGCGGGGGCCGCTTGATGAATCTGCTGCAAAGCTTGGTGTCCCACCACCTCTGGTCGAGTACATTTTTGAAATCCCGCTCAAAGCAGCGCTGGAACGTTTCTCAAAAAATCTGCAGCCGGAGATGTTTCCTGACTGGCAGGAGAACATCTGCCCGGTCTGCGGTTCCCGCCCGGCCATGGCCGAATTGAGCGGTGAGGAGGGGCGTCGGGTGCTGGTCTGTTCAACCTGCTCGTTTCTCTGGCCGTTCAAACGCTTGAAATGCCCGTCGTGCGGCTGTGAAGATCCCGAAAAACTCTCGTACTTTACCGCCGGTGAAGGAAGCACCAGAGTCGATACCTGCCGTGCCTGCAGCCGTTATATCAAAACAAGGGATTCCCGCAAGGGGGGTGGCGATGTTCCGCTGGATGTCGAGGATCTGCTGACGATCCACCTCGACCTGCTGGCATCGAAAGAGGGCTTTGAGCGTGGCAAGTAGCAAAGAGAAGTTGAAACTTCCTCCGTTGGGTTGGTAACGACGATATGATCAAGTACGATAAAGGAGCCATTTCCGAGGTGCATGACGAGCTGCCTGTAGAACAGCCCGTCAAGCTGACGGTTAACGGGCGTGAAATTGCTACGCTGGTGGCATCCCCCCACGAGCTTGGGTTTCTGGTGGCCGGATTTCTGCGCACCCAGGGTTTTGTGCGTGAAGTCGGCGATGTTCAGGTGCTGGGTGTCTGCGACCAGTCGGGCGAGGCCAATGTCCGCATCAGAGGAGAAATCCCGGAAAAATTGACGCCGGTGCTGACCTCCGGCTGCGGCACCGGCATCAGCTTCTCACTCAATGCTGGCCCGCTGCGTACGGCATCCCCTGAAGCCAGGTTCCCCGCCACCGCTGTATTTGCCATGATGCGCGAAATGGGGCGGCTGTCGAAACGTTACGAGAATCATGGCGGCATCCATTCGGCGGCCGTCAGCGACGGAAAGTCCATTATTTTTCATGCCGAAGATCTCGGCAGACATAATACCATCGACCGCCTGGCAGGCCAGGCGCTGCTGTCCGGACGGGATCTGGCGGGAACAATGCTGCTCACCTCCGGCCGGGTTTCGGCAGAAATGGCCGCCAAGGCCGCCTCTCTGGGGGTTGCCCTGATTGCATCACGCACCTCACCCACCGACATGGCGCTACGAATCTGCCGGGAGGCCGGCATCGGACTGCTCGGCTATGTGCGCGGTGAGAGCTTCCGCATTGCCGCCTGTCCGGAACGTCTGCTGGATGTTGCCGTCGGCAGAATCCCCGGCGTAGCCGCCATCATTCTTGCGGGAGGAGAATCGCGCCGCATGGGGACCAACAAAGCTCTGCTCACTGTGGGGAACAGGCGGATTATTGAAACGGTGTACGACCGGGTGGCGGAGTTATTCGATGAAGTGATACTGGTCACCAATGATCCCGACGAGTATGATTTTATCCCGTGCCTGAAAATAAAGGACATTCACGCCGGTCTGGGGCCTCTGGGGGGGATTCATGCCGGCTTGACCCACTGCAGCGCAGGACGGGCCTTTGTGACCGCCTGCGACATGCCGGCGCTTGATGCCACGCTGATCCGCGAGCTCTGCAGCATTTCCGCCGATCTGGACGTAATCATTCCGGAAACGCCGGGCGGTCTGGAGCCTCTGCACTCTGTCTACAGCAGAAGCTGCCTCCCCAAGATGGAGAAAATGCTGCAGAATGGCGAACGACGTATTCTATCGTTTCTTGAACTGGCCTCGACCCGGCTTGTGCCGCGAGGAAGGATTGCGCAGCTGGACCCTCACTTCACCTCATTCAGCAACATCAACACACCGGAAGATTACCAGAAAATCAACAGTTGAGCGCCGGCAGCTTCCGGCTGCCCTGGCGATCAGTGTTCAGGGGGGCTCACACCGTGGGAACTACCGTCAGATTCGGCATTTCACTGGACGATACGCTGCTGCAGAGCTTCGATCGTCTGATTGAGCAGAAACGCTACATGAACCGCTCCGAGGCTATCCGCGACCTGATCAGATCATCGCTTGTCGAGGAACAATGTGCCCTTGACGAACAGGCTGCTGTCGGCACCGTGACGCTGGTTTACAACCACCACGTCCGCGAACTTTCCGAAAAGCTGACCGACCACCAGCATTCACATCATCACCAGATAGTCTCGGCGCTGCACGTCCACCTTGATGCCCATAACTGTCTTGAGGTGCTGGTGATTCGCGGCACGGTCGCACAGGTACGGCAGATTGCCGATGAGTTAATCAGCGTTAAAGGGGTCAAGCATGGGAAACTGGTGCTGACAACGACCGGTGATGATTTGTAGAGCTATTTCTCGAACCGGCTTTTGAATCAGGTTTCAGCTATTTTGGGTTTTGACGATCAGCGCAGTCCTTGCGATAGTACTCGGCGTCCTGCGAAAAGGGGGATTGGGGGTAAAGCTTGAGGAAGGATTCGAAGGCTTTGATGCTGGCGATGCAGTCACCGACTTTGTAGGAGGTAACCGCACTGCGGTAGAGGGCTTCTTCGCGGTCTCCGGTGGCACTCTTCGTCTGCAGTCGGGCAGTTACGGCCGGCTGCCGGCCGGCTGGGTTCACAGGCGACATATCAACCGCGGGCGCATCGACCGTCGGCGCAGATGACGATCTTACCGTTGCGTCGGCCCGCCGCCTCTCCTCGGCAAGCCGGTCATTTTCCTGCTGTTCCTGCCTGAGCCGCTCCCGGGTGGCACGAACCTCCTCTTCAAGCCGCGCAATCTCAACCTTCTGCACCTCAAGCTGCTGGACAGCCTCCGGCTGTGGTGAGACCACCACAGCCTGCTTCGGCGCTTGTTCGGCGGTTTTTTGCGGGGCCTGCCGTACCGGTGCCTCTGGCTCGGGAGTCACAGTTACTGCCGCAGCAGGTGAAGCGCGTTCCGAGGTTTTCGGTGGCGGTGCGACGACCGGCGGCTCCTCTTTCTGGGGCGCTGTCCTGATCGGCTGGAGTTTGTTTCCGGTGATAGCGTCGCGGGAGGATTTTTCCGTCACCATACTGCCAAGATTGTTGATCAGGTGGAAATCCCCGCTCATGTTCTGCATGCGCAGCTCATGCTCCCGGCGGATCTCTTCGATACTTTTTTCGTTGAGGAAATAGGGCGTCAGCATGATGACCAGCTCGGTTTTTGTCCGCTCCGACACACTGCGCGAAAAGAGAGCGCCTGCGTAGGGAATATCACCAAGGAACGGGACGCTCTGCTTCGATTCCCGCAGCTTGTCGGCAATCAAACCGGCGATGATGACCGTTTCACCGCTCTTGGCATCAACCATGGTATCAATTTCCCGCACTTCGATGACCGGTTTATTGCTCTTGCCGTCCGGTGAGGTCGACAGCTGCTTGACCTCGGATACGCTGGGATGGACCTGCATGGTGACGGTGCCTTCCCGCGAAACCTGCGGCGTCACGTCCAGAAAAATTCCGACTTCGTCAATTTGCGGAACATTATCGGTTGTGGTTACAGACGATGCTGTGCCGGTTGTGGTGGTCTTCGTGTACCAGGACACCTGCTTGGTTGTCAGTTTGATGACCGCCTTCTGGTTGTTCATCGCCGAAATTTTGGGGCTGGAGAGCATCTTTACCTGCCCCTGATCCTTCATGGCGTCCAGAATAACGCTGAAGTTGCCGGCGCTGTTGAGCCCCTCCCAACCAAGCTTGAACACATTGCTGTTCGGTACGGGAGAGAGCGCCTGACCAATGGTGAAGGTTGATCCGGCCGACCGGAATACCTGCTGCCAGTCAAGGCCGAGTGAAAAACCGTCATTCAGGGTTACTTCGATGATATGCGCCTGGATCAGCACCTGGCGTTTGACCGCCAGCTCAATGTCGGAAAGGAACGCCGCCACCTTATCGATGTTGTCGGCATAATCGGTAACCTGCACCATACCGGCCATTTCATTCACGATCAGCTGCCGCCGGGCTTTCATCTCTTTGCGTTCATAGCTGATGCTTTGATTGGCCTGTGATGAGGAGTTGTTTTCCTGGGAACGGCCGTGCGCCGACTTGTCGTTTTTGGTGTGTGTGCTGGAGGTGTCTGCCGATCCTGAACGACTGGATGTGGCCCGTTTCTCACCGCTGGAGCTGGAATCGGTTTCGCCGTCTTTCCGTGCGTTAGCGTTGTCGTTGGCCTGATTGCTGTCAGACTTGTTTTTCCTGCCACCACTGGAGGATTCGCTTTCGGTGACGTTGAACTTCTCCACGTCACCCCGAATAAACCCGCTGCCGGTACGTTTTCCTTCCCCGGTATTACCGAAAATAAGGACTTCCAGTGCGCTTTCCAGTGCAGGCCAGAAATCGGCCGTACCGGTGGTTGTTATTGATACTGACCCTCCGCCGCCACCTCCGCTACTGCCGCTTGAACCGCTACTGACTACCGTGGTGGTGCCGGATGACGAGTTGGAGCTGTTTCCCCCACCTGAGAAAACCGAAGCGGAAGTGGTGCTGGTAGAGCTGCGGGTGTCTTTTACGTAGTTTATCGGAAATGAGCGCGTAACGAGCACCGGCTGGCCGATCAGGATGACGCCGTTTTCAACGCTGGCCGAATACCCGAGCGGTTTCAGTACGGCGTAGAGCACTTCACCCAGTTTGCGGTTGTTCAGATTCACGGTAACGCGCCCGTCAATCCCCTTTTCTGCAACGATGGTAAGATTGCTCTCGCGTGAAAGCAGTGTCAGCACGTCCTGCAGCTCAGCGTCCTTCAGCACCAGCGAGTAACGTTTCCCGGAGTCGGCCTCGCGATACATTTCCACCGGCTCTTTCCTGAGCGGCGGCTGCGGAGCCGGAGACGGTTTTTCACGTGCGGCTCGCGAGGTGACGGCAGAATCCTGATAGCGAGTTATCGAAGGATTGACGCAGCCGGCTGATAGAAGTGCCAGTATGAGTGCGGAGGTTCCGATTCGTTTCATTGCTTTCCTCGCGTAATAGTACCCTGGTGTATATCGTAGGTTCTCGTTCCAGCCTGATCCCGAACCACAACCTGATAACGGCTGACACTTTCGATGGTGATGCCGTCAACTGTTTCGCCCGCTTTGACAGTCTCGCCGTTGATCAGGACATGGTAGGTTGAGTCGGCCTGCATGATGCCCTGCAGATTGACATAACTCTCCATGTATTCAGGTTTTATGACACGGCGCTTGAAGGCCTTCTGTTTTTCTATAAACGGATCCCGCCGCCAGGAGACATGATCTGCCGGAACAACCGGACGCGAAAGCTCTGACGTCTGTGGCTCAGCAGACTTGGGTGCGGTTCTGGCTGCCGTCGCCGCTTCACAGAGCGTCATCAGAAGTGCAAACTGCAGCAGTATGCGGAATACTGTTTTCATAGTCATCGTTTCACCGGCAGCGAAAAGAGCTCAACGGTAAAGGCCCCCTTGACCTGTCCGCCGTCGGGAGACATTTTAAAGTCGGTTATGCGGTTGAAACGCTCGATATTCTGAACGCGGCGCACATATTCTGAAAGCTGCCTGAAGCTTCCGGCTGCGGATATTTTCAAGCGGTGGGTAGAAACCGCCTCTATTTCAACTGCAGTTCCTGACCGTGTCGCAACCGGTTTCTTCTCCTTATCCGTTTCGGTTACGACTTCATGCAGCCTCAAACCGGACTCTTTGGCGCACCTGTACAGCTCTTCAACAAATGCAGGCACACCTGCCTCGACAGGAATCAAGCGGGAAAGCCGGTCAACTTCGGCTTCAACGGCACGCACCCGGTCCCGGTCCGCTTCAACCTGGGCAATGGCTGCCCGTAACCGCTTCATTTTTTTGGTGCGATCAATGCGATAGGCCAGCATAATAATACACAGGCATATCAAGTAGATGACCAGTATGGTGAGCTTATTTTTTCGTGTCAAGCGGTACAACCTCACTGGTAAAGGTAATCTTCTGTTGACGTTGAGTGTTGACGGTGTCGACCGTCATTTTCGGTTCGGCGATTTTTTTCACCGCCGGCGGACGGTTGAACATGGTGTTAAGCCGGCTCAACAGGGCTGTTTTCGATGTTCTTGCGTTGACGGGAAAGCGGGCTGTGGCTTCAAGAACGCCCTTGTCATCTTTAAAATGGTATTCCAGATTGTCCAAAAATACACCATTCGGCAGGTTGTTGGCCAGGTCACGGAAAAAATGGTAGAAAATAAACTGCGGGGCAATCAGTTTTTTCAAACTGTCCTGAAGTTTGGCGTACCCGACTGCAGCACTTGAGGGCTTACCTGACTGCGCGGTAGCAGATTTGGAACGGGCCTTCAGCCTGCGATATTCCGTCTCAGTAACCGCGACCGTGAAAATAGCCAACAAGCCGGTCAGCGCATAAATTGCAATGCCGTAGGTTTTATGGAGCGGAAAGCGTTTCAGAAAAGCGGCAGGAGTGTACGTAGTTGCCGTGCCATTCTGCAGAGCAGCCATGAATCCTATCAGGGGTACGTAACCGCTTTCATCGGGCATACCGGTCGGCATGGCCGGGGCAATGGCAACCTCAATCGACATAGCCTCCTTGACGGCCTCGGCAATATCATCCAATCCGTGAATATCGCCGCAGACCCAGGCCAGCTGTACCGGGATGTTTTTATTATCAATCTGAAAATGGGAATGTATCCGGAAAATGGTGTCGATGATATGGAACAAGCGGTGCTTCAACGCCTTTTCGTCAGTCGGTTCATGACCGGCCGTGGAGACGTCCTTCAGATACGGCAGGCATTCTGTACGAATAACACCGTCTGAGGAGATGAAACAGGCGTCCACATACCCGCCGACAATATCGAACACCGCGTGGGCGTTGAATATTGACTCCCTGATGCTCCGGAAAGAGTCATCAATCGCGTTGAGCGGTGCGGTGATATTCTTCAACTTAAGACGGGCCCCGCTGAACAGCTTGATATACTGCTTCAGAGTGGCGGTCGGCACATGGAGGACGTTCCAGTGCTGGGTTTTCTGGTCGACGGTAGAAGGGAGTATGGAAAATGGAGGGAATTCCTCATTCGTCTGACCGGAAATTTTGCGTCTGATAATTTTTTCGGCATCCTCAACGGATACTCTGGGAGTTGTCTCCTGAGTCAAGGTCACGTCACGTGCCGGCAGGATCAGGTTAGCTTCGTCGATAGTGGAACCGCACTCCTTGCGGATGGCGGCCAGGATCTCCGGCAGGGTCAAGGCGCCTTCCGGATGCGTCAGCAAGCCCCCCTCCCCTTCAGGCCCCTTGAACGGGAAGGTGCGGTGGTATCCCGGAATGTCGTTGATGCAGACAACGGCACGTACAACGGTTTCACGTATGTCGACGATCAGAGAATTCATTATGGTCCACTAAAATAAAATGTCGGGAAATTCAACAGCATCTCTTTGACGTCGTCATGGATAAAGTACCACGCATCAAGCTTGCTGACCAGATTCCCGCTACTGCAGTTCGTATCGCTGTAGATGTTCGTCCGGTAGTCTATCCTGCCTATCGGCAGCTTCTGCCGATGGGTGGACGTGTAAACGGCAAACCATGAGGTAGTCGCCGCCCCTGAGTAGCTGAACTGTCTGCAGGCAGTTTTATCGCCGCTCGTTATGCCGTTTGAACCGTTGGGGTCGCGGTAAGTCAGTTCAGCGTCAGAACTGAAACTGACTTTTTTGGCCGTCCTGATATCGACCGCAATCTTGCCGCGCAGCCGGTCGGTCGGGGTTGTTTCCTTCTGCTCGATTGCTATCCAGATGTCATCAGAGCCAGATTTAAGCTCTAAGTACGGCAGTTTGGTTGTACTATCAATCGGCAACGGATCGGTATACTCGAACTTCTGGTTGGGGCCGCTGCTGACGATCCAGGCAAGTACCTGGCGGTTGTTTGACCCCACCACCGAATAAGAAATATACCTGAAGGGATTGCCCCATGCATCAACCAGATAGGTGGAAGGGTCGAAACCACCCTTCATGTAGCCGCTGATACTCCTCTGGGGATAGCCGGTGGTCGACAGGTCGCCAAGGTATTTCAGACCGCCCACTGACGTCGAATTTCCAAAGGGGAGTTCACCGTTATCGCCGACGAAACCGTAGCTTCTTCTTACTCCGTCCTGTATCAACGAACGATCGCCGACACATGCCAACTTCAGATCAAGCAGCCGCTGTTTGGTGGTGGCAATCTCCTCGCTTTCCCAGAATTTCCAGACCGCCGGGACCAGCATTCCAGCCAGGATGGAAATGATCGCCATCGTAACCAGAACTTCAATCAGCGTAAAGGCTTTTGTTTTCATCGCAGCTTCACCTGGCCGACCGACTTGTAAATTGGCAGGAACACCGCCAGCAGCAACAGAAGCACCATGCCCCCCAGCGCCACCATTGTCAACGGTTCAACGTATGCAAAGACCTTTTTTATCGTTTCCGGCACTTCCTTGTCAAGAATATCACTGGCCCGGTTAAGGGTGCTCTCCAGCGTTCCGGTTTTTTCGGCAATCGACATCATATCCACAACCAGCGGCTGGACGAAGCCGGTGCGGCGCATGGCATCGGAAATGCTCTCGCCGGTGACGATCGTTCTGGCGATGGAAGCCATACTTTCCGAGATAACAGCGTTGCCGATAACATCGGCACCAATGGCAAAGGTCTTGTCAGCCGATATGCCGGAGGCGTGCAGAGTCGCCACAATTTTAAAGTAGCGGGACATATTTATTTTTACGATCAACATGCCAACCAGCGGCACTTTCAGCAGAAAAGCGTCAATGACATACTTCCCCTGCGGCGTCCGTTTCATTACTTTTATCAGGATAACGGCAGCGATTACAATGCCGATAACGATCAGATAATAACTCTTCAGGAACCCGGATATAGCAATCATGATTTTGGTCGGCAACGGGAGCGTTGCGCCCATGTTGGTCAAACTTTTGAGCATCTTCGGGAAGACAAACGTAAAAATTATGAACATCAACGTCCCGAGAACGGAGAGCACCGTAATCGGATAGGTCAGGCTGGATCTGACGCTCTTTTTGAAGTCCAGCTGCCAGGTGAGGTAGTTGACGAGAAACTCAAGACTTCCATCCAGGGTACCGGAAGCCTCGCCGGCATGGATCATCTGAACGTAGAACGGCGGGAAGAGCCGCGGAGCCGAATGCATCACCTCCGAAAGTGCCATTCCGGAGTCAACCCCGTGGCGAACCAGCTGCGCAGCATGTCCGATGTGGCGATTGGTGTTGCTTTTCATCAGGGTATCAATACCGCTCAACAGCGGAATACCAGAGTTTATGACCAGCTTGAGCAGATAGGAGAAGTCCAGCAGGCTTTTGTCATTCAGCCGGAGAGCGTTAAAATTGCCAAAGGAAAAACCACCACGGCCACCACCTTCGGCATCAATCAGCGTCATCCCCTGTTGTGCAAGAATCGTTTCCAGGTGGTCGCTGTTACGGGCAGTTATCGTCCCCTCACGCATGTTGGATTCGGCATCAACAGCCCGATAGTTGAACGTGGCCATCAGAAATCAAACCTGGTTGCATGACTGACTTCTTCCAGCGTGGTTATACCGAGCTTCACTTTCATCAGGGCGACCTCGTGCATCTCGCGGAAACCCTCCTCAATCGCATGTCGCCGGATGTCTTCCAGGCTGGCCTTGACGTTGATCATCTCACGAATTTTGGGGGTTATCTGCAGGATTTCATAGATAACCGAACGCCCTTTAAAGCCGTTATTGTCGCAGGCCGGGCACCCTTTGGGACGGTAGAGAGTACAGGAGGACGGATCGGCCCCGATTTTTGAATAGAGGGGACTGAAACCGGGGACAGGCTCCTTACACTCTTCACAGAGCGAGCGCACCAGGCGCTGAGCCACGATTGAATCAATGGTTGTGGAAATCAGGAATGGATCGATCCCGATGTCGATGATGCGGGCAATACTTGAAATGGCATCGTTGGTGTGGATGGTACTGAACACCAGATGACCGGTCAGGGATGCGCGAATGGCAAGTTCTGCGGTCTCGGCGTCGCGCATCTCACCGACAAGTATGACATCAGGATCCTGCCGCAGCAGGGAGCGCAGGCCGGTGGCAAAGGTCAACCCGGCCTTGACGTTGATCTGAGACTGTCGTGCCAGGGGGAGCTGATATTCGACCGGATCCTCCAGGGTGCAGATGTTGCGGCTGACGGTGTTGATGATCGAAAGGCAGGAGTAGAGTGTCGTTGTTTTACCGGAACCGGTCGGGCCGGTCACCAGAATCATACCGAAGGGCAATTGGATCGAGGCGTTCAGCTTTTCAATGTCCTCATCAAAAAATCCGAGATTTTCCAGACCGATGCGCAGCTGGTTTTTGTCCAGTACCCTGATGACGACATTCTCCCCGCCCAGAACCGGAAATGTGGATATGCGAAGGTCCAGTTTTCGCTGCCGGTAGTCGAATTCCGCACTGCCATCCTGGGGTATGCGCGATTCGGCGATATTCATCTGACCCATGATTTTAAAGCGGGATACGATCGGGTTCAACAGCTCATTGGGGAGAAACATGCTGTGCTGCAGTACACCGTCAATACGGTAGCGTATACGGACCCCTTTGATGTCGGGGTTGATATGAACATCGGTTGCGCCGCGCTGGACTCCGTCGATAATTATTTTTTCGACCAGGTTAACCAGGGGCGAATAGGCCGAATCGAGCTCTTTTTTGCCGATTGAACCGTCGCGTTGGAAGAGGGAGCTGCTCTGCTTGACGAGATTTTCAATTTCGAGCGGAATATTGGCGTTAATCTTATCCAGCTCATTCTCTTCCTGGGTCGCAGTCGAGATGGTGAGAAGCTTGAACAGATCTTTCTGACTTACGAAACCGAGCGTGAAAAGAATCGAGCCGAGCAGTTCTCCGCTTCTTTTCTGTTCCTGGATGCCGATATCCAGTTGTTCCTGGGTAATCAGCCCCTGATCAATCATTATGTCACCGATTCGTTTTTTGGGGGGCATGTCCCAGCTCCGTAAATCCTGCACGTCCAGTATTGCAACTCATTGATTTTCTCTGCAGTTCTAGCTGTTCAGCGGTTCTTTGTCAAGAGCATTACGCCGTTACGACGGAGTAACTCCCGTATGAATGAGCTGACAGAAAGGTATCCGGAAAGGTTTTAAGTTTTGTCGTGACGAGCTTACTGTGCTAGTATCGCGGGCATGCACGGTTGGCCGGTCTCACTGCTGCATGAATCGGCAATTACCTGCTGTAATCACCTCGAAGAGGCACGCATGTCAGATATCCTGGTTATCATACCTGCATACAACGAAGAACGGGCTATCGCCCAGGTGATCGTCGGCATTCAGAACGCCATGCCAGGGAGGCCCGACATACTTGTAGTTAATGACGGTTCGTGTGATGAGACCGCCAGTCGTGCATCTGCAGCCGGTGCTGTAGTCGTATCGCATATCCGTAACATGGGATACGGGGTCGCCATCCAGACCGGCTACAAGTACGCATACTCGCGGGGTTATGAATTCGTAGTGCAGATCGACGGCGACGGCCAGCATGACCCTTCATACATTTCACAGCTGCTGCAACCGGTTGTTGACGGAACCGCTGACCTGGCACTGGGTTCCCGCTTTCTCGACGCAGGGAGCTACCGCCCCTCTTTCAGCCGCCGTGCGGGGATGTTTTTTTTCAGCTTTCTGTTATCGCGATTGATCGGTCAGGCCATCAGTGACCCCACCACTGGCTTTCAGGCTTTTAATGCTAAAGTTGTGGCTTTCTTCATCGGAGATTCGTTCCCCTGCGATTACCCCGATGCTGATGTGTTACTGGTGCTGGGGCTGTCCGGCTTCAGTATCTGTGAAGTGCCGGTACGGATGTTTGCCCGGGCGGATGGAAAATCGATGCACAGCGGCATGAAGCCACTGTATTACGTTTTTAAAATGATGCTTTCGATGATGGTAACACTATTTCGTTCCAGAACGGAGCCGCACCCGGGGAGGTAGAATCCATGCCGTTCAAGCAACAGGTGTTTTCGCTGCTGGTTTGTGTACTGGTATTTGTGTTCACAGTCAATATGGTGAGGACACGGCGGCTTCATGAAGAGTATTCGGTCTTGTGGCTCACAACCAGCGTGCTGATGTTTGTGCTGGTGCTGAAATATGACCTGCTGGTGTCGATCACCAACCTGATTGGAGCCGGCCTGCCGACGACGACCCTTTTCATCTGCGCCAACGTGTTTTTGGTGCTGATAGCAATGCAGTTTTCGTTCAGAATTTCAAAACATTCTGATGTGATAAAAAATCTTGTGCAGGAAAACGCACTGCTTCGCGAAGAGCTTGACCGGCTGAAGCACCCGCAGAAAAATGCATTTCCTGATGAACCGTAAGAAATTTATCGAACAATATTTTGATCTGTGCGCCGCAGCTATCATCACGATAGTCTGCCTGCTGATCTACGCTAACAATTACGCTGTCCCCTGGTATTTCGACGATTATCAAAATATCACTGGAAACCGTTCCGTTTTCACACTTTCCAACCCCTTACATACCTTGCTGACCCCGCGTGGTCCTGCCATTCTGTCCTTCGCAATCAACTACGCATTGCACGGCGATGTTCTTTTCGGCTATCACCTGATCAATAATCTGATTCATGTTGCCGCCTCAATCGTCGTCTATGCCCTGCTGAAACGGGTGACCTCCGGAGAAAAATGGTGGGCACTGGCCGGGGCGCTTGTTTTTGCCGCCCACCCGCTGCAGACCCAGGCAGTGACGTACATCGTGCAGCGGATGACCTCGCTTTCAGCTCTGTGTGCGTTCTCATGCATCTACTGTTTCGTCAGGGCCAGAGACGTGCTGGCTGACGACCACCGCATCCTGACACTGCGTCATGCTTCCTGGTACGTCGCGATGATTCTGTTCTGTGCCCTGGCGGTAGCCACCAAGCAGAATACCGCCTTTCTGCCCTTCGGCCTGTACCTGTTCGGCAGATATTTTCTCGATAAGGAACAAAACTGGCGCAGAAAAGAGAGTGCTCTTTATCTGTCACCATTTATCATCCCGCCCTTTGTTATCGCCTATACGGTTCTGATTGCCCCTCTGATGCGGGGAGTACCGCTGCATCAGATCGCTGCAGCTGGAAAAATTTCACCACTCCATTATTTTGTCACCGAGTGGAAAGTAATGTGGATATACCTGCGCCTGCTGATTCTGCCGATCGGGCAGACGCTAGACTACAACTATCCGATTGTCCAGCAGTTGATATCGTTGCAGACTGTCGCTGCAGGCGGAGGCATTCTTACTTTACTTGCCACTGCATTCCTGCTGAAGGAACGTGCACAAAATGTATCATTTGCAATCTGTTGGTTCTTCGCCGCACTGGCAGTTGAGTCCTCATTTATTCCTCTCGATGCAGTTTTTGAACACCGTCTGTACATCCCCATGTTTGGTTTTTCTGTCGTAATAATCAGCGCGTTCAGATGCCTCCCGTGGCCGACACCTCGCAGATGTGCCGTTATTTCTCTACTGGTATGCTACTGTCTATTAACGTTGCAACGTAACGCCTTGTGGGCAGACCCGGTTGCATTTTCCGAAGACAATCTCAAAAAGGCACCCGGAAACGTGCGGGCCTATATTGAACTGTCGCGCCACTACATTGAAAAGCAGCGCTATGGCGAAGCTGAAAAACTGTTACTGACTGCGATGGGTATTCACCCCAACTATGGAAAAATTTTTGACAATCTCGGGACTCTCTACGATATGCAAGGTGATAAGGCCAGAGCGATAGAGATCTATAAACGTGGCATCTATGTGGATCCTGGCTATCAGAAGCTGTATCTCAACCTGGCGGTCGTCTATGAGTCGCAAATGGAGTTTGGCGTTGCTGAAAGCCTTCTGAAACAGGCTCTGAAAATTCACCCTGGGATGGCTACGGCTCATTACAATCTGGGAGTTGTTCTGTATCGCATGGGTAGGCTGAACGAAGCGCTGGAGAGCTTTCGTACCGCTGTTGACAATGCTCCCCGGGATGTTGATGCGTTGTATAACCTGGGGCTCACGGCCTTTGAAACCGGCAACATGAAGTTAGCACGTGATAGCGTCAACCGCTTGCGAAGCATCTCTCCCTTGCGGGCCAATGCTCTGGAGATGGAATTTTCCGCCGCACAACGCTGAAAATCTGTTCCTTCCAGCAATGAGGTTTTCATGTCAAATGCCGGCACAATGGAGCTCTGCGACCATGTCGTTCATCACATGAACAAACTTCTTGCCTTTCCCGACCCAGATGGTTTATTGTTCACAATATGAACGAACAGCGCGACATACCGATAGATGACCTCAAAGCCTTTCAGATGCTGACCGAAATGGTTGACGATCAGCCGCTCTCCCAGCGTGAACTGGCCAGCCGACTAGGAATTGCCCTCGGCCTGGTGAACTCTTACATCAAGAACTTTGTTGCCAAGGGCTTCATCCGGGTCAAAAATTTCCCCAGCAACCGTTACGCCTATCTGCTCACGCCGCAGGGGCTTGCCGAAAAGAGCCGGCTTGCCTACCAGCACTTCAGTTACTTTACCAGCCTGTACACGGTGGCACGTCAGGATTATCGCGAATTGTTCCACCGACTGGAAGCGTCCGGCGTTCGTGAGGTCGCCTTCTGCGGCGTGGATGAAGTGGCCGAAGTAGCCTATCTGTCACTGCAGGAAACCGGGCTTGCGTTGAAGATTGTCATGGACAACGAGCTGCACGAGGATTCTTTCTTCGGATTGCCGGTCGTTTCTTTGACCCAGGGAGTGCAGGAACTGCATGTGCCTGTGGTGATAACTTCGCTGAAACGAAGAACTGAGCTTGCACAGGAACTTGACAGTCTGGGAGTGGCAGGGGGACGGGTTTTTGTGGCTGGTGTTCACTGACATAAACGATTACGCATCTGCGTATTCAAAACGGAGCAGCTTTATAAAATACTGTGATGAGCTGTCATGAGTGACGTTTTCAGGAACCAGCAAAATGCCGCAATTCAACCAGGATACTATTGTTGAACTGAAATACCTGAACCTGATGCGGGATCTGGTGCTTCGAGTAACAGCTGATCTCGATTGCACTATTTTACTGTTTGGTTCACGGGCAAGCGGTGCTCATCGCAGAAGCTCTGATATTGATATCGGCTTTACAGGTTTAAGTGAATCCCAATTTACTACTACCAGAGATTTGCTACTGTCAGAGCTGGATGAGAGCGTAATTCCGCACCATGTTGATCTGGTGAATTTTGATACGACCTCCGACGAATTCAGGGAAATTGCCATGCAAGAGGTAATTATATGGAAACAAAGCTCACACGCAAACTGAGCGATCTGGAAGCAGCGCTGTCTAATTTTCGTGATGCGTTAACGCTTGAACCGGCATTGTTTCCCGAACTTGTGGCCGACAATATCAAATCCGGGCAGATTCAAAAGTTCGAGTTCACGTCTGAGCTGCTATGGAAAACAGTCCAGGTGTTTCTTTTTGAGGTCGATGGTATTGATGCGGTTACTCCCAAGTCCGTTGCTAAAGCATTTGTAGAAGCAGGTTACTGCGATTATGGAACATACGAACTGTTTATCCGGTCGATCAATGACAGAAATCAACTCAGCCATATCTATCGACAGGAGATGGCTGAATCAATATGGCAGCGTCTGCCTGAATATGTCCGCCTGCTGGAGCTGATAACAAGTGTTATGAAGTCTCAGTCGTCTTCAACGTCGAAAACCAGTCCAAAAAGCACATCCTTTCCCAACAGTTGGAGGCTGGAAAATGATAGACAATAACTTGCTTGAAGAGATTGTTACCCGACTGCAAAATGTCCAGCCGATAAAAATGTATTTGTTTGGGAGTCAGGCAATGGGAACGGCTGACAATGAGAGCGATATAGATTTATTACTGGTGAAAAGAGCAGTGTCATCAAAGATAAAAGAAATAAATGATGCCCGTAAGTTGTTAAGGGGATTGGGTAAATCGTTTGACATAATTGTGGCTTCCCAGGAAGAATTCTACTTTTACCGAAATCAAGTCAATTCGGTGCATCATGCCGCGTCCAATTACGGGAGAGTCATTTATGGATAAAGGGGCTTTCCTTAAACAATACGATGTCTTTATTCTGAAAGCCAGACAAGATTGAACTTGTGCGCAGGAACATGGGATTGCGCTTCCTCTCTTTATGGAGAAGCTGACGGAATTATCGCCGTACGCGGTTGAAGGCCGATATGCCGTGCTTCATGATGATCTTCACGATGTGGCTGAGATGCTTCGAGAATCAGAGCGCTTTCTAGCTCATGTGTGCGCAACGGTGAATACACCGGTTCGGCAATAGAATTAGCACTATGTACCCGAAATATCTAACTTTGATCCAGGGAGTGCAGGAAATGCAATGCCCGTAGTGATATCATCGCGGAAACGAGGAGCTGACATGCTAAACGGAAAATCAATACTCATTACAGGTGGAACTGGCTCTTTCGGGAAAAAATTTGTTGAAACCATTTTGACGAAATACCCACAAATTGAGCGTCTGGTGGTCTACTCTCGCGACGAGTTGAAGCAATATGAAATGTCTCAGAGATTTTCTGCAACTCAATATGAAAGGGCTGGAAAATCGTCTGGCCAATTTGATCAGTTACGTTATTTCATCGGTGACGTCCGTGATATGGATCGTTTGTGCAGGGCATTTGAGGGAATAGATATTGTTGTACACGCCGCTGCCCTGAAGCAAGTGCCAACGTGCGAGTATAATCCTTTTGAGGCCATCAAAACAAATGTTCTTGGAGCCCAGAACGTCATTGAGGCAGCGATTAAAACTGGAGTTAAGCGTGTTGTGGCTCTCAGTACCGATAAGGCAGCAGCTCCTATAAACTTATACGGTGCGACCAAACTCTGCTCCGATAAATTGTTTGTGGCGGCAAATCACTATCGTGGCAAGCGCGACCTGAAATTTTCTGTTGTTCGATATGGGAATGTGATGGGAAGCCGGGGTAGCGTTATTCCTTTTTTCCTGAATAAACGCAGTGAAGCTGTTATTCCGATCACCGATGAAAGGATGACTCGCTTTAACATCACCCTGGAAGAAGGGGTAGACTTGGTTTTAATGGCGATTGAACAAATGTGGGGAGGAGAAATTTATGTCCCCAAAATCCCAAGTTACCGTATTGTTGACGTAGCAGAAGCAATTGCTCCAGCTTGTCGCAAGGAGATTATAGGTATCAGACCAGGGGAAAAGCTGCATGAAGAGATGATTACAGAGACAGATGCTCTGAATACGCTGGAATTTAAAAACTTTTTTGTAATCCTTCCATCCCTCAAATGGTGGGATGTTGATGAGTATGCAAACACTTTTGGTGGGTTTCCTTGTAAAGACGGATTCAAGTATAACAGTGGAACAAACACCTCGTGGCTTACCGTGGAAAAAATCAGAGAGTTGATTAAAATGCATGTAGACCCAGATTTTGTAGTTTAAATAAAGAGCGATGAGTAATAAACCAACAATTCCATACGGCCGTCAGTCAATTTCGGAAGCAGATATTCTGGCAGTAATAGATGTCCTTCGCTCCGATTGGTTAACCCAGGGGCCGGCCGTTGAGCGATTTGAACGGGCTGTTGCAGATTATTGCGGAGCACGGTTTGCCGTGGCGGTTAACAGCGCGACGTCTGCCTTGCATATCTCCTGTCTCGCAGCAGGACTCGGTCCAGGTGATTCACTCTGGACCACTCCCAACACGTTTGTTGCATCCGCCAACTGTGGTCTGTATTGCGGGGCAGCTGTTGATTTTGTTGATATCGACCCGCAGACATACAACATGAGTGTTGATGCATTAGCAAAAAAGCTGGAGGAAGCTCGCAGCAACGGGAGTGTTCCCAAGGTGGTTATCCCCGTCCACTTTGCAGGTCAGTCGTGTGAGATGGATCGGATTCACGAGTTGTCGCAAAAATACGGTTTCAGCGTGATTGAGGACGCATCCCATGCGATAGGAGGCAGATACCGGAAACAGGCTATCGGAAGTTGTGTTAACTCCGATATGACCGTTTTCAGCTTTCACCCGGTCAAGATTGTCACTACAGGCGAAGGGGGCATGGTACTGACAAACAGTGAGGTTCTGTATGATAAATTGGTTAGACTTCGCAGCCACGGGATCACTCGAGACCCGGATTTGATGCGGGGCGAGAGTCATGGTCCCTGGTATTATCAGCAGATCGAACTGGGGTTCAACTACCGCACGACCGATATACAAGCAGCGCTTGGTGCCAGCCAACTATCACGTCTTGATGAATTTGTGCGTCATCGTCATATTCTGGCAAAGCGTTATGACGAGGCTTTTGCCAATTTACCGCTGACCTTGCCGTGGCAGCACCCCGACACTTATTCCTCATATCATCTTTATGTTATCAGGCTTACGTTGGAAGAGACAAAGATGACGCATCTGGGTGTCTTTGAAGCATTGAGAGAGGCAGGTATCGGTGTCAACCTGCACTATATTCCTGTACACTCTCAGCCCTATTTTCAGCGGTTGGGATTTAAGGCGGGGTACTGTCCGGAGGCAGAACAATACTATCGGGAGGCTATCAGTATTCCTTTGTTTCATGGTTTGAAGGACGATGACCAGGAATATGTAATCTCTGCTATCCAAAAGGTTTTACGGTGAAAATAGGCCTCGGGACGGTGCAGTTTGGCCTGGATTACGGTGTTTCAAACCAAGGTGGACAAACTACATCCGCAGAAGTTGCCAGGATACTGGATGTTGCTAAAGAATATCATGTTGATGTGATTGACACAGCAGCGTTATATGGCAACTGCGAGGATGTCCTGGGCAGATCATTACCACCTGACCATGGCTTTAAGATTGTTACCAAAACGATACGGATTGATTCTAATCGGATTACTGAATCAGATGCAGACAGGTTGGAAAGAGTCTTCATCACTTCCTTGGAAAAACTGCACTGCTCCGCTGTGTACGGTCTGATGTGCCATAACGTTGACGACCTGCTGGCAGAAAGCGGCGAAAGACTTATGGAGCGTTTGGAAACTCTGAAAAAAAGAGGGCAAATAACAAAAATCGGAGTCTCAATTTATACGGCAGAGCAGGTTGATGCAATTTTGAACCGTTACGAGATTGATCTTGTTCAACTCCCCATGAATATTCTTGACCAGCGCCTGCTGGTGGGTGGCCAGCTAACAGCACTAAAGTCCCGTGGCATAGAAATTCATGTCAGATCGGCTTTCTTGCAAGGTCTGCTTTTGATGTCGCCGGAAACAGTTCCGGATTATTTTGCATCTACCCGGAAGCACCTACGGGATTATCATGAATTTATTCGAGTGCAAGGTATTACGCCCGTTCGTGCGGCGCTTGGTTTTCTTGCCACCCTTGATGAAATTGACGTCATCGTATGTGGTGTAAACAATCATCAGCAGCTAAGTGAAATCTGCCAGAACGCTGGACCTTTGCCGGAGGTTGATTTTTCGGCGTTTGCTTTAGATAACGAAGAGATTTTAAATCCTGCGAAGTGGAGTTTTCCGTGATACTGGGCATATTGCAGGCTCGGGTTTCTTCCTCGCGTCTGCCTGAAAAAGTGATTCGCCCTCTATTGGGAAAACCAATGATCCTCCGACAGATTGAGCGCCTTAAAAGGATCAGGCAGCTTGACAGGCTTATTCTGGCTACAAGTAGTGACGCTTCGGATGATCGACTGGCGGAAGTCTGTGCCCAGGAAGGTATTGAATGTTTTCGTGGAAATCTCAATGACGTGCTTGATCGGTTCTATCAGGCGGCACTTCCTTACCGACCGGATTACGTTGTCCGCCTGACAGGTGATTGCCCGCTTGCGGACCCTGATTTAATCGATGCAGTAATTACTTATTTTCTCGCTGGCAGCTATGATTACGGCTGCAATTGTCTCGAACCAAGCTACCCTGATGGTCTGGATGTCGAAATATTTCGGTTTTCATGTCTTGAAGAGGCTTGGAGAGAAGCTACGCTACCTTCACAGCGCGAACATGTTACACCATTTATCCACCGGCAGCCCGAAAGATTCAGGATCGGTTGTATGAAGAGCGCTGTTGATTTGTCCGGATTGCGCTGGACAGTTGACGAGCCTGCTGATTTTGATTTAGTTACGAGGATTTACGAGACCCTTTATCCCAGAAATCCGAAATTTGTCACATCAGATATTTTGGAATTGCTGGAAAAGCGGCCTGATCTGCGAACATTAAACTCAACCATAAAACGTAACGAGGGATATGCTTCATCTTTGCTTAACGATGCAATAATTTCGGGTGATAAGGAACCGCTTCATGAAAACAATAACTAACTTTAAAAGATCTCGAGAATATTCCGCACATATACATGATTTGATACCTGGCGGCGCACACACATACTCCAAAGGTGACGATCAGTTCCCCTATAACTCTCCAGCTGCAATCACCCATGGTAAAGGTGCCCATGTCTGGGATCCGGATGGTAACGAATACATAGATTGCAGCATGGGGTTGACATCAGTCTGTATCGGACACGGCCACGAACCTGTAGCACAGGCGGTATGTGAGGCCGCATACAGAGGCACCAATTTTCAGCGCCCAGCCTCTCTTGAGCTGGAAGCGGCAAAGTTGTTTCTTGAAACAGTTCAATCCGGAGACATGGTGAAGTTCGCCAAAAACGGCTCTACCGTGACCACGGCGGCCGTCAAGTTGTCACGCGCTTATACCGGTCGCAACAGGGTGGCGTTGTGCCGGGAACATAATTTTTTCAGTTATGATGACTGGTTTATCTCAACCACCCCCTGTGACCGGGGGATTCCAGAAGTAACTCGCGCTCTGACAGTCGGTTTCAGCTATAACGACATCGCTTCGGTTGAGGCGCTTTTTACAAATCCGGATCATGATGTAGCCTGTCTAATTATGGAGCCGGTAAAATTCGATCCCCCCAAAGACAGTTTTTTACAAAATGTTGCTGATCTCTGCAAAAAGCACGGTGTTGTCTTTATCCTTGATGAAATGATTTCCGGTTTTAAATGGGGTTTAAAAGGAGCTCAGAATTATTTTGGTGTCAAGCCGGATATTTCCACCTGGGGTAAGGGAATTGCCAACGGATTTTCCTGTTGTGCCTTGACAGGCAGGGCTGAGATTATGGAACTTGGCGGTATTAGAAGAGAAGGTGACGACAAACTTTTTCTTATCTCCACAACACATGGAGCAGAGACTATTGGCCTTGCTGCAATGATTGCCACTATCAAGGCGTTTACTCAACACAACATGATTGAGAGTAACTGGGAAAGAGGGGATGCCTTAAAGCAGAGGCTTGGCCAGATTTTATCCAGCCATGGTCTTACTGACTCGTTGCAGTTGCTTGGTTACCCCTGTTTGATGGCGCTGGTGTGCCGTAGTGCCGCCGGTACACCGGATGACGCATTCCGTACGTTGATGATGCAGGAAATGATAGCTCGCGGTGTTCTCTTTCAGGGGCTGCTCTATCCTACCTGGTCGCATCAACAGCCGGAAATGGATATTATTGCGGAGGCTTTTGACAAATCGTGTGGCATATATCGAAAGGCAATAGATGCAGGGACAACGGATGGCCTTCTGATTGGTCGACCGGCAAAGGCGGTTTTCAGGAAGAAGATATGATTCATGCAGTTATTAAATTTCTATTTTCAGCATATTTTCGGCAACTTATATATTCAAAACTGAACTTTAGACTTCTGTAGTGTTCTTTGAAAATTTTGCACTGCCAAAAAAAGTGCAAATAAATCGATAAAATAGCTTGACAGCCGGGTCAAGTTCGTGGGTCGCGCGCTACTCACGTAATT
>Ga0194061_1000241_pt1 | contig 33095 bp, 29 predicted proteins | sample SepL2221m_MetaG_FD_163423 | JGI IMG/M metagenome (GOLD analysis project Ga0194061, IMG submission 163423) | Anoxic zone freshwater microbial communities from boreal shield lake in IISD Experimental Lakes Area, Ontario, Canada - Sep2016-L224-21m | ecosystem: Environmental > Aquatic > Freshwater >... | reverse complement strand
GTGAGGGGGTCTGGGGGGAGCGAGGGGCGAAAAGAGGATGAAGCGAGCTGGCGACGCTGCTCCGCACGGGGAATTTCCGGCAGGAGGATGCGGTTGCGGAGGGTTTCATGCGTTCGAGCGTTGTTCGCGAGAATGATGACCCGCTCCGCTTTGCCAAGCATTTTTTCGGCAGCGGTTTTTTCCGGCGCGGCGCTCTCCGTGCTCTCAGTCGAGATCGAGGACGAGTATGGTGCCGTCTTCGCGGCGGATCTCTACCGGCTTGCCGGAGTCGGGGCGCTGGTCGAACAGGTCGCCGCCTGGCTCCGCATCGTCGTCGGGAATCCATTCCCGGATGGCCTGCCACGGTGGCTGCCGCCGGCATTCACAACGTGAAACGATGCGCCGACGCACGCTATATGGAATCGAGACAGCGCAGGAATCTCGAAATGATTTCCTCAACGTGAAATAACGCCCTGGTGCGCGTTATATGGATTTGAGCAGCGGACCTTCGTTCGCCCGCTCGTAAGCGCCTCGGAATTCTCCGACCGGCGCCCACCAACCATCCACCCAAAGGAGGTAGCCACCATCATGTTCAACATCATCACCATCATCTTCACCATCCTGCTCTGGACAGTCTTCGGCGCAGTGATCTGGGCCGTCGCTCCGATCATTCAGAGGCTCATCGAGGCCGCGCAGCATGTTCACCACTTTTTCCAATGAACACCCTCCCGTTGCGAAAATTCACCTGCAGAACCATCCGCTCACTGGGCAGTGCCGCGAAGATCATTCTTTGCTTCACCGGAACGGCCCTGCGCGTGCTCGGTGCCGCGATGGAGAAGCTCGGCAAATCCGGCGACGTTCCGAAATAGGCACCCGACTCGACTTCTGTCGTCTCCACTTTCACACGTCCCGAAATCCCTCGGGCGCGTGATTCACCGCCGCGCCATGCGGCACACACCAAACACTGGTGGTCGCATGGCGGGCGCGGAGCCCTGCCGTGCGGCTGCCTGCAACCCACAGGAGGAACAACGCCATGACAGCACAAGCAGGAGATCTGCTCGTTGAACAAATCACACCCAGACTGCGCACTCTCGTGCCCAAGTCCGTGAAACCAGTTGGAGCGGAAGATCCCGAAGAACTGCTCCAAGATGCCATCACGATTGCCGCACAGATGCTGCACCGAGTCGAGCTGAGCGGTAAAAAGTTCACGCCCGGCAACATCGCCTACTACGTCATCCTTCACATGCGCAGTGGCAGGAGGAGCCAGGGTTCCAGCCACACGGACACCATGGGAATCGGTACGCAGCTCGACAGCCGCAGCAGTGTTCTGTCGTTCGAGGAGGAGGTCGGCTACGACCCGGAACTTGATGAGCCCATCACGCTCGGGCAATTGCTGGCCTCCGAACACGAAGACCCGGCAATGGAGGCGGCACGGAACATTGACTGGGAACTCTTCATCCGCACCCACGATTACCGCTACGGCATAATGATCAAAGGAATCGCTGAGGGACAGTCGCTCAAAGCCACGGCAGAACGCTCAGGACACCTCTACATGAGCCTCTACGGGCTCAAGGAGAAGATGGCGGAGGACGTGCGCGATTACCTCGGCGACGCCGCAATTGCCGAATCGGTGCGCACACCGCGCTGGAAGGCCAGTATCGCGGTGGACCGTGAAAAGGCATCGTGCAGGGCGGAACGTCGTCGGATGTAAACCGGAACGTGGAAGTTGAACTGTTCAATCCGGTTCAACTTGCCGCTCCGTCGATCACATGGAGCGGGAGCGGCGAGGATCGAGTCACACGCTGTCTTTTTTTACGTATCGTTCTCGTCGTGACCGATGAGCGGTTGCGAAACCTGCCTCGGTTTTTTCAAATTCCTAGATTACGTCACCAATATCCACGGTGCGATTCCCGCTGAGACGGGGCTTGAGGGCGGTGGCGGTTTCGCGATTTCGTGAATTCACCGGATCCGCGCTACCGGGCGATCGTGAGGCGATCGTGAGGCGATTCGAAAGGCGAGGGTTTGTCCGGGTGGTGAAGGATGAGTTCGCGGCGTCGCGGTGAGCCAACGAGAGGGATCTGCGTGAAATGCGTGGGTTCCTTTTTACCTGCCGGCCGCTACCGTCCGAGGCTTCACTCACCGAGAGCTTTCAGTAACGCTTCCCGCGCGTCGCCGTAGTAGAGAAGGGTGATCTTCGTGGCGAGGTCGTCGGGGAGTTCGTTCAACTGCCGGCGGGCGGTGATCGGTGCTAGAACACTGCTCGCCCCCTTTTCGATAGCGAGTTCGACCACACTCACGGCGTTGAAGACCGGTTCGATTGAGCCGCCGAGATTCAATCCGCCGATCACAACCAATCCCCCTTTCAGGCTCTTTTGCAGGAGCCCGGAGCAAAGCGCGAGCAGCACGCCGACGCCCGTCGATGCGCCGGTCTTCGATGCATCAAATGCGCGCAATTGTACGGAGAACTCATGCGCCCGCGGGTCGCGATCTCCGACGAGTTCCTTGGCACGGACGTAGAGATTCTGTTCGGCACAACGCACGCTCTCCTTGAACGGTGCCGGCGTTGGTTGGTTCAGGATGCGCACGCCGCTGCCGGGGCCTTCGGTCACATCGATCCGGTAAAGGCCCGGATTCTCCTCACCACCGCCGGGCGAGACGACCCATGCCTGTCCGGGCGGCAACGGGTCGCTGCCGATACTGTCTTCGCTGCACAGCTCTGGCGTCGCGACGAATTTCTCCACCCCATCCTCGCCCAGCGTGTAGCTGAAGTGCGTGTTGCGAAACTCCGCCGACCCAATCCGCTTTTGCTGTTCCTTCACGCGGCGACGGCATTCGAGCGCAAGGCGCACGGCCCACTCCAGCGCATCGTCCGGCACTTCACTCGCGGGATCGGGGAAGAGCAACTTGAGCAGACCGCCGACGATCTTTTGCACCGCCGTCGTGTCGCGTCCGCTGAGCGCGCCGCCGAATTGCACGCGCCCCTGCCAGACCGCCTGCCGGCTTTGTTTGCGGAGCTGATTCCAGCACTCGGAGAGGAAATCGCTCACCATGCCGAAGTGATCCGTGAGCAAGCCGCGGTTGATCTTCGGAATATCCCAGCCCGGCAGATATGCATGGATGCGATCCATGAAGGCCGTGTCGTCGCGCATCTCCGGTGGGAGCGCGCCGAAGAGATGTCCGATGCGCTGCTGGTGCGCCACGTCCACGTCGAAATTGCCAACGAGGACGATGCCGCCGTCCGCGCGGATGCTCTCCTTGCCGCGGCTGAATTCGCCCGATTCCATGTAGCCCTTCATGATGTTCACGCCGTCCTTCGAGTCAAACGACACGCCACTCACCTCGTCGAAACACACCACATCGTACTGGCAGACCAACCCGCGCGCACCGCTTGCGTTGTTCACAAACATCCGCGCGACGCTCGCCTTGCCGCCGGAGATCAGATGCGCATAAGGCGAGATTTGCTGAAAGAGATGGCTCTTGCCCGTGCCGCGCGGGCCGAGTTCGACGACGTTGCAGTTGCGCTCCACGAACGGCACCATCCGCAGCATCAGCGCATCCTGCGCCCGCTGACTCAGCTTCTCCGGCTCGAAGCCCACACTGCGCAGCAGAAATTGTTTCCACTCTGCGACCGTGAACGCCTCGCGGCCCTTCGCCAGCGTCGGCAGCACTTCGCGTTTCGAGAGCTGGATCTCCCGCAGCGTCTCAATACCAAAGGGGCGCCCATTCTGTTCCTGCGCGATGCTCGGGTCATAGGTCAGTTCGAGTTCCGCGTAGAATCCGCCCGTCAGCATCCGCTCATTCGCGTGGACGAGTTCGGGGCTGATCCGCACGTCCTTGAGCTGGAGGCTCGGAAGTTGGGCGAGAAAAGAATCCGTGTTCGCATCGAGCCGCGCCGTGAGCAGGTCGATGACTTTGACGTGCCCGCGTTCCTTCGCCCGCGCCTTGAAAAGTTCATGCTCGCCAGCACGCACCGTCTTCTCCCCGAGTTGCCGCTCGACGATCTGCAAACCCTCGCGGATTTCGTCATCCACGACCGACGCACAATAACGGCCAAGCAAGAATTCGGCAACGTAGGTCGGAACCGGATATTGCCCCTTGAATTTGCGCACGAGATCCTTGCGGACGACGTAGCCTTCAAAGGCTTTCGTCGCGATTTGGTCGAGTGCGTCGAGTTCCATAAATCAGATATTTTCTCCGAGGGTGAGGGTGCGAGCTTGGAGCACGGCACCCGCGGGGTCGAGCAGGACGAGCACCGCTGCGGAGCCGAGATCGCCGTCGTCGCCGAGATAGAGCGTCGCGCTGCCCGATGACGCGAGCGCTTTCGCGGATCGATTCGCGAGCAAAGAGCTGGCCGGGTCGGCTGTGCGGCGGCGGAGATCGAGCGCGCAGCCGGCAGTGGCTCCCGTCACCGTCACCTTGCATGTCGCGCCATTCCATTTCACCTCCTTGATGGCGGCCTCGCTGCCACCGGCGGTCGCCTGCTGCACCGTCAGGCGAGGGACCACGAGTTCCTGCGGCGAAATGCCCCCGTGCGCGTATTCGGTGCCGGCCACGAAGCAGCCGATGCCGGGCGGAAACGCGAGAGTCACCGCGCGGTTCCAGCGCCACGGTGCGAGCGGCAGGTCGGGAGTTGCGGTTTCCTTGAGTGCGGCGCAGCGCCCCCAACGATGGACGGCGAGAAATCCCTTCAGTTCCGTTTTCGGCAGGCCCTCCGGGAGCAGCAGCCAGCCGTGGTCGGTCACGATCATCACCTCGCGCCAGCCGGCGGAGAGCAACGCCCGCACGCGCTCGGCGAGTGTGCGGACCTCATCGCGCACGGTCTGCGCCAGCCTCCAGCCTTTGTGATGCCCGTCCTTGTCGAGCGTGCCGCACTCCGTCCACGCGCTGCCGGATACATCGCCGGTCTCCCTCGAATCGAGCACCTGCCAGCCGCGCAGGCCGAGCAACTCCACAAAGCGCGGCTGCGTGAGCCGCTGGCCGCTCCCGCGGATGGTCACGGCGAACTCATCCTCCGCAGCGCCGCCGACAAACTCATCGGCGAGTGGCGAGGCCCACGGCTTGGCAGAGGCCGTCACGCTCGGAAGTGGTGACCAGTCCCAATCACATGCGGTGGTGAGGCCATGCCCACCCAGTTCCGATGCAAGCAGCCGGGCCACATCCATGCGGAGTCCGTCAGCGAAGAGAACCACGCGACCTGGTGCCAGTGCGGGCGGCGGCAGCCGGCGCGCCGGCTCGCTGCCTTCGCTGCGGAGCAGCATTTGCAAAGTGCGCGCGACCCGATCGAGCCACGGCTGGTAAATTGCCCGGAGTGCCTGTGCAACGGGCGCCTCGTGGCTGGCATTCTCGCACGCTTGCAGGATCTCGATGGCCGCCGCATCCACCTGCCAGCCGGCTTCGGCATAAATCTGCGCCAGCTCCGTAGCATTCGCACCACCGCACGGTTGCGTGACCAATGTCACCAGCCGTTCGAGTGGTTCCAAGGCCACGGCGAGTTGTGCCTCGCCGATCTGCCGCCAGACGACGTCGCGCCGCTTTGCATGGGCCGCCCCGAGCGCTCGGATCATTTCTGCCGCCGCATCCGCCGGGCGGTTCGCCAATGCAGCCAGCGCCACGGCCAGTTCACCCTCGTCGCGCTCATTCATCCGCGGCGAAGTCTCAAGGGTGTCCGAAAGCTGCGGCTCCACCTTGCGGAGCAACGCCACTACGCCGCCGTAATTCCGCGGCGCTTCGGCGAACCGCTGCCAAACTGCACCCCATGCACCGTGGCGGGTGGCCAGCAGCTCTGCAGCCTTATGCTCGCCATCCTTCTCCGGGTCGAAATCGTATCCTCCGCGGCACTGTTCCCGGAACGCCGCCCAGCCGTCCGTGTCAGCGCGCTTGCGGAAGTTCACAGGCTCTTGCAGCCAGCGCAGGAGCTGCGCAGGCATATCCGGTGCGACGAGCGCGTGACAGGTCTCTGCGTCAATCCGCCTCACATCGGTGAGCGGCTCGTCGAGCAGCCGCGGCAGTGCGCGTTGCACGGCGTCATCCGTTTCGCGGCCGGTGATCACTTCCACGCCGGCCAGCGAGGCCAGCCAGGAAAGCGGTGTCCAGTCCCGTCCGTTCGGAGCTTGCCACACCGCGCCGCGGAATTGCAGCTCCACCAGCGGAGCGATGGCCTCGGAACACTCCTCGGTTTGCCGCAGGGCTTCCGCGCTCACGCCGGGCAAATAAAAAATCGGAGTCACTCCGGCGGGCAATTTTGGATCGGACACACGCGCCTCCACGCAGCGCAGCCAGATCGCCGGGCCGCTGCGATCTTCCGGCTGCCATGCGCCGAGTGCGAAGAGCGCCGGCAGCTTTTCCTGCAACGCGCCGATCACGCCGGCCCAGCGTCGCTCGCCGTCGGGCCAGAGGATTGCGCACGGCGCGATTTGATCGCCCGCAGTGAACGCTGCGGCATTTTGCAAATCGCGGATCAGCGCGTCACCGACGGTTTCGCCTTCGGACGTTGCGCTCGTGCGGCGGCGTGGGGCGGCGACATTGGCGGTGCGGCGGCGGGTGCGTGGCGGCATTGGTTTAAGGTTTCTTCTTGGCGCTCTTGCGCAGCTTCTCCGGGAGTAATCGCTTTCCCATCTCCTCGATCCGGCCGGCGACCTTGCTGATCAGCTCCATGCTCACGGATGCCGGCACCGCTCCGTCGGCGAGAAACGATGCGAGGTATGCTGCCGATGATGACTTCAGTCCGATTCGCTGACAGACGATGAACGAAACCGCCTCCGCCTCGATTTCGACGGTCGCGTGCGAGAGATTGATCCGACTCGGCCACCAGCCGTCCGCGTCGCTGCCGAGATGACCGAGAAGGATGTGCGCGAGTTCGTGGCAGAGCACGCTATAGGCGCTTGCGGCGTCGAGCTTGTCGTGAATGGCCACGCGGATCTTGAATCGCCCGTCTCGCAGCCGCGTCGTCGCGAAGCCGCCGTGCGTCGTCGAGAGCGGCTTACGCTGGACGAGGATCGCCATGCGCTCTGCGTTCTCCAGCGTCCGCGCCATGATCCCATCCTCGAACTCGCCCTCGGCCTTCGCAAAGCTTTCAAATTTCTCCGGCAGCGGCTCGCCCTCCGTCGCGTCGAGGTCATACACGAGCATGACGGGGTGCATGGGCGCGAGGATCAGCAGCGGCCTTGCGTCTTCCTTGATCTCGCGTTTGAAACGGTTCCGCCAGTCGCGAGCCGTGGCGTAGAAACCGCAGCTCGGATTCTGCACCCGCACGAGCATGTTGTTAAATGGCGCGTAATCGCGAAACTTTGCCGTGAACTCGATCGCGTCGCGGAACGCCGCGGATTTTCGATAGAGCGCGGTTGTTCGCACCAGATCATCAATGGATGACGTGAACTCGCGCTCTGGCTTCGCGCCTCCGCGTAGCGCCTCGGCGAGTTCCTCATCTGTGAGCGTGATCTTCAGGTATTCGCGCAGATATTCACGCACCGTCAGATCGCTCCGCAGGGCTTGCACGATTGGCATGAAAACGGTGCGCGTCCACCAGCCGAATTGCTCTTCGAGTCGTGTCAGCAATTCTCCTGCGCTCGGCTGGTTCCCGGCTTCGATCAGGTTCAAGATTGCCTCGCGCACTTGCGCACGGAGTTCCGCCTCGGACTTCGGCGCGGCGACCGCATCTCCGCCGGGCGTGAACGGGAACTCGGGTTGGTCGGCTGGACTCATTGCCCCGCAGACTCCCTCGCGGCGCGTTTCTCCGCGAGCGTCAAATGGTGGTCGTTGATCCGGTCGCCGCCGAAGGTCGCGAACCACGGGGCGGTGGGGACGTCTTTGCCGCGGTCTTTGTTCCAGTGGACTTTGGGGGGCTTGCGCAGGATGCCGGCGGTGATGAAGGGGCGGAGGTTCAGGCGCACGCCGTCGTTCAGGTCGGGCTCCCAGCCGAGGGGCTGTTGGGCGAGCGGTTTCCAGCGGATGAAGAGGTCGTGCGGGGGTTCGCCTTCGAGGATGAGCTTGAGCTTGGCTTGCAGTTCGCGGGCGGCGGCGAGGCGGGCGTCGCTGGCGGGTTCGCCGGCGTCCACGGCGGCTTGCTGGCGGCGGAGCCAGTCGCCGAGGGTGGCGTAGGTGAGCTTTTCCAGCGCGGCGCGGTCGAGCCGGTGGTAGTGGACGAGCGCGGAGAAGCCGTCCTTGCGCCCGTCCCACACCTGCCAGAGGAAGGGGCGCTGGTGGAAGAGCGCGCAGTGCTCCTCGAAGAAATGATTGCGCAGCCAGTCTTCGAGCGACTTCGCGCCGCTGGGGGCGAGCAGGGCGGCGAGCTGCGCGGCGCTCCAGTCTTTGCCAAAGGCGGCGGCGAGGAGGGCGTGGAGGCGTTCGGCGGCGGGGGCCTCGCCCTGGATGGCGTTGAGGCAGACGATGCCGTCGGCGTCGGCGTGCGGCTCCAGGCCGTCGGGGCCGAGCGCGGGGCAGTCGGGAAAAGCGGCGCCTGATAAACGAGGCCAGCGGTAGCCGAGGAGGCGGGCGACGGCGACGTGCAGCGGCGCGGCGGCGCCGATGGGCGGCGGGGCGAGCGCGCCCTGGGGATGGCCGGCGAAGAGCCATTGCGTGGGGTCGTCCGAATGCGGCGGCGGCAGCCCCGCCGGGTAGCGCTCCGCCGCCACCTGCTGCCAGTGCCCGAGGTCGAAGGGGATTTTCTCGATGCTCGCGTTCGTGACATCAACTTTTTGGTCAATCTTCCGAACCTCGACAGCGAACTCTGGACTCGAAAAATAAGTCCATAGCGCCAGCAAGTGCGCGTTGTTCGTTGGAACGAAGGCGTGTGCATTTCCATCGAAGGGCTTGCCGCTGTATAGCGTCACCGGAAGCTGGCTCATCTTCGATACACTCACGCCAACTTTCCCAAACGCCTTCAGGCCCTGCATGCGCCCACCAATTTCCGCAAAATGCTTTTTGAAGAAGCTGTAGCTGAAGACCTGATAGCGACCGTTGTAGGGTAGGGTTGAGTCGTCGGAGCCTTGGAAAAATTCCCACCCGGTCGGCACAGCATCAAATTCCCAGAAGACTCGCACGAGGCGTCCGCGGTCTGCCGGCAAGATGCCTTGAATGCACTTCCCAAATTCTTTTAGCAGCACGTTGCTCGTGCGGTTTTCCAACACGACAACTGCGTCGGGATTCGACAACTGCTGCGTTTGGCCGACCAACACGAGCGACCGCTGCAACAGGGAGGCAGCTTTTTCGTCGGGACTCTTTCCATCCGAAACGTCTATTCCCGCTAGGGTGTTCTCTTCATTGGCACGCTGCCGAGACAGCGTAACCAATGCGATGTTGAAGTCCCACATCGGCGTTTGAAATCCTTTCGGACCAAGACGAGCGACGACATTCCACTCAACGCTTTCGAGCAGCCGCTCGCGCATCTTTTTGTAAGTGCCCAGGAACAGCCAGTTCTGCGGCGTGACCAGCGCCGTGGTGCCGCCCTTTTCACAAAACGAAAGGCAGCGCTCGACGAAGCAGGTGGCGAGGTCGGCCTTGGCGTCGGGGTGCTGGCGCTGGCAGAAGTCCTTGAGCGCCTCCTCCTGCTTGCCGCGGCCGAGATACGGCACGTTCGTGGCCACGAGGTGGTAGCGCCCGGCGAGCAGCCCGGCCGCGCGCGCGAGGCCCTGCGCGGTGAGGGCGAGTTCCGTCCCCGGCGCGTCGTGCTCGGCCTGTTCGCGGTCGAGCGCCGCGGCGAGGAGCGGCTGGAGTTCGTGAAATTCCGCGGTGAGGAGGTCGCCGCCGGTGCGCACCGCCGCGCGCGGCTCGATGAGGCTGCCGAGCAGCGGGGCCTGGCTGAAGACGCGGTAGAGCTGGCTCATTCCCTCGCGCAGTCGCTCGTCCACGGTGGAACCGTCCGCGCGCACCGCGAGGGCGAGCCAGTCGCGCTCGGGCGCATGGATGCCGAGGCCGGAGATGGCGAGATTGCCGCGCAGGCCGGGCTGCCAGCCGCCGAGCTTCCACGCGGCGATGGTGAGATTGAAGCCGGCGATCTGCGCGCACCGCGGGTCGAGTTCGAGGCCGAAGAGATTTTCCCGCAAGACCGCCGCGACGGTCTCGCGGGGCGTGAGCTTTTCCTCCGCGACGCGCATGGCCGCGAGGATGGGCAGCGCCGCGACGAGGAAGTGCCCGCTGCCCATGCAGGGGTCGAGGAGGCGCAGCTCGCGGACGGTCTGCGGCCACGCGGGAAATGCGCCCGCCGCGGGACGCCAGGTGTCGTTTTCCTCATCGCGAAGGAGCCGCAGATACGTCCACTCGATGCCCGGCAAGGCCAGCGCCGCGCGCGCGTCGTCTTCGCTCTCCAGTCCGCGGAGGGCCGAGGCGTGCCGCGCCGCCCACCACGCGCCGAGCGTATTGTGGAGGAGGAAGAGGACCATGTAGTCCTCGGTGAAAAGCTGGGTGACGGGCGAGAGTTCGTCGGCGCCGATTTTGACTTCGGCGGCGTTGATCTCGTCCTTCCGGTGGGCCTGCCAGAATTGATAGACCCAGCCGAGGGCGTCGTCGGCGCGGAAGGTGTCGGCGGGAAGTTCCTTGAGCAGCCGCAGCAGCTCGGCGCGGTCTTCGCCGGGGAGGGTGAGTTCGCCCGCCGGATCGCCGGGCCGGAAGATGGCCGGCAGCAGCGCGGCGGTGAATCGCGACGCGAGATCCCACGGCTCGCGAATGCCTTCCTCCGCGGCGAGGTCTTCGAGATCGTGGAGGCTCAGCGCGACGCCGTGCTCGGGGTGGATGAGCAGTTCGTTCTCGACGAGGAAGCGGCTGAAGAGCAGCCGGTGCCACTGGTCGTAGGCGATCTTTTCGATGAGGTGGGTGAGCGCGCCGCGGTCGCCGAGGACCTGCGCCTGCGCGCGAAGCTTTTCGTGGAGGTCGTGCTGGGGCTGCGTGAGGTGCGCGGGCGGCTCCGCGTGCTGCACGCCGAGCGCCCGCAGCGCTTTGCCCGCGCCGCTTTCGGCCGCGCTGCGCGCGGTGAGGACGGTCTTTTCGAGCTGACGCCGGAGTGTCGCAGGGAGGGCGATCATATCGCGCCACGGTTCGCCACGACCGTTTTCAATACGTGCCGACGTTCAGGTTTTTGGTGGCCTCCTCGTAGAGCCGGACTTTGTCGAGGCGCGCCTGCACGCCTCGCGGAAGCTGACCGGCGAATTCGATTCGCTGCGGCAGCTTTGGTGCGATTCCCGGGGCGATCATCTCCCGCGAACGGCGCATGTGTTCGGCGATGAGCCGGTCCTTCTTCTGCCAGAGGTTTGCGTGCATGGCGGCTAGGCGACGCGCTTTTCCAGCCGCGGCCCGACGGCGTCGAGGACGGTCTTCGGCTGGCGGCTGACGAGTTCGAGCAGGCGCAACGCAGCGCCCGAGGGCTTGCGAGTGCCCTGTTCCCAACTGCGCGCGGTGGCGAGCGGAACGTTGAGCAGCGAGGCGAAGACCGGCTGGCTGACGTGCAGCTTCTCGCGGATCGCGAAGATGTCGCGAGCGCGCAAAAGCGGCGCGGGTTTTGCAAGCCGCAGGATCGTGGTGCGCATCGTGATCTTGCGCTTGCCCTCCAGCGCGTCGGCGTGCCCGCGCAGGCTTTCGAGCAGCAGGTTCACATCGAAGGCGATTTCCTTCACGCGTTCAGTCTTCTTCGCCGAAGGCTTTTTTGATTCGTTGGATTTCATTACGGGTGGCTTTGAGTTGGTCGGCGGGGAGATTCTCGATCTCCCCTTTCGTGTAAATCAGGTAGAGGCAAAAGGTGCGACGTCGTGGAAACCAAAGATAGAGCACTCGCGCACTGCCACTCTTGCCGCGGCCACGCAAACGCATGCGGGCTTTGCGCAAGCCGCCGGTGCCGCGAACCACGGGCCAGCCGTCTGCGCGTTCGGCGAGTTCGAGTTGGAATTTGCGGTAGGTTTCATCGTCGGCGACTTCAGAAAGCAGCCGGGTGAAAACCGGCTGCTCGATGAATGCGAATCCGATAATGTCATACATAGTGTGACGGTATCAAGGGCGAAGTTTGCTCACAAAATCACCGGGCCATCCTTGAGTTTCTCGGCGATGACTGCGCGAGCCCGCGTGAGCCAGGCGTCGAGTTCGGCTTCGGTCTTGAGCGTGGCAGCGGGGAGTGTGACACGCGCGGCTTTTGGTTCGAGCAGGCGGGCGGCTTCGTCGAGCGCGCGGGCGAAGCGCGCGGGAATGGCGTCGAGGAGATCGCGACGTGATGCGAGAGAGGAGGCGCGCAATGCAGCGAGGATGTCGTCGTCCGTCGCCACGGCGATGGGCGTCGGAGCTTCAAGTTGGTGCAGCGCGATCAAGTCGCGACGCTGAGTGACGCTGAGACGCGGCCACAGCGGGGAGCCGGCGAGTTGCGCATGGCCAGCGGCGAAGGCAGCGGTGAGCTGGGTCTGCCATGTTGTGAGCGCCGCGCGCAGGGCGTCGGTGAGCTTCTGCGTGAGTGCGGGGATCGGATCGGGATCAGCGAGCAGGCCGCGCTGGGATTCGAGAGCGGCAACGCTTCCGGCGACCTGAGCTGCCTCTGGCAATGCGCCTGCGTGCCGATGAAATTCGCGCAGCCGGTCCCATGCGGTGCGGCGTTTGCCGATGGCAGCGGCTGTGCTCTTCCACGCTTCGATCCACGCTTCGAGTTCCGCTTTGCGTTCGTGGATGGCGAGAAGCTGGGCATTCCCGCTGGATGCGGCGAGTTCGCGAATGGAACGGATGTCCGCCGCAGGCGTGGCCGGCAATGGCGGTTCACCACCCGCGGTCTCGGCGAGGGCGACGAGTTTTTGCAGAAAGTTTGCCGCGGCCGGGGACTCCTCGTTGTTGCGCGCAGTGACATCGAGTTTCTGAAAAAGGCCACGCAAGGCGAGCCGCTGGGAAGTGTTGAGCGGCGGCACATCGACGTGGAAGACGGCGGTGCCGACTTGATTCTGCGGCAGTGCGGCCACGGCAGTCGCGTTGCCGTTGACCGTAGCGCGGACATTTCCCGCTGCGGTGAGAATGTAGAGCGCGCCATCAATGGCATCCTGTGGCCAGCCAAATGGCCCTCCGCGAAAGTGCTCGCGGACTTCACGGCCTTTGCGCCCTGCACCGATGAAGTCGCGGACGGCGCGACAAACGGGATGGCGATCGACCTCGCCCTGATAGCCGAGAACGCCGAGTGCGCCCACGTCGCTCGCGCGGGCCTTGGCGACGACCTGCGGCCAGCGCGAATCGTCGGCATCTGCAAAACTCGGGAACAGGCGATGCAGCGCGGCCTTTGCCGCGTCTTCGACTTTGTCGGCCAGCTCAACTCCATTGGCCTCCTCTCCGCCGCCCAGAAAAATCTTGGCGCGACCAACGATGTAATCGAGGGCGTTTTGGATGTTAACCGCCGAGACATCACGTTGCGTTTCCACGGATTTTCGGGCCTCGACGGCCTGATCGGTCGCGGCATGGGAGTGGCCGTTCAAGGTGTCAATCGCAGCGCTATTGGCTGCGATGGCTTCTCGCAAATCTTCGTGCCGATCCCGGGGGATGTAGCCGAAGAGCATCGGGCTGTCGGTGCCGGCGGCTTGCGCATCGGCGCGAACGGCTTTCTCATCCTCTGCCCACCCGTGGCGGAGCCAGAGCGTTACTTCATCCGCGCTCTGTGCCGGGCGGGCCTGGGAAAGATGGCGGCCCAGTTTTCGCGTCTCGCGCGAGGCCCCTTGCTGGAGGATGAGGCTCTTAAGTTTTGCTTCAACGGCGTTGGTCAGGAGTTCTTCGCGCTTCGTGTTCAGACGCGTTTCGTCGCTGAGAAGGTGGGTTTTGCGGCTGGCGAAATCATGCGTCCAACTGGCGCTCTCCGGAGTCTGGAGCCGGTATTCGGTCTCGACCGTCATCAAGTCGCCACGCTTAACGAGCTCGCCCAAAAGCGGCGGAATCTCCTGCCGCAGCCGCGCGCTGTCGCGGGCAAGGTCCTCCACCAAGAGATCGGCGAGGGTCTCGGCGGTGGCGCGGACGCCGTCGTCGGCTCCGGTCTCGCGGGGCAGGCGGCTGATGAGATAAATCAACGCGCAGAGACTCGAACGTAGCTTTCCTTCGGCGGTGCCGTCGCGCTGCCGCAAAATGATCTCGTGGTATTCGCGCTGGAGCGCACCGGTATTGAGCAGGTCGGACGAAACCTGATCGTAGATGAAATCGGCGGCTACGACGGTGCCGAGCGTTCGGCTTGCGGTCTCACGCGCGGCATCGAAGACAATCTTGAGCTGCGTGCGCAATTGCGCAGTGGTGCCGGAACTGTCGGTGTTGCGCAGGACTTTCTCCCAAAAGCGCCGGCGGGTCGGCAGCAGCGGATAGTCCGCCACCAACACCGCATCATCCGTGCTGCGCGCAGCGAGCCGGGTATTCTGAAGGTGCCGGCTGATCTCGCCCTGATTCTTGTCGAGTTCGATGCGGATGGGCTCCACGCACTCAGGCTTTTTCGCGAGCACAGTCTGGCGGATGACGTTTTCCACGTCAGTGTCGGAGAGCGGCACCTTGATGGTAAAGCGTGCTTGGATCTTCTGGAGCTGGGGCATCGTGTTCAACGCCGATTGGCCCGTGGCGACCAGAAGCACGCGGCTGTCGAGATCAGTGCAGATGTGCTCGGCGATTTCCTGCACGTCGTGCGCCCGTTGCATTTTGTCGCCGATGAATTGCTGGACTTCATCCACGACGAGCAGCAGGCAGGGAAGCTGGCCATCGGCGGCGTAGAGCTGACGAATCAGCGCCAGTGTTTCGGCGATGGTGGGTGACGTGGCGTCCGGGAATTGGGCGCGCAAAGCGGCTTGGGCATCCTTGGCGGAACCGAAACGCGCATCGGCTGCCACAAGTGCATCGGCCAAGACCGTTGAGACGTAAATGCGTTTGATTTCACGCGCGAGATCGGTGTTCCGCGTAGCAAGATGCTGCTCCACTTTGGCGCGGAGTTGCTCGCTCTCCAGCCAAAGGAGAAAACGAGCCGTCCCGAGCTTTTCCGGAAACTGCCGGGCACGCAGCAACAGCTCGATGAAGGCGAGGCGCACATTGTCGGCGGTGCCCGCACCTAGAGTTCCCGCCGCCGCCGCCAGCCCGCCCAGGGGACGGGCGCGATTCGATAATTCGACAAACTGATCCGCAATGTTGCGCGGAAGCCGGGCGAGTGAGCGCGCGGATGCACCGTCTGGGAAATGGTAGTCCGCCCAAAGATAGCGGAGCATCTTCACGAGATGCGATTTGCCGCTTCCGAAGAACCCGCTGACCCAACCGGCCCGCTGCTCACCGCGGCCGAGGTCGCCAAGGTAGGCATTGAGAATCCGCTCCAGGCCGCGCGCGTATTCGCCGTCGCACACGAACGTCTGCAACTCGAAACGGAGCGTGCGGAGTTGCTGCTCGTCGCCCGCGAGTTCGGCGACTTTCGAGACACCGTTGTTCAGCAACTCGGTGGCGAGCGGGTCGTGGAGAAAAAGGTTGCGGTTGTTCATCGAGCGAGGGGGTTGTCGGCGCAGGTGATCGGCGTGGCGAGGTAATTGAAACCGTCGCGCGCATTCATGAAGCGAAAGATGTTCTGTTGACGCTCACCGGGAAATAGGACGAGCAGGCGACCGCGCACGTCTTCCTCCACACCCGTGAGCACCCGTGAAATCCGGACGAAGTCGAAAAGAGTGCCGACGCCGAGCACACAGACAAGCGTTGAGGAATCGGAATCGGTGCAGGCTTCGCGAATGAGGGTGATGACCTTTTCTTCGAGATCCTCATGGTTGGACTGTTGTTCAGGCTCCGCGAAATAGGCATCCTTTTCCTCCAGCGAAGCGAGCCACTCGGGCATGACGTGGGTCACGTCCACGAGCCTCCACCCGTGCTGAGCCTCGCGTGTGGCATTCTCAAACTCCTGCAAATGCGCTCGCACCCGTCGCTCTTCCACGGGCGGATAAACTGCGAGCCAGACACGCTGCTTTCCAGCAAGATTGGACAGCCATGCAAGGCCGACGAAGCTGCGAAAATTAGCGATAAGGCGTGTAATCGGATTCATGTGGGAAAGGGAACGATGTGCTCGATCTAGGGGAAGGTGATTTCGACGACCGAGCCTGCGGCGCGCAAATTCAAGAGCCCGTGCCGATGCGCTTCCCCCGCCCGGTTCCGCGCCTGCTCTGCGGTCAGATCGAGCAGGCGGCACCAAGGCGAAGTCAGAAGGGCCTCGCCTGCAAATCCCGCGACGCTTCCCAGCCAGAGCGCGAACGCGACCGCAGCAGGACGTGCGTCAACTCGTGCCCGGACCTTCTTCGTGTGACCGTGAAGATGGCCCGACTGTGTCCATGTCGCGGCAGCATTGCGCCCAATCTTTCGCTGGTTGAGCAGTGAATACCGATCGGGAAAACCATCGGCGACTGCGTCGGCGAGGGCGAACGAACTGACAGGCTCTCCGGGCGCTGCGCTGAATACGGGTGGTGTTGTGGCGCGCAGCAGTGGATCACGTGTCCACGCGCACAACAAGGCGAGTAACGGCTCTGCTGCGACGTCCACGTCACGGAATTGCCGAAAGACGCGGAAGATTGGGAGTTCCGGAGCCAGCCCATAAAGCTCACGAAGGTGACGCAACGACTTTTTCCGCGTGGACTCCGTGGCTTTACCGAGAACGTTCCCCACAACCACCGCATTTGCATAAGCGACGGCTGATGTTTCCGGCGCGGATGCGCGGAGGAGCATGCCGATCTCCTGCAACATCATCGTGCGACTGATGTGAGTTCCGCCAGCCATGAATTTGACGCCGACGGCTTCAAGCCTTGTCTCCCGCTGGGGAAAATCCAAATCAGCCCATCTGCTGCTCGACGACGTTTTCGACACTCGCGCAGCCTAAAAAGCAACCGAGCTCCAAGCAAAAGAATTCCACGCAGATTTAGCCAATACGGGCGGCCCGTCGGCGCTGGATTTTCACAAGTCCGAAACAGAACGCCCTCGCAAGACGGACGAACCCGGTGACCTGCATCATGCACCGTATTGCAAACCGCACGCGCCTATCCATCCAAGCGCCGCTCCCGGGAACTTCACGTTTGCCGCAGAATCGCCCCATACCCGCGCGAGGATGCCCGTCATCGCGTTTTGTTCCGTTTTCCGATCCGTTCCGCCTTCTGAGACTGCCGCCCGGCAAATCGGGGAGGTCAGTTCCAAGTCGTCCGATTCGTACAAAACACGGAATTATTCAGGTCGCGGTCGAGCAAATGGCGGAGATTATCCGCGTAATTCGCCCGGCTAATGCGGCCGACAATTTCGAAGTTCTGCTTGACGCCGGAAGCGCCAACACCGACGGGCGAACCAACGATCTGGTCGAGACCCTTGAACCACTGAACGTCCTCCGCAGTGTGCATGTCCTTGAGCATATTGCCCATGACTATTTCACGGAGGTTGTTTTTGTAGGTCGAGAGCTGCCACACGTTCTTCGTGAATTTCCGCGAGGAGATCCGGTAGAAGTTCGTGTCGAAGTATTCGCCGCGGTAGAACGCCGTGTCCGCCGAATCATTGTAATTCAGACAGACAGCAGCTTCCTGCTCGGGTTCCATTTCCTCGCGGATATACTGCGACTCGTTGCCGTTGTACGTGAGGTCCTCGGGCTTGACGTCCTTGAAAGGCTGAACCTTCCGTTGGACGCCCGACTCGCGGATCTTGCGTTTGATGAGACCTTGGCCGATGGCCGACGCGTTCTTGCACATATCACCAGGCATTGCGTCCTGGAGAGCTGTGAGGAATTCCTGGTCCAGGATTTCCGGCGACATTTCCTGCTGATCAGGGTTGTTTTTGGTATTCATGGATTTGGATTAGACGTCGGTCGTGGTGCGGAGGTTCTTCTGGAAGTTGGTCTGGAGCTGGAGCACCAGGACTTCCCCGTTGGCGTCAGGCGCGACGTTCGAATTGGTGCGGCCAACACCAGGAGTGGTATTGGACGGACCGACATCAACCGGGCCTGCGTTCTTCGAGATCTTGCCGAGGACGGTGCAGGTGCCACTCGCAATCGGAATCACGTAACCAAGACCCGCGTTGCTGATGTCGCCCGTGAGCCAGGCGTTTGCAGCGTAGGTCGAGGCGATGGTGGCGCCGGTGGGAGCAGTGCCTGCGACGGTCGCACCGCCGGCTGCACTCGAGTGACGGAAGTATGCCGTCTGAAGTTCGTAGTTGTCAGCGCATGAGAGCGCCGAAAACAGACCCGAACTGGTGATCATCGTGTCGTTGTAGTCGTACTTCGCGAAATGCGGAATCGCATTCACGTCGAACGTCCAATCCGCTGCCGACGCCGCGTTGGCGGTGCTGGCTGCGGTGATGGCCGTCGCGACTGGGCTCCAGCCGATTACGAAGTCTTCGTAACCGAGGGCGGAGTTCCAGAGAAGCGAGCAGAGCATCCCGGACATGATTTGATGACCAGCACGAATCGGAGCAACCGTCTCGCGATTGCCGGCACCGTTAGGGTCCCAGCCACGCAGGACGACGAGGGCGGCTTTCGCGCGCTGGATCGTTGCCCGGCTTCACGAATTCGGAGCGTGGGGGCGGCGCTGGCAAAGTTTCCCACTGTGGGAAACTTCCTGAGCAGGAACAGGGACTTCTGCCTTTTCCCGTGGCCCATATCCGCGCCGCCTAGGTGAACACGCGGCCCGCGTTGGCCCGCGTGAATTTGCGGGTGAGTGCCGCGCACCGTTGAGTTCTCCCGGCACAGGTTGGCGTCGGTATGGTAAAGCTCGGCACGGATGCGCTTGCACGCCGCCTCCAGCTTGGCGTCGCCGGTGATGTTCAGCGCGGGCATGAGGTCGCAGATTTCGCGCAGGTTACCGATGAGCGAATCACGGAAGATGGCATCCTTGTCCGAAAGGCGGTTCACGATCGCGGCGAGCGGCTCGGCGAGTCGTCGGGCCACGTCGGCCTTCGCGCTGGCCTCGGCCTTTTCCACGCGGCTCTCGATGGCGGCTTGTAGCGCGTCCATGTCCTCCTTTTGAAGCTCGATGCGGAGATCGCCGCCATCGGGCACCGGCGCAAACTCCGTCTCGAACACGAATTTCCCGCGGATGGATTGCTGGCTCGGATAGTCGCTGGCGTTGAACGCGTCATTGAGCTACGTGCGCGCCTCGTCCACGTAGGACGGATAGTGCGCGCGGGAAAGGACGCGGCCCGGTCGTCGCGCGCCCTGGCCGCCTTCACACAGAAGGTCAGAAGGGGCATCACTGGCTTGCGTTGGCGACCTCGGTCTTGATGATGCGATGGACGTCGCCATGCCCGGTTTCACGCGCTGGATGCCGGGTTCGCTTCGTAGATCCCGTCTGGACAGCGCATGCGAAAGTTTCCCACTGTGGGAAACTTTCAAACTCGGAACAGGGACTTCCCACGTTTCTGTAGCCCGCGGCGGCGTTCAAGCTGATCGACCAGTCGATTTTTCGCCGACCTTCGGTCCTGGGCGGGGAGGGATGGGTTGGTCTGTCTCTCTCCTCTCCTCTGCACGGAAGAGATGAAAGTGCTTTGGAAATTCACGCACCCGAAGCGATTCCTTCCACTCCTTCCAATCGCCGCCGTGTTTATCGCGAAGCCTGAAAAGCCGGCCGTTTCGCGTCGGGTTTCGGCCGAGTTGTTTGAGGAAAAATGCGACGCCCTGCTTCTTGCAATGATCGCGAAGCTCTTCCGCCCATTCGACGGCAAAGGGACGAGTCGTCGCGCCTGAACCGCTCTCCCCGCCAACGATCACCCAATCTATTCCGGTCAGATCGAGCGTTGCGGCCGGAATCCGTTCCCACAGCGGCTCGATGGAAAGTCCGCGGCATGGTGCCTTCACCCGGCGAAGATGATCGATCCGGTTCAGTTGTTCCTGGCCTGCACTGGTGATGGTGGTCATCGCGCAGACGTTGGCTGGGAATCCGCCGATCTCATCGGCAAACTCGACCATCCGCTCAGGCCGTTTGCTCAGCCAAAGCCACAGGTGCTTGCTACCACGCTCCGACCGGATCGCCGGCATCATGTCGCTCTTCAGAAATTCGAAGTCGCCCTTGGTGCTCAAGGCGTCGCCCATGTCGCTGACGAATAGCATCCGCGGCAGCGCGTCCTTCCATGGCCTCACAGGATCAGCACTGCCCAGGAGATCCTTCAGTTTGGCAGCCTTCGCCACCCGGCCCTTGAACTGCGTCACTTTTTCAAAGATCGGGGCGTAACCCTTGTGAGGATGCCTTGTGGGATTGACGATGCTGACACCCTTGTTCAGGTGGAGCTTGGCGGCGTAACAGGTGATTGCCCTTCTGATCACCAACTCGACTGCGTCACGCGCCGCGGTTCCATGATCACGACGGACCTTTTCAGCGAAACGCTTCCGCAGGTGCCAGATATTCGTCGTGTTCACCACCCTCTTGAACTCGGGTCCGGGATTTTGAATTCCTGCGAAACAATCATCCACCAGCACCTTGAAGATCGCTTTGCTGTCGATCGTCACTCCCGTCCGCGCGGCTGCTCGATTGATGTCTGCGAAGATTTCACCTGGAGGCGGGAACAGTTCGCAGCCACCGCAACCCATGATCGGATTGATGGTGCTGTCGCTCCATTGGATTGTAGTTTTGTCAGACATTGGATGAGGGTGGTTGTGACCCGCCGGGCAGGCCGTTGATATGAAGGCTGCTTCCGGACAGATCCGGAAACATGCCGTCGGTCATTGATAGAAAAATGGGCATTGTCATTTGCTGCTGTTGCTCTTTCATTTTTGAGTTCTTATCGTGGTGTTAATGGCAGTGAAGCGGCAGTGCTTGTGGACTAACCGGAGGCGATAGCCGCAGGCGCATTTTGCACAGAAGCTCTGTGAGTTCTGCGATTTCGCCGATCAAAGCAGTTGTATCCGATGGAGAGAAATCCGCTTTTGACTTTGGTCCGAGCAACGTAACCAGAGTGCCCTTCACGCGACCGATGTCATCACGGAAGGACTCCAAGGTGAACTCAGGAGTTTTACTTGCACCAGTTTTAGGGGATGCTTCCTTGGCGGCGCGTTTGGGAGCCGATTTTACCTTCTCGGGGAGAATGCCAATTAAACGGTAGGCGTCAGTGAGACTCAAATCCTTCGGGACTTTTGCAGGATCCGGGAATTTATCGGCCAATGCGAGGCAGCGATAAAGACTCGTCTTTGGAATCTCAGGTAAGTGGGTCTGGTAGTATTTCACCCATCCACGCTCGTCTTTGAGTTTCTCTTTCAAGACCTTTAACGCATAGCCATTGAACAGGTGGCTGACAAAGCTTGAGAAGCCGAGTGTACGCAGGTGCCGATCATTCTCGGCCAGGTGATTGAAATGCGTTTTCACCCCTTCCAGCAAGCTCTCCTCAGACATCGTACTCGCGGTCCTCTGGAAACTCGCTAATTGTTCCAAGAACGGGGCGAAAAATTCAGTGGCAGGGGTGGCAGTATTAGTCTGGTCCATATTATTTTCCACCTCTTTTTTCGTCCTGCTCACGCTTGCGGCGCTGCTCCTCATCGAATTGCTTGCAGATTTCCTTATATCGTTTGCGGCTCCTAATCCCGTAAATTACCGGTTGGCTGACTTTGAATTCCTGGCAAAGCGTAATGACCCTGTCCAAGACCTTGTCCTTCCGATCAAGTCTGAGAAGAATGGCCAGAACCTGTTCCGGTTCCAACTCTGCCAATTTATGGTGGTGGCCGTGTTGAGCTTTCGGTTTCAGATCCAGTTCTTCCAGCGGCAGGGCCGCGCTCGGATCGGGTGCCACATTCATCCGGACTACGCCCTCAACGATGGCCGTCACGTAGCCAACTTCACAATGGAAACGCTCCGCCAAAGCCGACTTGATCCGGGGATGCTCCTTGTAAGCAGCGAACGTCGCGCGGATTGCCTGAACACTGCGATCGGACAGCGTCCTTTGCCGGTGGCTGTCGAAATTTTTCTCCCGTTGGATGTCGCGCTCCACATCAGCCCAAGTAGCCCCGGTCAGGACCTTTTGAACGGAAATGCGGCTCACCCCCAATTTTTCCTTCCACATCGTGATATAGCCAGGCTTGTCCTCGGCTGGCCAGTAACCGCGCAGGATGAGGGCGGCGTTCTCAGGCCCGATGGGCCCATCTTTTTTCGGACGCGGGGGTTCCGCATCCGCAGGAACTGTCTCAATTGAGGGAAACGTTTCCGGACGGACTGGTTCGAGAGCTTTCCAGTTTTCCCGACGCTGGAGCCTCTTGAGCGAGGGCTCACTCAGATGGAGGTGGATGGCCACTGCCTCAGTGATGGAATGATGAGCCGAGATTTCCCGGACATACCACTCCTCGGGATGCGAGAAGAGGTACTTGGCTTCAGCGGCCTGGCGATTCGATGCCTTCGCGCGTGCGTTGCCCTCGCCTTGGATTGTTGGCTTGGGAATCCCCGTCTGACCTTTCGGGTCAAACAACCCGTCAGCGATTGAGGCGTCATTATTTTGCTTCCGTGTCCCCAGTTCCAGGTGCGTCGGGTTGCAGCAGGCCTTCCGGTTGCAGCGATGAAGGACTTCGAGGCCGTCGTCCGATGCGCTCCGCAGTCTTCCACTCGCGAGCATCTGGGTGATCTCGTGCAGACCGCGCGGCTGGCCTAGCAGCTTGCCGCGGACGTACTCGTTGACAGGAACGAGATCGTCAATTTTGGAACGCGCAATCCAGCAGTTGTCGGGCAGATTGCTTTCTGGTGGTGGCTGGAACTCGGTGCAGCGCGCCTTGATGCGGCGCAGTTTCTCTTTGCGGTGTTCCGGATTATTGAAGTCGAACTTCATAATTGTGATGTGTTTGTTTTATTTCGTGTGGCTGGTTTGTTTCGCCTCCGTCGGGCACACGGCCGGCGGCGACGTTGTCGGAAATTGTTCGGTGCCATGACCGGGGCTTTTCGATGCACCGCTGGTGACCGACGATTCCGTCCTCCTCTTCGAAATCGTGACACGAGGCGGAGGGACCTCACCGGCGAGAATACGCGCCCAGCACCGGGCAAGATCGCCGGCATCGAAGAGCGTAAGCTTATGCCTTTGGATGATGGGTTTGAGCCAACCGCCATCGACGCACTCTTCGAGAATCTTCGAGCTACCCAAGGCGAAGGCCGCCTCACCGGGTCGCAGGCCGAACTTCGGCAGGGAATTTAAGGGTGTTTTCTTCATGTTGAGTGCCGAGTTTTTGAAATGTGCATCGCGAATGTGCATTGTTTCGGAGCTTGCGCAAGAACAAAATGTGCATTATTTTTGTGCAAATGCGCCAATCTCCACTTCTTCATCCTGTCGCGGTTCTAAGAACGCTGATCGGCCTCACTCAGAAAGAGTTGGCAGACATCTGCCAGTGCGCGCGCCGGACCATCCAATCCGTCGAGCTGCTCACAATTCCGTTAAGCGATCGACTTGCATTGAAAATTTCTGATGAGACGGGAGTAAGTCTGGAATGGCTACTCGACGGAAACTGCCACGTGAGCCCTCAAAAAGCCGAATGGTTGCCTTCCCTCTGCAGTGATGGAAAATCGGGAAACTACGACAAAGAATCGTTTGAAAAATACCGCGCGTTCGTCGCAGCTACCGGACTGGTAGGGCCGCAAATCGGCCGCACCATTGTGCCCTCAGATCCCACTGAGTTCCCGAGACCTGAATTCTACAGGAGCAACCCTCTTGAACTGGGGCGCGATGTCATCGACAAGGCAGACAAGCTGCTCATGCAGGCGTGTGAACGGGTCCTCAGAAGCACCTTGGATCACAAGGAAGGTCTAATGCTTCGCTGGCATCTCAAGAAGTTCCTCATCACCCAATGCGCGCGTTACGGCGTATCCGTAGCAGGCTTGGAAGTGAAAGCCGATGAAACCGGCGAAGTTGCCCCTCCCACGAAAACGGAAAATCCCCCAGCTACGCCGCACCAAGATTGATCGCGTGGTCCACTGGCAGAAAGCGTGAGTAATTCTTCCACGCGACCTGAATGGTGTCGCCAAGCCAGTTCGCAACTTTCTCGATCGGCACGCCCGCGCTGACGCGGTTTGAGGCGAAGGATCGGCGCATGTCGTGAACGGTGACATGATCAAAACCGTGACGGGCCATGAAGGCGTCATAAACTTTCCGGAAATCGTAGCGGTAGCGCCAGGCCCCCGCCACGATGTCGGGCCGCAGCAGGAAAGCACCGGTCCACGCGCGTCCGGTAAAGAAGGTTCTCACCCGCTCGGTCATCGGGATCGTCGTCGCCTTGCGGTTCTTTCGCATGAAGCCGTCCTCGTTGGCCGGGATCCGGATCGTCCCGGATTCAAGGTCGAGCCACTCAGGGCGGGCAGACACAATCTCCTGCTTGCGCATGCCGCACTCAAACCCGAGGAGCAGGATCAGCCGCAGGTCATCGTCGTCCGCCTCATCGATCAGTTTGGCGACCTGCGTGCGCGGAATAAAGATGTCGCGCGTGCGGAGCACCGTCCTGTCAAACTTGACTTTCAACGCCGGGTTCTCACGCAGCTTGTTGCTCTCCACGAGAAAGGAAAGAAATACCCTGAGATGAACCGTGTAGTGCTTGGCGGTGTCGGGATTGCCGGCCTTGAGCGCGCTGTACCAGTGCTGGATGATTGCGGTGGTGACTTCACGCGGGCCTTGGATGCCGGCGTCCTTGGCAAACCGCAGCAGGACGTATCTGCGGCTCTCCGCATAGGAGGGTGAGAGCCGTCCACGTTTTCGCTGCTCCTCCAGATAGTGATCCACCTCGTGCTCCCATCGCCCGGCCTCCCCAAGATGGGGGTTTGCGCGATATTCGAGCACCTTGCGAATCGCCTCGCCGCGGTCGGTGGTTTCCAAGGACATCCGGATGCGGCGTCCATTTTCCTGACGGTTCCACCAAAACACTTGACCCCGCCGGAAAAGTCCGCGTAGATGCGTGTCTGATGATTTGTCTTTTGATCGCCGCTTCCCACCTGCCGAAAGGGCGGGATCAGGCTTCGGTTTCTGTGACATTTTCATGTGACATTTCGGGCACAGTGACAGCAAAATGTGCCTTTTTCAAGGCCCTTAGTGGGCCATGGAAGCGCAATTCCTAAGAGTCGGGCCGTAGTTCAGCTTGGTAGAACGCTTGAATGGGGTTCAAGAGGTCGCGAGTTCGAATCTCGCCGGCCCGACCAGTCGGGGATGCTGCGCGATGAGCTACCGCAGCACATGCCGGACGGGCTCCGTGTTTTGGAGACTGTCATGCACTTTGAAAGAGACGAGGCATCAGGGGAGAGCGGAACAGCCAACGTCCAGCATTCAGCATTCTGCGCCGCGTCACGGGTGCCGGAGGATCAGTGTCTTGATCTCGCTCATCTCCTCCATCGCGTAGCGGATGCCCTCGCGGCCGAAGCCGCTGTCCTTCACGCCGCCGTACGGCATGTTTTCCACGCGCCAGGTCGGCACCTGGTTGATGAGCACGCCGCCGACATCGAGCGTCTCGAATGCGCGGAGCGCGCGGCGGAGGTCGTTCGTGAAAATGCCGGCCTGCAATCCGAAGCGGCTGTCGTTCACGAGGCGCAGCGCTTCGTCGAAATCGGCGTAGCTGTGCAGCGTGACGACCGGCGCGAACAGTTCCTCGCGACAGGCCTCGTGCGAGAGCGGCACGTCTTCGAGCACTGTAGCTTCGAGGCAGAATCCGTGTCTCTCGCCGCCGAGCGCGAAGCGGCCTCCTGCGGAGACGGCGCTGGCGAGCAGTGCGCGGGTCTTTGCCAGCGCCTCGGCGGTGATCATCGGGCCGACGACTGTGGCGCGATCGCGCGGGTCGCCTGTCTTCACTTTTTCGCGAATGTGCGCGATGAGGCGCGTGCGCAATTCGTCGTATATTTTTTCCTGCACGAAAATCCGCTGCACGCTGATGCACGACTGGCCCGCGTTGCCAAACGCGCCCGCGGCGATCATCGGCACTGCGGCGGCGAGGTCGGCGTCGTCGTGGACGATCACGCCTGCGTTGCCGCCAAGTTCGAGGCACACGCGCTTTTTTCCCGCGAGCGTCTTCAGCCGCCAGCCGACATCGGGGCTGCCGGTGAAACTCACCATGGCCACGCGATCGTCCGTCACGAGGTGCGCGGCATCCTCATTCGTGCAGACGACAAAGTTCATCTGCCCCGCGGGCACACCCGCCGCAGCGAGCGCTTCCGCGAGGAGTAGCGCGGTGAGCGGAGTCTTCGCCGCGGGCTTCACGACCATCGTGTTTCCCGTCGCGAGGCACGGCGCGACTTTGTGCGCGACGAGGTTCAGGGGAAAATTAAACGGCGTGATCGCGCTGATCACGCCGATCGGAAAGCGCCGCGAAAATCCCGTGTGCCCCGCGCCCGCGGGCATCGCGTCGAGCGGCAGCACCTCGCCCGCGCCGCTCCAGCGCCGCGCCTCTTCGGCGGCGGTCGCAAATGTGCAGACCGCGCGGGCGACCTCGCCCTCTGCGAGCGTGATCGGCTTCCCGCTCTCGGCGACGATCATCTCCGCAAACTCTTCGCGCCGCATCTCGATTGCCTGCGCGATGCGTGCGAGCAGCGATGCGCGTTCGTGTGCGGGCACGCTGCGTGTCTGCGAAAAGGCCGCGTGCGCCGCGGCAATCGCGGAGTCAATCGTGTGTGCGTCGCCGAGCGACACGCGCGCGATTTCCTCGCTCGTAAAGGGATTCCGCACCGGCAGCGTCGCCGCCGTTTCGATCCATTTCCCGCCGATGAAAAGTCGTGTCTGCATGATCGCGTGTGTCAGGTATTCCGGGTGCCGGGCTGAATCTTACTTCTTTGTCTTGCTCCTGCTCTTGCTCTCTCGAAGCAGACGAGAGCAAGAGCAGGAGCAAGACAAAGAAGTAAGACCCGTTGCGGAGAACAGTTTCATTTTTCAAACACCTCGCGTTTCTCCACGAAAATTTTCAGTCCTTCCTTCGAGAAGTTGTCCATCAGCGCATCTGGCGCGAGCGCCTCGGGCATCATCACGCCGCGCTCGGGGATCGCGCCTTCCACGATGAGCCGTGCGGCGAGCGCGGGCGGGATGCCCGTCTGCACGACCGTGAGCGAATAGCCGTAGCGCTCGTACGTCTCGTGGTGGCCGTCCATCGTGTAGATGAAGTACTCCACGCGCTTGCCGTCCTTCATGCCGAGCACCTCGGTGCCCACGCACGAGTAGCCGTCCGCCGTCGCGCCGAGCGTCGCGGGCTTGGGAAGATTCGCGCATGCGACACGCACCGGGCTCACTTCGACGCCGTCCACCTTCACCTTTTTCCACGAGTCGAGTTCGAGCAGCGCGAGGCTTTTTGCGAGCGACACGACCTTGTCGCTCAGCGTGTATTTGAAGACGGAATAGCGGACGCCCTTTTCCACGAACGGCTTGTAAAGTCCGAGCGAAACGCCCTCCTCATGCGCCACGGCGTACGTCTTCATCAGCCCGAGCGGCGGCGGGAAACGGTGCCACTCCATCTCGGTTTCCAGCGGCTTGCCGGACACCACGCGTCCGTCCTTAACGAAATACGGCACCGCGCCGAGTTCCTCGAAAAGCGTCTCCGGCGAGAACAGCACGGCAAAGCGGTAGCCTTTAACGTCCGCGTTGTCCGCATCGAGCACGCGGATGCTCTCCGCCGTGTCGAGCCGGTCCATTGCCCAGCGCGCGAAGACATTCACCGCTCCCGGATCGCAGCCCATGCAGAGCAGGCCGAGCAGGTTTTTTTCGCGGAAGCGCACGTCGAACTTCTCGATCTCCGCCTCGTAGCTGTTCTTCGCCGGCCGCTTCACGCCGGGCGGCGAATAGATATCCGCCGCCATGTCGAGATAGTGCGAGCCGGCTTGCGCGCACGCATCGAGCACGCTGTGGTTCACCTGCCACGTCGCTGCATTCAGCGTCACCGCGATATTCTTCTCCTGCAAAAATGCGGCGAGTCCCGCGGTGTCCATCGCATTGATCGGCACCACCTCGAATCGGCTCTTCTTCGTCCGCTCGTGCAGGCGCTGCGCATACGTCGTGTCCACATCGCCGAGGAAGATGCGATCAAACGCCGCATAGCCGTGCAATTTCTGGCCGACGACGGAGCCGACTCCGCCGGTCCCGATGATGAGTGCATTGGCCATGGCCCACCTTCGCCGAACCCGCGCGCCATGGCAAGCCGGGTGCCGTCTGACTATGCTGCGCATCGTCGCGGAATTGTCATGCCTTTCTCCTACCCGTGGAAAAAATTTCACGGTAAGGCACGGGTCGCTCCGCATGAAAACTGACAACGCAACACCGAAACGAAAGGCGAACGGCATGCGCGTGTCCGAGCGGCTTGTGCAGGCCGGGAGGCAGGCACCCGCGGAAATCCTGAAGGTCATGGACACGGCGGAGGAGGGGCTTTCCGCGGAGACGGCGGAGGCGCGCTTCGCGGAATTCGGGCCGAATGCGGTCGCGGAGGAAAAGGGCCGCAGCGCGATGGTCCGGCTGCTGAAGACGCTCGTAAATCCGCTGGTGATTTTGCTCGGCGTGCTCTCCGCGGTTTCCTTTGCCACCGGCGACTGGCGTGGCGGGACGGTGATGGCGCTCATGGTGATCCTCGGCGTGTCGCTGCGCTTCATCCAGGAGGCGAAGGCGGACGCGGCGGCGGCGAAGCTGAAGGCGATGATCAGCGTGACGGCGACCGTTGTGCGCGGCGGGAGCGATGTGGAAATTCCCCTCGGCGAACTTGTCCCCGGCGATGTGATCAAGCTCGCGGCAGGCGACATGGTGCCGGCGGATGTCCGGCTGCTGTCGTCGAAGGATCTTTTCATCACTCAGTCTGCGCTCACGGGCGAATCGCTGCCGTCGGAAAAGCACGCGCCCGCCGAGACGCGCGCGGACATCTCGCCGACCGAATTCAACAACGTGTGCTTTCTCGGCACGAGCGTGGAGAGCGGCACGGCGAAGGCGGTGGTCGTCGAGACGGGCTCGCGGACATACTTCGGCACGATGGCGGCGAACCTCAGCACGGCGCCGGTGGAGACGAGCTTCGACAAGGGCATCCACAAATTCACGTGGCTGATGATCCGCTTCATGCTCGTGATGGTGCCGCTCGTGTTCGTCATCAACGGACTCACGAAGCACGACTGGAAGGAGGCGTTTTTCTTCGCGGTCGCCGTCGCCGTCGGTCTCACGCCGGAGATGCTGCCGATGATCGTTTCCGTGTGTCTTTCCAAGGGCGCGATCGCGATGTCGAAGCACAAGGTCATCGTGAAGCGGCTGAATGCGATTCAGAACTTCGGCGCGATGGACGTGCTCTGCACGGACAAGACGGGCACGCTGACGATGGATCGCGTCATTCTCGAAAAGTACTGCAACGTGCTCCAGCAGGACGACGAGAAGGTGCTGCTCGACGCATATCTGCTCAGCTATTTCCAGACGGGGCTGCGCAACGTGCTCGACCGTGCCGTGCTCGCGCACCGCGACGCGCACACGAAGCTCGCGCTCGACGAGTATCTGAAGGTGGACGAGATCCCGTTCGATTTCGTGCGGCGCATGATGTCCGTCTGCGTCGAGACGCTGAATCACGAGCGGCTCTTCCTCACGAAAGGCGCGCCTGAAGCCGTCTTCGCGCAATGCACGCACTTCGAGCTGGACGGTGAGATTTTTCCGATGGAGCCGATCCTCGTCGGCGATCTCATCGAGCAATACCAGGAGCTGAGTGCCGATGGATTCCGCGTGCTCGCGGTCGCCTACAAATATGTGGACCGCCGCCCCGCCTACACGAAGGCCGACGAGTGCGACCTGATCCTGCGCGGCTATCTCGCATTCCTCGATCCGCCAAAGGACTCCGCCGCCACCGCCATTGCGGCGCTGCAAGGGCACGGCGTGCGCGTGAAAGTGCTCACCGGCGACAACGATCTCGTCACGCGTAAGGTTTGCCGCGAAGTCGGCATCCCAGCGGAGAAGGCGCTGCTCGGCAGCAAGGTCGAGACGATGAGCGACGCCGATCTCCGCAAGGCCGTGGAGGAGCACGACATTTTCGCGCGCCTCGCGCCGGCGCATAAGCAGCGCATCATCGAGATACTTCGCGGCAACGGCCACGTCGTCGGCTACCTCGGCGACGGCATCAATGACGCACCCGCCCTTCGCGCCGCGGACGTGGGCATCTCGGTGGACACCGCCGTGGACATCGCGAAGGAATCCGCCGACGTGATCCTTTTGGAAAACAGCCTCACCGTGCTCGACGAAGGCGTCATCGAAGGCCGGAAAGTTTTCGTGAACATCCTCAAATACGTCCGCATGGGCGCGAGTTCGAATTTCGGCAACATGTTCAGCGTGCTCGGTGCGAGCGCATTCCTGCCGTTCATGCCGATGACTCCGCTGCAGGTGCTCACCACCACGCTGCTCTACGATTTCTCGCAGGTGCCGATCCCGACCGATACCGTCGGCCCCGACCAGACCTCGAAGCCTTGCCCGTGGCAGATCGGCGAACTCACGCGCTTCATCCTCTTCATCGGGCCGATCAGTTCGATTTTCGATTACACGACGTATTTCGTGATGCTCTGGGGCTTCGGCTGCTGGGATCCGGCAAAGGCGTCGCTGTTCCAGACCGGATGGTTCGTCGAGTCGCTGATGACGCAGACGCTCATCATCCACGTCATCCGCACCAAGCGCATCCCGTTCATCCAGGGCCGCGCGAGCTGGCAGCTCACGATGACCACGATATTGATCATGCTCATCGGCGCGGTGCTGCCGTATTCGCCGCTCGCGCTGTTCTTCGGCTTCACGCCGCTGCCGCTCGCATACTGGCCGATCCTCTTCGCCACGCTGCTCTGCTACATGACGCTCACGCAGGCGGTGAAGATGTGGCTCATCCGCAAGCGGTGGCTGTGAGCGATCACTTTTCGCCCGGCTTTCCAGCGCCCTTCGGGTTCGGTTTTCCCTTCGGCAATTCGGAGCAGTCGTAGCTGGGCTTTTTCAGCGGCTTCACGTCGCCGGCGAGGATGAAGAATGAGCGCACGCTGCCCTGCATGTTGGTCGTCACGAGGTTCCAGCCGTCGTGGAGATTGCGCGGGGTCGGGTCGGTGAACGACTGCTTCGCCTGCTGCGCGCCGATGGCGATCGCCGCAAACTGATAGCCCGCCGTGCGATCGGCGTGGTTGCTCACGGGGCGGATCTCCGGCTGGTATTTCGACGGTGCGCCGATGACGCCGTGGATGCGCGGCTCGCTCACCGAACCCCCGGGCGCAACGGCACCGGCGACTGCGATGCCGAATTGCTGCGCGAGTTCGGGCGTCGTTTTGTCGAGCACCTCGGCGGGCACGCTGTCACTGATGCGGCCGAGGCGCTTCACCGTCGCGGGATCCTGCTGCTTCGGAAATGGCACCGCATCCGCGCCCTGCTCGGGATAGTAGAGCTGCTGACCTTTGAATTTCCCGCCTGGCACGGATGGAGGAATCCACCTCTGAAATCCATCCGTGCCATCCCTCGTTCCTCATTCTCGTCATCCGTGGAATTTTGGAGAGGTTTCGATCAGTCGTGATGCCTTTCCGGCGCTCCAAGATGCGGTCGGCTTTGGACAAGTGCGGCCGTTGACGGTGCGAAGGAGCGGCCCGTAGTTTTGCGCCCGGTGAATTTCCCGCGACCACCCACGTCATTTTTCCATCCCTGCATCGCAGCCGCGATCGTGATCGGGCTCTGCGATTCAGCGCGTGCGGACGGTGTTGCGAATGCCCCGCAGCCCGCGGTTTTCGCGCAGCCGGAGCGGACGATCGCGGAGGAGGCCGCGGTGCTGGAAAAGGGCAGGCTCTCGGCGAAGCAGCGATCCTTCGCGCGGCTCGCCACGCATCCCGAACCCGCGGCGGATGATCTGCTGCGCGCGCAGTTCGAGCGGTACCGCTCGCATGATCTGCCGCCCGCGCTTTGGCTGGATCTTTTCGAGGCGATGGCGAAGCGCGGCACGGCGGAATTCAAGGCGCTGCTCGCCGAGCGCGAGGAGCGGCTCGCTAAGTCGCCCGATCCGCTGCGGCGTTTCGAGGAATGCCTCGAAGGCGGCGATGGCGAGCAGGGCCGCGCGATTTTTGAAAAGAAGCCCGAGGCCGGGTGCATCCGCTGTCACTCGATGGATGGCAAGGGCGGGCAGATCGGGCCCGAGCTGACGTGGCTGCGGCACAACACCGAGCGCGCGCACATTCTCGAGTCCGTCATCCTGCCAAATGCGACCGTCGCGACGGGCTTCGACAGCGTCGCGCTGAAGATGAAAAGCGGCGAGACCGTCGCGGGCGTCGTGCGCGGCGAATCGGCGGTGGAGATCACGCTTGCGTCATTCGCGGACGGGAAACGCACCACGGTGAAGCTCGCGAAGGTCGTCGAACGGACTCCACTTCCGAGCCCGATGCCGCCGGCATTCGGCCAGGTGCTCAGCAAGCGCGTGATCCGCGATCTCGTGCAGTTCATTGCGGATGGGGATTAGCGGGCTGTTGGTCGGGGATTGATGTGCTTGGGTGAAGTGTGCGGTGCGCAGATGAGGGCGCAAGAAGTGGCGCGGGCGACTTGCCGGAACAGCGGGCGAGTCGCCCGCGGAGACTCGGCAGGCGAGTCTCCTGCCCCACTGCCGCTGCCCGCCGCGCCGCGGGAGGTGGCCCGGCCTACTTTGCCGCCACGGGCACGAGGATCGCGTCGCGCATTCCGTGGATCAGCTTTTTGTCCGCGGGGACGATCGTGGCGAGGATGCCGCCGAGTTTTGTCTCGCCGCCCGCGACGAAGTAGTACGGGCACAGGCGCACGCGGCCGCGCATGGTGCGGATCTCGCCGTTCGCGGGATCGAAATACGGATGCTCGACGATGCGCGAGTGGGCGAAGCGCATGAGGACTTGCGGGTGATGCGGAAAGTCGGCGAGGGCGCGATCAATGGCGGCGGCCCACTCGGTCTGCGGGACATCGGCGGCGACGGTGACTCCGCGGCTGCCCCACGCGTCGGGCGAGAAGCCGCTGACCTTCAGCACGAAGTCGCGCTCCTTTTGCGAAAATGTCTTCAGCTCGTCCCACGACGAGATGTTCAGCCACGGCAGCACGGCGTGGTGCGGAAGCGGTGCGGGGTCGAGCACCCAGGATTGCGGGATGTGCTTTTGCAGGATGAGCCAGTTGCGCTCGGAGAGTTCGCGACGCCAGAATTCGCGGAGCGGGCGCGACCAGAAAAGTGCGAGCCACATTTTTTCTTCGAGCCACGGTTTGATGGGCGGCGTGATGCGCGTGCCGTCTGCGACCGTGTTCAGGATGGTCTGCGCGGCGGC
>Ga0194061_1000240_pt1 | contig 33105 bp, 23 predicted proteins | sample SepL2221m_MetaG_FD_163423 | JGI IMG/M metagenome (GOLD analysis project Ga0194061, IMG submission 163423) | Anoxic zone freshwater microbial communities from boreal shield lake in IISD Experimental Lakes Area, Ontario, Canada - Sep2016-L224-21m | ecosystem: Environmental > Aquatic > Freshwater >... | reverse complement strand
ATTCCGCCGACGCCGCGCCTGCGTAGTCCGCGGACTTTACCAGCTTGAGGGCTTCTTCGGCGACGCCTTTATACTTCTTCATGTCATACTTCGGCGCGGCGTCGGCGGAATAGCACGCACCGGCGAAAAGCAGGAAGGCGACAACGCTCAGACTTCGATTCAAAACAGACATGGTTCTGCACTCCTTGAAATGGGGTTATAAACGAATACCTATTAAATAGATCATTCCTTTAAAATTACATAGCGTAATAATCCAATTATTTGTGCGCTCTAATTTTCGGGTCGCAGAATGCGCAGCACCGCATGCTTGATCATCACAATGATCGCGCATACTCAATCTTGGAAACTGAGACGAATTGTTTGGACTTACCGGACAAAACTCGCGCGCCAATGTGCTGACGGCGGATTGCGTAGGACTTCGTCAGACTCCTTAAACGGAGTCTGCAAATTCGCTGCACTCGATTGCCTTGTCCCACTTGCCCGGCGCGGCGAATCTTGGTACGGAGGGTGTCCGATAGCTCTTCTTGCCAGCATAATCGACAGCAGGCAGTGATTCGTATCGTCGAATGGAGCTTCTCGTGTCGTCATTCGAGCGGTTATTTTTTCATACTTGCCGAGCCGCTTTTCCCTGCGGTCGCTAAAAATAACATCGTCACTGTTTTCAGATAAGCAGCATCACCCACTGCGACTGCTATTGGCACGTCGACGGACTTTCCGGGCTTGGCTATCGTGGCGTTTGAAAATCCAATTTCGGACATTTGATCGAGGAACGTCTGCTTTTGCATAGTAAAATTAAACTTCAACGGCGAGGCGGTGAACACTCCATTTTTAACACCGGAAATTTTGATCCGATTATTAACGTCTCCGCCGGTCCCATTGGCCGATAGCGTGAAATTACGTCTCATCGCGCCGATCCCAATCGTGACGTGCGTGCCTGTTGCTTGCGCTTGCGGCGTGACGGGCAGCGTACCGGAGATCGTGATCTTGTCTCTGTTGGTCATGCCCGGAGAGAACGAGAAGTTCATTGTCGCCGATTGAATGACAAAGCTGTTGTTGCCGGACACATCTTTCGCACTGACAGCCACCATTATAGACCATGTCTGCGACAGGGTGCCGTCGGAAATAGCCGCTTGGACCGTGTATACACCCGGCGATACGTAAGCGTGCTGCGCCTGCGAACCGGGTGCGGTTATGCCATCACCAAAGTCCCATGCGTATGTCAGCGTGTCGCCTTCCAGGTCGGTTGCAGAAGCGGAAAAAGTCACGGTGCCGCCGACGATTACGGGGTCCGGGGCTGCGCTGGGCGGAGACGTGAATGTGGGCGCGTGATTTGTTTCGCCGACCGGCCGGCTGATCGTCAATTGGAGGACGACGGTATCCGTTCCGGCCGAATTCGTGGACGTGAGCGTGATGCTCGCCACGCCGATTGCAAGCGGCGCACCGCTGATTGTGCTGCCCGAAAAGGTCAAGCCGCCCGGCAGATTCTTTGCATTGAACGTGATGTTCGGAGAACCGGTGGCCGTGATCACGTACGTAAATGGAGCGCCCCGGATTGCACTCGCCGTCAGTGCGCTGGTGATGTGCGGCGGTTGAACACTCACGGCGAAGCTGCGTTGAACCGGCGCGGCCGCGAGATAGTTGGCGTCTCCCGCTTGATCCGCTTGAATCACGACGGAGCCTCCGCCCGTGAGTGAGACGATGCTGCCGTTCATTGTGGCGGGGCCGGAAACGAGTGAGAAGGCCACTGGCAATCCTGCAGATGAAATGGCTTGCAGGGCAAATGCGGAAGCCCCAAAGACTTTGTCGGTAATGGGCGTGAATGTGACCATTTGCGGTGATTTCTGAACGGTGATCAATACCGAGATGGAACCCGGCATATAGTTGCCCGTATCGGTGGGTGAAAAAACGCCATGCAGCGCTTGTCCCACTCCCGCGTTGAGCGTGCTTCCAATGCCGGGTGTATATGAAAACGCGCCTGGAACAGAGGCTGTCGCGTTGAGTTGCGTGTTGTTCAGCGGTGTGCCGAAAACAATATCGGCGGGCGTGGGCCAGGACAAGGCAGGCGTAGCTTTAAAAATCGTCATCGTGGCCTTGTTCAAGGTCACGGCGTAGTTCGCCAGTTTTGTGTTGGGGTCGCTTAGAATCGGTGTGATCGCTTCGGGCGATGAGACGTCGTACACACCGGCGTTGGTATTAAGCGTGGCTGAACTTAGAAACGATGCGGTGATTCCGTCTCCAGCCACGACGCCGGTCAGTGTGCCCGAAAAGATTGGATTGGCAGTATTGTAAATTCTGCTTCCACTATTAGCGGTTGCGATGAGTGCTTTGGGAAGCACGTTGATGTTGACCGAGGCGCTGGACGACGCGTAGTGAACGGTGTCGTCCGGTGTGAAATTGACCGACAACGGTTGATTCGTTCCGGCATTCAGAATCGTTCCAGCGGGAGGCGAGTACACAAAAGATCCGGGCACTCCAGCCACGGCATTTAATTGAGTGGCGCTCAGTGCCGTGCCGTAGGTGATGTCCGCGGGCATGACCCAGGTCAAGTTTGGCAACGCCGATGTGACGTTGAAACTTTGATCCACATTGAGTGCGGCGCTGTAGTTCGCGTCGCCGGATTGTGACGCTCGAACGGTCACGAAACCCGCGCCTGTGATCGTCAGCGTGTTGCCGCTCAACGTGGCTGGGCCGCTTAAAATACTGAAGCTGACTTGCAGATTTGATGTGGCGGTTGCGTTCAGTGTGATCGGCGCATCGCCAAATGTTTTGTCCGGCAACGGCGCGAAATTAATGGTCTGAGTGAGCTTCGTCACGGTGCCAACACGCATGCCATTGCCGTGACTCAAGACCCAGATTTCACTATTATTGAACGGATTGTAATACACGCGTTTGGGTTCGCGAAAAGGATAGTTTGCATCCTGTGTAAATGTAGGTGTTGCTGCGTTTCGGTTACCACAGAATTGCAGGCCATTGACAGTTGTGGTCAGATAGAGATCATTGGCATTGACAGGACTGACCGTGCATGTACCGCAACCGTGGCTGTAGAGTTTGGTCCACGTCTGTCCGCGGTCGGTGGTTTTGTAAAAGCCTCCAGGTGTGTTCTGGGTGTTGCCGAAGTTGTCGGTGGTGCACACATACCATGTATTTTGGGCTGCGTCGGCGGGATCGATGGTAATGCCTTTTGTCCAATAGTACATACCACTGTGGCTACGATCGATCCAGGTTTGTCCGTTGTCGCTGCTGAAGAAAACGCCAGAACTTGCGGTGAAGCCGGTGGTCTGTCGTGCTGAATAAGTACAAACGAGCGTCCCATCTTTAAGCACAGCGATATGGTAGGGATGGCCCTCCGTGCGCGGTGGAGCGGCGAGTTTTGTCCACGTCGCCGTCGTGCCGTTGTTGATGTCATTCGACACATAAATTCCGCCTTGTGTGCTGTGCGCGACGGATGCGTATAGTCGATTGGGATTGTTCGGATCAAGTGCGACAAAATAGACCGGCAGTCCGAAACTATGCAGAATAGTCCAATTCTTTCCTTTGTCGATTGATGTCAAAATTCCTCCGGAGCCAGCGTCGATCTGCGCGTCGGAGATGTTGAGAACGTTGTAGGTCGGATCAGGTGTGGAAGAGTAGCTGGCATACAACGTGCCGCTAGGATGCAGCACGACTTCGCCTAAATCGTAGGAGCTATTGATCGCAATCGACGAATAAAAGCTGAACGATTGACCGCCGTCGCCACTGACATTTCCCATGATGTCGCAAAAGGTGATAAAGAGGTTCTGCGCATCACAGAAGACCATTGAATTACAAACGGTTGGTTCTATGCCCACGCCGTGATACGTGCTGCCTTTGATCGCCGTCGTGTTCATCGGATGCGTCACGTCGGTATAAATTTGCTTCCACGTGGCGGCACCATCGGTGGTTATGTGCGTCCAGCCGAGGTCGTTGATGACCACTTTGTTTTTATCCGTCGGCGACACGGCAAAGGCCGTCGCGTGATTAAACCAGCCCCAGCCGTTTTCGCCTTGATGTCCGCCCCAGCCGGTTCCAATGTTCTGATTGTTGACACCAAGAAATACCGCCGCCCAATTTGCGCCACCGTCGGTCGTCTTATAAACCTGCCGGTAATTCGATCCCAAAACATTGCCGCTTGATTTCATGCCCGACACATATGCTGTCGAAATGTCATTCAATGCCATGGACACATACGCCAATTTGTCACCCGTCGGAATCCCTGTTCCAACGACCGTCCAAGTCGTCTGCCCAGCATCGACCGTGTAAAAGTTTTTATGCGCTTGGGCTGTGGGATAAAACGCCGGCTTCAGTCCGGCCAGTGCGTACGTCACACAGAAGAACCTAGCCGTACCGTTCTGTTTCGCGCCCGCGAAGGAGAAGATGCCCTCACCCGCCGCGATGCCGCTAATTGCCGAAAGCCCGAACGTCGAACCGCCGTTATTCGATACCAGCAGGCCGTTGTTGGTGCCAACATAAATGTTCTGACCGTCGAAGTAGGCACCCGCGCAGAACAACCCGTTGCCGGTTGTGTCGGTGAAGACGGAGTGGAATGTCGTGCCGCCGTCGCTTGAAAAGTAAAGCTGCGTCTGAGCGCTGATGAGAATGTTGACCGTGCTCGCAGGGTCCGCGTAGAGATTGTACGCACCGTTGTTGGTCGGATCAGTGGTCAATCGCTGCCATGTCTTTCCGCCGTCGAAGCTCTTCTTGGGGTAGTAGGCCCCGCCTCCGTTGCTTAACACGTAGAGGATGTTGGGGTCATTGGTAAATTGTACGACACTGTTGCGAAAAACCTGTAGCTGTTGGTGCGGGACAGTGGTCCACGATTGCCCCAGATTCACAGTCGTAAACATGTCGCTCATGTCGGACGCAATCCAGATTGCGTTCGGATCGAACGGACTGAGGCTCGCACCGAAGAGCGCGCCGCCGCCACCAACTCCGCGCGAATTCCAAACGGATGGCTGGGCGGCATGTGAGCTGAGTACACTCATCATCAATAACGGCATAATGACGAGATAACGATTGAACGGCTTCATGATCGTGCTCCTAAAACTGATCTTTCACAGAATCCGGCTTCATAGGCTTGCGGTCGAAGACTGGCGCAAGACCGCGACGCGGTACTCCACCCCCGCCAATGCGGTGCGGTGCATTATTGACGACGACCTTTAACAACGGTACCAACTTCGACAGTGCGGCGCTAAATTCGTGCGGCACGTCTTCCGCGGCCGACGGCTCCAGGTTGAAAACGAAGGGCTTATTGCCTGCCGCGAAGGTGCCGGACACGTAAGCGCCGTAATCCTGTAATGCACGAGCGAATTCATAAACTGGCCCAGAAACAGCCCCCACCGCTTGAGCAATGTCCACATCCGCAGGAATGGCCAGCAGCGAACCCAATCGCACGAGCCCATTTTGGCCTGCGAGTTCAAATCTCATATCTGGTGGATTGCCGACGGCGGGCCAAATAAACGGGCCGTTCGGCCCCTCTCCATTCAACGCTTCTTGAATTACCAGCACGGAGAGTGCGTGACGAATGCCACCGGCCAACTCGCCTTTTCGAATCGTTCCCGCTAAAGACGAAAACGAGCAAAAATTCAACGCGGGAGTCAGATTAATGCCCGAGCCATGCAAGTCCGTCCGACGACTATTGAGCGCGCGAACAACGCCAGCACTCGGGCGATCTACACCTTTTAGCTCGATCGCATAGGCGTGTGTTTCATCGATCAGGCTCATCGTTCGGTAATCTGGTTCCGGCTGGGCGTCGTCGGGAATTCGCATACGAGCGAGAACCTCTTTGTTGTTGGCGCGAGTGAGTTGATTCATTGGATCGCCGGGCGAACAGGTATAAATCGGCTGGGAAAATCGCTTGATATTAAGCTGCGCGCCTCTTGAGAGATCGAGCTTCGTCGAGCCGTGTTCGGCATAAACCGCTTCCGAACCGAGCGGCGTATTCCAAGGGCTGTGGTCATCGAATGGGTGCAGCGCCGGATCTCGCGTCCCGACGGCGCGCGAGGCAAATTCCGCGTCCGCTTGAACGACGGCAAATTCGCGCGCGGCTACTGTCACGGCTGCGCCGTCCGCGAGTCGCTCCAAACGCAGCGAGCCGACAGTAACGTCCAAACGCACGTGACCCGCGTCGGCTTGAATTTCCAGCGCGTTCATTGAACCGAGTGTCACCGCGTTAGCCTGCGGCATTCGAATCGTGACACCCGGGGCATCCGAATCGACGTTCAGTGCGCCGCGCTGAAGTTCAACATGAATTAACGACGCGGCATTTGAAGCAGGGAACGCGACGAGGGGTGCGAACGCGTAGACGCCTTCACCTGTCGATATGAAACGCGCGTTGCCGATGGTTGGGATGGAATAGCCAAACTCCGCGTTGCCGCCCCGCTCGACCGTGACGACCAGCGTCTCAAACGGTTGATTGCTTCCGTTTCGAGCGGCGGGAATATGGGCGATTGTGACGCCAGGTCCAGAGTTCAATACGCGCGGTTCAGCGATGATGACTCCGCCCGAATGCAGGAACGCCGATTCAAGTTTTTTGATCGAGGCGAATTCGGCCAGGGAACCATTATCTAACACTTTTGAGGGCGTATGATTCTGCAACCAGAAACCAATGGCCAAAAGCGCGGCAATCCCCGCCAGCGCGCCGATCCAATACCGCCGCGCGTGTTTCGGCTCTGCAATGAATATTTTCGGAGCGCTGCGGCGCTCGATTCGCGACATCACACGCGAAACAGTCTGCTGTGAATCCGTTATGTGTGGCAAGCACACCATGGTCCGGCGCACCAATTCCGCCTCGGCGGCAGGCGGTGTAAAATTGGAGTACAACAAGCCGTTCATTTCGGATTGTCGAAGAAATCGCTCGCGCAATGAATCGTCGGCTTCGATGATCAAAGCCAATTCGTTCAATGCTGACTCGTCTAATACTCCTTCAAAATAGTCAGACATGAGTTCTTCAAAATGGTTCATCACTCGCCTCCCCCGCCGATGTGGGCGAGCGCCAGCGTTTTATCAATGCAGTTTCGCAACGCATCGCGCAGTCGCAGCAAGCGAACTTTCAACGCCCCTTCCGTTGTGGAATGGCGCTCGGCGAGTTCGGCGATGGAATAGCCTTCGACATATTTCCCTGTGAGCAACCCAGCCTCATCCGGTAGAATTTTCTGAAGGCAACGTTTCAAAGCTGCGCTCTTTTCTTCCTCGACCACACCGTGAGAATCGCCGTCCGGTTTCGACAGTTGTATATAGCGCAGGTAATCGCCGCCTTTGCGCTGCGCAGTTTCCTGGCGACGCAATTCCATCTTGAGGCCGTTGAGGGCGATACTTTTGAGCCATGGAAAAAAGGGCTCGTGAAGGTCGAATTGAGCAAGGCTGACGTACGCCTGAACGAACGCGTCCTGGAGGCGTTCTTCCAGTTCATCCCGCGAAGACAAATAAAAGGAGAGCGCCGTTCGAAGGCGCGTCTGGTGCCGCTGGATCAACAGCGCATAGGCGGACTGCTCTCCGGACTGCGTTCGTCGAATAATCTCGGCGTCGTGAAGTTCTATGTTGTTTTCCGCATTGGGCATGGCGACCACTCTCCTTTCGAAACACTATTTGCGCGAGCGGTCGAAAAGTTACTGCAAATTCTTTTTATTTTGCGAATTGATTATGACATATTCACGGTACGCAGTCCACGAGTCGAACCCAGCGCCAAAGATTGATAGGTGGATTGTGGATCTGAACGGGCAAAATCTGGCTGAAACCGATTGTGACATTTGGAGCGCTGGCGAATCCGGTGGTTTTTCGAATTCGCCACCGTCAGCGAAATTTGGTGGCAGCGTTTCAGAGAACGCTGGCGTTAAACATGACGGAAATTTTTGAAATACAATTTTCCCATTGCGCGGGCGTACGTGAGCATTAGAGTATTTGTTAGCGAAATCGTTGGCTCATCTTGGAATCGCTTATGCAGTCTCTGAAAGGCAGTTTTAGCCCGGCTTCACCAGCCGGGCACTTCACCCCGCGTCTCCCGCTCAACACGGTCGAGGGCGCACGTTTGGCTGTTGTCTTGTAATGCGCGCGGTATTCACTCTCTCCGCTCCACGCCCCCGCCCCGTCTGCCACGTTTATTCTCTGGCTCCGGTTGGCTCAAATTGGAAGCATGATGCTTCCTCCATTTCATCCAGTGCGCGCGGGTTTGCATTTCACAATAAGAGGAACGAATGTCCATTTCGAAAATCAATCTGACCTTTCCAGACAATACCCTTCACGAATTTGACGCTGGCACCACCGGCTTTCAAGTCGCTGAATCCATCGGCAAGCGCTTGGCTCAGGACGCTGTCGCTGTCAAAATCAACGGCACCGTCCAAGACCTTTCGCGTCCAATCAACACCGATGGGTTGTTCGCTGTGATCACGCCGAAAAGCCGCGATGGCAAGCTTGACGCGGACGCGCTCTACTGCATGCGCCACACCGCTGAACACATCATGACGGAGGCGATCTGCCGTTTGTGGCCGGACACGAAACTCGTCTACGGTCCGCCGGTCGATGACGGCTTCTATGGCGACATCGATCTCGACACGAAAATCTCGCTCGACGACTTCCCGAAGATCGAAGCCGAGATGGCCAAGATCGTCGCTGAAAATCGTCCGATGACGCGCTACGACATGAGCCGTGAAGATGGCTTCAAAAAGATCGAAGCGGAAGGCAATCCGTACAAACTCGAAAACGCGAAAAGCGCCAAGGGCGATTCGCTTTCGTTCTACGTCACTGGTTCAAACGTCGGCACCGATTTCGAAGACCTCTGCATGGGACCGCACGTCCCGTCCACCGGCCGCATCGGCGCGTTCAAATTGACTGCCGTTGCCGGAGCGTATTTCCGGGGCGACGAAAAGAACAAGCAGCTTCAGCGTATCTACGGCACCGCCTTCCCGACGAAGAAGGACATGGACGAACACTTCAATCGCATCGAAGAAGCGAAGAAGCGCGACCACCGTGTCATCGGCAAACAGATGGGCCTGTTCACGATGAGCCCGCTGGTCGGTCAGGGCCTTATTTTGTGGATGCCAAAGGGCGGCATCATCCGCACGGAGTTGCAGAATTTGATGCAGGGCCAGTTGACCAAGCGCGGCTACTCGCCGGTCTTCACACCGCACATTGGACACATCGATCTCTACAAAATGTCCGGGCATTTTCCGTACTACAAGGACAGCCAGTATCCGACGATCAAGAGCGAGATCGATCCGAACGAAGAGTACTTGTTGAAACCGATGAACTGCCCGCATCATTGCCAGATTTATGCCGCCGAACAACGCAGCTACCGCGACCTTCCGATCCGCCTCGCCGAATTCGGGACCGTGTACCGCTACGAGCAATCCGGCGAATTGAACGGCATGACGCGCGTGCGCTGCTTGACGCAAGACGACGCGCATTTGTTCTGTACGCACGATCAAGTCGAAGCCGAATTGGTCAGCACCGTCGAACTCGTCACGACGATCTTCAAGTCGCTCGGCTTGAACGATTATCACGTCGAAGTCAGTCTGCGCGATCCAAAGAGCGACAAGTATGTTGGCGATCCGGCGAATTGGACGAAGGCTGAAGACACGTTGCGACGCGTCGCGAAAGAGATGAATCTGCCGCACACTGAAGTGCAGGGCGGCGCGGCATTCTACGGCCCGAAGCTCGACTTCATGGTCAAGGATTGCATCGGCCGAAACTGGCAGCTCGGCACAGTGCAGCTCGATTACAATTTGCCCGAACGCTTCAAGCTCGAATACATCGGCCAGGACAACAACCGCCACCGTCCGGTGATGATCCACCGCGCACCGTTCGGCAGCTTCGAACGTTTCACCGGCATTTTGATCGAACACTTCGCCGGCGCGTTCCCGCTGTGGTTGTCGCCTGTTCAAGTCCGAGTCGCGAACATTTCAGAAGCATCGCAAACCGCCGCATGGCACGCCGTCGCCGCATTGAAGGCCGAAAATATTCGCGTCGAAGCGGATATTAGTCCGACCGGAAACATCAAGCAGCGCGTAAAGGACTCAGAAGAAGGGAAGGTTCCGTACCTGCTGGTCATCGGCGATCGCGAAGCCGCAGCCGGAACCGTCGCAGTGCGTGGACGCGGACGAAAAGATTTGGGCGTGATGTCGCTGGCCGAATTTGTGGCGAAGGCGAAGTCGGAGATTTTTGATCGGGCGTAAAGCATTTGTCATTTGGTATTTGTCATTTGTGATTTGTCATTTAACGACTCGTCATTGGTGCGAATCTCGAAAATGGTAAATACCACATGACGGTTGATGCTGAAGTTACGAATCTGGAGGAATGGATTCAATGGGGACTGTTTTTCATTTGTTGCGAAGTTGGGAGGCGCATGTCTTCATTGCAATGGTCACCGCCATCGCAGTGGGGTTTTTGACTTTTAAGATTTTCTTTCCACGGAAGAATAGTTTTAAACGGGATGTGACAGCGAGTACGAAAACAGATCAGTACGCGGTGTTTGGCCCAACGGCGAATTACTTTGAATCCATTCAAAGTAGTTTTGTTCTTAAACTTTGGTTCTTTTTCGCTGTGTTTTGCGGAGTCGCTGTGTACTTCGCTTTACAAAATGGATAGCAGAGTAGGACCTTCCTGTGAAATGGGTCGCACCGATTATTCGAGATTTTGGTTGAAAAGTAGGGATGTAAATCGTTGTATATAAGGAGGCTTTGGGTCCAGATTGTGGAATTTCCTTATGTATACACATTCGTAATGCGCAAGGTGAATGTGTAGGAACGGGTAATGAGTGGGAGGCGGTTGGGTTTTAAAGGCGATTTAACCGCAGATGGCGCAAAGAAGAGCACGATGTGATTGTTGTGGAACGGAAATGAAGTGATTTGAGTTGGGTTGGGGGTAGGTGGACACAATAGGTTGTGTGTCGTGACGGGTGGACACCGTGCACATGTGCATGTTGTGGAATGGAAATGGTTGAAACGGTGTTTTGTATGAGGTATTGACCCTCTTTCTTTCGAAGATTCGATTGTGCAGTAAAGTCAGTGATGTTCGAAAGCGTAGTTCAATTGTCGTATGTTAGTTGTCATCTGCAATGTGTCATTTAAAGAATCGCAATTAGTGCGGATCCCAAAAATGACAAATACCAAATGACAAATGCCGTTAAACACTGTCGCAGGGTCGGCGTATTCAACGGAACTGAAGCGTCGAGCCTGGATTTTAGAACCCATGTCGTAAAGGAGAATGGCCATCACAGAGAGACTTCGCATCAACCACGAGATCAAGGCCAAGACGGTTCGCGTCATTGGTGCAACAGGTGATCAACTGGGCGTCATGACCGGTGACCAAGGGCGCGCCAAAGCGCTGGAAGTTGAACTCGATCTCGTCGAGGTCGCACCGAAAGCCGAGCCGCCGGTCTGCCGCATCATGGACTACGGCAAGCACATTTATCACGAGCAGAAGAAAGAACAGAAGGCCCGCAAGAAGGCCCATGCACACGATCTCAAAGAAGTTCGCTTGAGCTTCAAAATCGGACCGCACGATTTGGGGATCAAAGTCGAACACGCCAAAGAATTCATCGAAGAAGGACACCGCGTCCAGTTCACGATGATTTACAAAGGCCGCGAAATCGCGCATCAGAGCCTCGGCGAACAGATTCTCAAAGGCGTCGTCACGCAGATGGCCGATTGCGCCAAAGTCGAACGCCCTCCTTTCCGCGAAGGCAAACGCGTCGGACTGATCCTCGCGCCGAAACAGGCCGTGCTGGATCACAAGCCGGCCGACAAGCCGAAGCCGGCACCTGCGGCCGCCAAGCCTGCAGCGCCAGCCGCATCCGCGCCCAAGCCTGCTGCTCCGACGGCCCCAGCGACACCGGCAAATCCTGCATCTCCCACGAAGCCGTAGCGTTTCGTGGAGGACGCGTGAAGATGCGTTAAAGATTGTGCTGCTGCATTGGCCTGTGCAGCGGCATGTGGTAGGTTGTCCGTTCAACCGAACTGGAGAAGCATTGCCATGCCACGCCTCGCATCCTTACGCCGTCCGCTCGTCTTCGCCATACTGGCCCTATCGCTCGCAGCGACGGGCATTCTGCTCGCCCAACGCCCCGCCCGCGCGTGGTGGAGCGGCGGGCACAAAGCCTGCACCGCCGCAGCCGTCAAAATGCTACCCGACGACATGCCCGAGTTCTTCCGCAACGCGACGGACGAACTCTGTGAAATGTGCGTCGAACCCGACGAATGGAAAAGCGCCACCGCCCCGCGTTTGAAAGCCAGCGAGGCGCCCGAACATTTCATCGACCTCGAACATTTCGAAGGCAAGCCGCTGCCCCGCCACCGCTTCGACGCGCTCAAACATTACGCATCAAAGAACATCGACATGGCCAAAGGCGGGACGCTGCCGTACGCCTTGGAGGAGGGCTACGAACGCCTCGCGCTCGCGTTTCGGCAGGTCCGCATTTATCCGGAATCAGCAGGCGCGAAACACCGCGCGATCGTCTACGCCGGCTGGCTCGCGCATTACTGCGGCGACCTCGCCATGCCGCTGCACTCGACCGTGAACTACGACGGCAAGCCCGGCGCAAATGGCACGGTGATCCAAAAAGGAATCCACGCCCGCCTCGATTCCTATCCCGAAAAAAACGGCTTCACGCCCGAGATGCTCGCCGAAAAACAAAAGGCCGGACGACGCCGCAGCATCTGGATTCTCATCGAAGAAACCATCAACGAATCGCACACGCACGTCGAAAAATGCTACGAATTGGATGAGGCCGGAGGCTTCGACAAAGAGCCTGAAAAGGCGAAAGAATTCGTCCTCGCCCGAGCGCGACTCGGAGCGAAATTGACAGCGGATTTATGGTACACGGCGTGGGAAAAAAGCGATCCGGGAAAAGCGACGATCAAGTGAATACGACGCGTTATTCGAATTCGTCTTCGTCTAATTCGCCGGACTCAAGCATCCTTTCGACTTCATCGACAACGTCTTTATTTTCCGCGTAGAAATGATCGAGCTCCTCACCTGAATCAATGATCATGGATTCAGTGACAATATAGTCAACCGGCATGTCATTGGGTTCCGAGGCGATTTCCAATTCCCCCACGATTTGAATATCAAAGGCGAGCCCGACGAATCGATTTTTCTTGGCAGCGTTCGCGATGAGCCTGTCATAGCAACCCAGCCCGCGCCCCAGCCGGTTTCCTAAATCGTCAAATGCCAATCCCGGCACGGCAACCAGTTGAATGTCCTTCTGGTTGACGACAGGCAGTGTCGGGTGTGGTTCCCTAATCCCGTAATTATTCGGTATCAGATCATTCGCCAAATCCGTCACGTGATGCAGAACGAGGGTCTTGTCGAACGGATTCAAGCGGGGTAGTACCAAGCGCTTTTTATCGTCTAAAATACGTTGCAGCAATCCGTCGGTTTCCACTTCCGTGCCGAACGATGCGTACGCCAAGACTGTTTTTGATTTTTTGTACTCTTTCATGTTGACCAAACGCGCGAGAATTTCAGCACTCTTGGTCCGGCGCGTTTCAGAACTCAACGAGGCAAGTTGCTGCTTCATCCCAACGCGAAGTTCACTTTTGAGTCTTTGAAACAGTTCATCGTCCGGTTTCATAACATCGCCTTTCATTTTTAAGCTCGCAACACCGCCTTGAACTTCGCCAGAATCTCCGTCTGGAATTTCTGGTGCGACGCATTCACCTCGTCGTCCGTCAACGTCCGATCCGGCGCGCGATAGATCAGCGAGAACGCCACCGACTTCTTCCCCGCGCCCACTTGCTTGCCAGTGAACACGCTCAAGAAACGCGGCGTTTCGTGCGGATCGCGCAACGCATCGTGAGCCTGCCACGTCCGCGCGAAGGATTCGATCTCGCTCCACGCCACGGACTCGTCCACCACCATCGCCACGTCGCGCGACACTTCCGGGAACGCCGGGAGCGGTCTGTAACGCAACGGCGCGCTCGGCAAATTCGCCAGCGCCATCACATCCAATTCGCACACCGCCAGCGGCTTCTTTAAATCGAACGCCTTCATCGTCGCCGGTGACAACGTCCCCATCCAACCGATCATATCCTCAGCGCGCTCATGCCCGTGCAATTCACGCACACGCATCACGCGGCACGATTCGTCGGGATGCAAAAAATCCGGAGCGCTCGCCAACGGACGCGACAATTTCAAATGCGCGCCATCCAATTCCAACGCCGCGCCGATCCGGTTCAACGTATCCGCGAGCGCCTGGAATCCACGGTCATCCATCGCGCCGAACACACGCTTCTCGTCCGGATGCGATTGACCTGACGACAGAAACACGGTGCCCAATTCAAACATCCGCACCTCGCCTGTACGCTGATCCTGATTGTGTTTCCGTACAGCGAGCAACGACGACAGCACGCTGTTGCGCAGCGCCGAATGATCCTCGCGCAAGACACTGCTTTTATCAAGCGGCAGCGGTTTGTCTTTCGTCCAGACCGCCGGTGATGCCCAACGCGGATCGACCAAACTGTCCGTGACTGCTTCGAAATAGCCCAGCGATGTGAACTGCGTCCGCAACTTCTCCGACACAATTTCACGCGGCGAACGCGGTGCCACGCGAGCGCTCATCGCCGTCGTTTCCGGTACAAAATTGAATCCATACAACCGCGCGATTTCTTCGATCACGTCAATCTCGCGATCCAAATCCCCGCGCCGCCACGACGGCACTTTCACTTTGATCGCCGCGTCCGTTGCACAATCAACATCGCAACCAATCGATGTAAGAATCTTCTCCGTCGCAGCCTTCGGAATCTCAGCGCCAAAGACGCGCTTGATCTCAGCCGAACGAATCGTGACGTGCTTGTCCGTCGGGCGCTTCGCCCACACATCAATCAATCCTGGGGCAATCGTTCCGCCAGCAGTCTCAACGATCAAACGCGCCGCTCGGGCACTCGCACGATCCACCGACTCAACATCAATCCCGCGCTCAAAGCGGTAACTCGAATCCGTCCCGCGTCCGTCCATCACCTTCAATCGGCGCACCGTCCGCCTCGTATTGGCCGGATGAAAATACGCGGACTCCAACAAAATGTCCGTCGTCCCCGCCGTCACTTCCGAGCCTTTTCCGCCGAGCACGCCTGCAATCGCGCGCGGCTTTTCAGCGTCCGCGATCACCAGCGTCTCCGACGTCAGCGCCGGTACCGTCCCATACAGCGGATCAAACGCTTCTTTATCTTTCGCGCGCCGAACAATAATTTCGCGCCCGGCCAAGCCGTTCAAATCAAACGCATGCAGCGGCTGGTTCATTTCGAAGAGCACGAAATTCGTCACGTCAACAATGTTGTTGTGCGACTGCAAGCCCATCGATTCCAGACGTTCTTGCAGCCACTTCGGCGATGGCCCGACTTTGACGCCACGAATGATGCGAGCCGTATAACGCGGGCATAATTCCGGTTCTTCGACACGCACTTTCGCGAGAGTGGAGGCTACTTCGCCGCCTTCCAGCCCGTTCAAATCACACGCAGGAAGTTGCAGCGACACCTGAAGAATTGACGCGATCTCACGCGCCAGTCCCAGCACGCACTGGCAGTCGGGGCGGTTCGACAGCACGTCCAATTCCAGGACAATGCGCTCGCCGTCACCGTGAACGCCGTCGCAGTTGAACCCGGCAAACGTCATCAATTTTCCAAGCGTGTCGCGATTGCGTCCAGCGGGTTCCAAATCCCAGCGCTGACACGCGCGGTGCAGTGCGGCGGTGAATTCTTTTCCGCGCAACGTTGCAGGCAAACAATCCAACAGCCAGGCCAGCGGTAGCTTCATAATTGCCTCAAGAATCGCATGTCATTTTCAAGGAAGCGGCGGATGTCGGTGATTCCGTGTCGCCGCATCGCAAGCCTTTCGATGCCGAATCCAAACGCAAATCCGGACCACACCGCCGGGTCGTACGCGTTGTCCCCGCGCGCCGCATTGATCGCTTCAAATACCGCTGGATCGACCATCCCGCAGCCGCCCATTTCGACCCAACCCGTCTGCTTACACACCGGACACGCCGTCCCGCCACACGCCGGGCAGGTGCAATCCAACTCCGCGCTCGGCTCCGTAAACGGAAAGAAACTCGGTCGGAAACGGACTTTCGTATCTTCGCCGAACAACCCGCCGACGAACAATTTCAGCGTTCCTTTGAGGTCCGCCATCGACACATTTTTATCGACGTACAGTCCTTCAATTTGATGGAACGTGCTGTGGTGCGTCGCATCAATCGGATCCGGCCGATACACGCGCCCCGGCGCAACCACGCGCAGCGGCGGCGTCCGCGTTTCCATCATGCGCACTTGCACCGTCGACGTCTGGCTGCGCAGCAACGCCTGCTTGTTTCCGGACAAAAAGAACGTGTCGAAACTGTCGCGCGCGGGATGATCGGCGGGAATGTTGAGGTCGTCGAAATTATGCCGCTGGTCCTCAATTTCGGGACCTTCGACGACTTCAAATCCGAGCGCATGAAAGATGTCAACGAGGCTGTCAATCGTCCGCGTCATCGGATGCCGACGGCCCAAACTGTGCCGAGCATCAACGGGCAGCGGTTCGTTGATATCAAACGCTGATCCCGCCTCTGCCGCCGCCCCGCCCATCGCGGCCTTGGCGCTTTCATACGCGGCTTCAAGCTCGTTCTTAATCTGATTCCCAAGCTTGCCCGCTTGAGGCTTGATGTCCGGCGGTGCCTTGCCCAGCTGCCCGAGCAACGCCTTCGCCCGGCCATTCGCACCAATAAATTTGATGCGCGCATCTTCCAGCGCCTTGGCGTCAGCAGCCGCAGCAAACGCAGCCAGCGCGTCGGTGCGGAGTTGATTGAGTTCGTCGAGAAGCGACATGTTAAATCTTCTGGTTTGAGGGGCGAAATGTAAAAAGTTAGGGGGCGGGTATCAGACCTTCGTCATTCAACCGTTTTATCCATTCTTCGCGGGAAATAGTGCATTCTGCCAATCGTTTAGTATCATGTGGTCCCAAGCGAATTCCCGATGGAACGTGACCATGTCCGTGATCACCACTGCCACGGCGTATTCCAAAACTGGCGATCATATAACCATTGTGAAAGATGCAAGCCCTATCGTGTGCCTTCCGATTGGTTATGATAGTTGCCTTTAGCTTTTTTTCGATTTGAAGCGCGTCGCTGGTTGTGATTTTACTCATCTTTCACGCGCACCTCTTCAGTGCCTTTAAAAGCACGTTCTTCGTCTGTCTCATTCCTGCACCCAGCTTTGTGTCAGGAATGAATTCCAACATATCGAATTCGTCAAGAATTGATTCCTTTAGATTCGAAATTGCTTCCTCGATAGTTCCACCAGTGGCACCGATATTCGCTTCGTCAAACCGTGCGACGAATTCGTCATAGTTTGGTTCCACAGAAATGTGGAATGGCTTGACAACAATATAGGGTTCCGGAGCAAGTGAAGCGATTGCCATGACCTTCAGTTCTGGCAGTACCTCAGTCTCAGCGTGTTCAGATTCCTCGCAAATCGTCAGAATTTTGTTCTCATCCATTTCGCACCTCCTCGTATACCGAGCACACGAATAAGAAGTAGCTTAGCAAAACGCTCGAAGAAGTCAACATCGCCAGAATTGAAGCGGCGCACCCAAATGGGTGCGCCGAAACGATTCTGCAACAAAATTCCTACTCTGAATTTAGGCCAGCGCGGCTTTGGCTTGATTGAAGAGCGTTTCAAAGCTCTTTTCGTCGCGCACGGCCATGTCAGCGAGAATCTTGCGATTCAGCGTGATGCCAGCCTTCTTGAGACCATTCATGAACTTCGAATAGTTGAGGCCGAGCTTTTCAGCGGCGGCACCAATGCGGATGATCCACAGTGCGCGGAACGTGCGCTTTTTGGTGCGGCGATCGCGGGTCGCAAATGCTTCGGCACGTTCAACGGTTTCAACCGCTGTGCGGAACATTTTGTTGCGGCCCATGACGAAGCCTTTGGCGCGCTTAAATACTTTGCGCGTGTACTTCTTTCGGGATGTACTCGTTTTAGTGCGCATCTTATTCCTCCTAATGTCGAAACTTCCGGTCCATGACTGCGACGCCCAAAAAATCAGGATCGCGAATCAGACGGCAAGCTTCTTGTAAAAAGCCGCAGGGAGTTGCGCGTCCCTGTCGAGCCTATAGTGAATGAGCATCGGCTACTTGCCGACGCAAACAATTTATCGCAGTCCCAACAGGCGCAGCATGCGGCGTGACTCGGCGCCATGCATGATCACTGGGCGTTTGCCATGGCGGCGACGAGCACCACCCTTGCCAGTCATCAAATGCCGATGGAACGCCTGCATTCGTCTGACCTTGCCGCTCTTGGTGACCTTCACCCGTTTGGACAAGCCTTTGTGTGTCTTCAGCTTGGGCATTTCTACTAACTCCTCGTTTCGACACGCCCTTATTCAGACCGTGCCGACACATGAAAAAAGAAGCGGACCGGAGTCACCCGGACCGCGAAGCGAGCAAGCACTATACTCAGCGCTTGTACAAAATCAAATCCTATTCCAACTTTTTCCTGCATTTTTCAAGTAGAGCCGAAATCCGTTCGGCTCAATTGAGCACCGATCCGGAATGAGCTGAACAGATTTCAGCTCTACTTTTACAACTCGTTCGCTACTTCTTGGGCGCCGAGGGCGGAACCGGCGGGGCAGACTTCACGTCCGAACCGAATTCACCATCTCCCGTGTGTTGCAGGAAGAATCGAACCGCTTCCATCTTCTGCGCCTGATCCTTCAGTTTCGGCTCTTCCGCAATACCACGCGTCAAATCCTTCAAATCGTGGTTGTACTCCCCCCAATTGATGAAGTTGTTCGGCATGTTGGTCCACGGATACAGCGACGGCGGGAACGTCAGGAACCGACGCATCCAATCACCCTTCAAGCGTCGTTTGACATTCACCAAATTCGGAGCGTACTTCGGCACGGGCTGCGTGTAATTACCAATCGAATGACACGTCACGCATCCAATACCGACCAAACTCTTATTGTTGTCGTCCGCCGGGAATTCGGTCACATAGCGCTTCCCGAGTTCATACAATTTCTTCTGATCCGCATCCAGCATCACCGGCTGATTTCCGTAAGGCTTGTCGCCCGAATCGGCCACAAAGAAATCAACGATCTGCTGCGCGTCGTCCTGAACATCCGTAAACTTCGTCGCATCAGGTCCAGGCAACGGTTCGCCACCAGCACCCTTATCGCGTTTGTTCGGGTCCACCGCTGACAACCGGCCCGCAGGATAAATCGTCTTGAAACTTGAATACGGTCCGTCGGTCCAGAAGCTTGGCATGCGAACATTCAACCCCACACGCAACGTCTTCACGTTGTGGAGGAATTGATACAACCAATCCGGCTGAACCTTGCCGCCTTCGAAACCCAAGCTTGGCGGAGCATGTTGCTGTGACACGTTTTCAGTCTTATACATATCGCGCTCAACGTTCATGATGTGATTCATGAGTCGACCTTCGCCACGCGTCAATCGAACATTCAACACAACAGGATCATAGTATTTTCGGACGGCACGAAGTTCGTCTTTCTTCAGATTCGTCAACTTCAACGCGTCCGTTCCAGCCATGCGTTCATAGGCTTTGACATCAACGAATTGCTTCGCCAATATCGCATAACTCGATTTCACTTCCGAGTAGTCGCGCTTACCCTTTTCATCCAGCTTTTCTTCGTAGAGCAACTCCGTCAGCTTAATGTATTCCGCTTCCGTTACCAAATCGCCATACAACTTCCAGCTGTCACCCTTAGCCTTCTTTTCGAATTTGAAACTCAACTTCTCCCATTCAAGCAACGGGCTTGTGCGGACTTTAAATTCTTCAAGAAGAATCGGCACTGTCGCTTCACTCAAGAACGAGCCGCGTTCGATGTTCAAGAAGCCCTTCATTGTCGTATCACCGGACGTGTAATCGAGCGAAACGAGGTCATCATCCGAATAAATTCCGTTGCCCGGCGTCTTCAAAAACGCGCGCGACTTCGGCGTGGACAGTGCCGCAAACGCAGCCAGCGGCATTGTCGTTTTACCATCATTCGTGACTGCCGAACCCACACTCGCCATGTGACAACCCGTGCAGTTCAATTCGCGAACCACGCGCTTGCCCTTGTCCAGAGCGGCTTCCTTCGGCGTCGGCTGGTGGATCATTTCGGCTGGAATGACTTCATTCGTCAAGCTCATCAAGTACGTGACCAAACGCGTAACTTCATGCTTGCCTAGCACCTGCGTTGAACTAATGTCTTCGTTGTTTTCCGGTGCATATTTCTTGAATGTGGACGAGTGTCCTTCTGTATGCTTCTCACCCGCTTTCGCACCTTCTTTATGTGCTTCTGCAGCCACTTCTTCATTGTTCTTGGACGTGTATCCAAACCACGGCATGCGCAAGCGATCGAACGGCTTGATCAAGTCTTCCTTATCGCGGTCGAACACGCGAGGACGGGAAATCTTGGCAAAGAACCAATCCCATTTCGTTTCGGAAATTGAGTGATCGTGCCCGGCTTTGCCGAAATCAAACTTGTCCAAATCCTTGTCAGCTTCACCCGACAAATTCACGCAGGTCAACGGCGCATAGGTCCAGCCTTGAATGTTGTGGCAACTATAACACCCATGGTGTTGAATCAACGTTTCGCCGGTGTAGAACGCCTTCGCCGCGCGTTCCGGATCCTTTTCCTTTGAGATCAATTCCTTCAGCTTTTCGATCTGACCTTCGGTCCATTCGCCGTCGCCCGTGTCGTAACGCTTCGATTCACCCTTGTTATCTACCTTCGTTGCGTATTTCACCTTCAACTTCAACGACTTTTCAACCATCGCGAGCGGTGTCTTCAACCGGTTTCGAATTTCTTCTTCAGGCAGAATGCTCGCCAGTTTTTCGACCACGATCTTGTCGAACGCGTCAGACGGATGAGGCTCGAGCGCTTTCGTGCCACCCTTCGCCGACTTCATCGTGGACATGATATAGCTCGTCAAATTCGCCGCTTCTTCGTCTGTCAAACGGAGATTGGGCATCTTCGTTTCGGCCCAATAATGGCGCGGATTTTTGACCCACTGATACAACCAGCCCGAACGGACTTTGTCCCCGACTCGGCTCAAATCCGGTCCGTGCTGATTGAATGTATAATTGTCTTTTTCGCCCGCTTCTTTCGTCTGATGACAGCCCACGCAACCGACAGCTGCGTACAACTTGCGGCCTTCTTCGACGTTGCCATCTTTCGGAACTGGCGGAGGCGTTTCGCGCAGCTTACTTGCCAGGAACAAATAATTCGTGATCGCTTCGGCTTCAACGGCATCTCGCGCATGAACCTTACCGTTTACCTGAATTTCGTACGCTTTGTCTTTGTGATTTTCCAAACCTAAGAAGCGCGGCATCTTGGTGCTCGGGCGGAAGTCCCACGGATTTTCAATCCACGCTCGCGCCCAATTGATGTCTGCAACCTTTTCACCGACGCGGCGCAAATCCGGACCGACGCGACCGACCCAACTCATGTCGGATGTGCCGGACGTTCCGAAATGGCAATTCACGCATCCGCGATCGCGGAACAAGTGGCGTCCTTCGTTCAGCTTCGCCGCTTCAGGCACTTCATCGACGTTCTTATGGCACTTCGCGCAGCTCGCTTCAACGTGCTGCAACGGAAGCATCTTGGCGTCCCAGTATTCGTTGCGTTGCCAGTCGTATTGGGCGGCCCAGTAATTCTCCTGGTTCTTGTCTTTCGGACTGTGCGCGGCAGCGCTGAACTTCGTCGCCAGCGGTTGTCCACCGTGACAAATCGTGCAACCAAATTTCTTATATGGATGCTTCGAATTCGCACCGACAAACAAGTCCAATCGCGGATGCGACTTCAACACTTTCTTCTCTTTTTCAAATACAACGACGGTTTCAACACCCTTGTCAACCGTGACCGTTTCCTTACCCAATTCTGCGTACGCCGGATCGGGATTGTCAATACCCTTGTGACATGACACGCAGCGGTCCACGCGCGACGCATCCGCGAAGAACACACTCCACTTCAAGTTATTCAAAATCACCTGTTCGATCTTGTCACGCGGTGCCACGAAATCGACGCCCGGCAAATCCAACATCGTATTGATCAGCGGGTCGCCTTTGATCTTCGCCATCTTCGAGCGGTAATCATTCAAGTCCGCAAACAGTGCGTCTTCTTCGCGCTTCGCTTTGGCAAGTCCTTCTTCGAGCGCTGCGGCTTCCCCGGCCTTTTGATCCCGTTGCTCTTTCAGCTTATACTGATCGGCAGCCTTCTGGCTGATTTCCTTGTCCAGTTTTTCCAACGTGCTGCGGTCCTTCTGGACCCCGCTATCGACCTGCGACTTCAATTCGTCATAGTTCGCTTTCATCGCGTTCAAGCTGATCGTGACGGCAGCCAATAGATTGCCGAATCCTGCGGCTTCGCCCCGGAGCTTTTCGATCGCAGGCTTCTGCGCATCAACCGCCGTTTTGTTCTTCTTGATCGTTTCCTGATACTCCTTGGCTTTGGCAACGTACTCAGCCTCACCCAACTCAGCGTTCGCCTTTTTGCGCGATTCAGCCTGCTGCTTCAAATCAAACTGGCGATACATTTCCTGATACGCTGGAAACTCGCGCCCGAAATGATCCTGATAAAAAACATAGGCCGTCGTGATCAACAGCAGGACGCTGCCGATGCCGAAGCCGATGTGCAGACTGTATTCTGATCTGCCTGAAGTTTTCTTTGCCATAAATGACTCTCGCTTAAATGATCGAAGCTTAACTGTTAATGTCTATTTCAAAGGAAATTCGCGAGCCCACTTCACTCATCTCTCGCTCGCGAAATCGGCTTTAGCCCATTGTAATGAACGACTGATTTTCGTTCCACTGCTGCAAATCCTGGCGATACTTCTTCGCCTTATCGACGATGATGTTCCCCGTCGCATCTACATAGATTTTGAAGCGTTCAAGCGGACGCGGCGTCGGGCCTTCGAAGTTCACACCATCCATGTAGTACCCAGAACCGTGGCACGGGCATTTGTATTTCTGTTCGACTTCCAACCAGTTCGGTGTGCAACCCAAATGCGTACAGACCGTGGACAACGCAACAAGGCGATCCTGGCCTTCTTCCGTCAATCGCACAATCCACACGGCCTGATCCTGCTTGTATTTTTCATACACTTTGGGCGATTCAGGAAAATCATTGCGTCGGCCCGCGCTAAACTTCGGATCCGATTCATACAACACATTCGGGAACATGAAGCGCGTGAACAATCCACCCACCGCCGCCATCCAGCCCCAGAACATCGTCCAAGCCAGCGTACCCGTCGTCACAAACCCGAGAAACGCGCGGCGCTCCTGCAACTGCGGAGGCGGAGGCAAAGGCAATTCCGGATCATTCTTTTTCGCAGCTGTCGTTGCAGTCGCAGGCTTCTTGGCAGCCGCTGCAAGCAACTGAACCGCCGGCCGGTTCGCAGGCGCTCCAGTCGCATTAATCCCCGTTGCGCCTTGAGCCTTCTCATGCGCAGCCGCAGCACGAGCAATCGCTTCAGGCGTTCCCGGGTCCGTCGTCTTCGACGCCACCGCAACAACCGCAGCCGCAACCGGCGCAGCAACACCCGCCGCCTTCGCAGCCGCAGCAGCTTTCGCAGCTTTAATCTGAGCTACTTTTTCTTCAACCGATCCCGGCGCTGGCGGAGTCGTAGAAACCGCCGCCACAGGCGCAGCACCACCACCCGCCGTTTTCGCAGCCGCAGCGGCTTTGGCAGCCTTGATCTGAGCTACCTTTTCTTCGACCGAGCCCGGCGCAGGTGCGGCGACTGGCGCAACAGGCGAAACCGCAACAACAGGAGCGACCGCCGCAACGATGGGTGCGACAACTGCAACCGGTGCTACAGCCTCGACCGCAGCCACAGGCGCCGCTGCAACAACGGGAGCCACAGCTCCAGCCGCTTTCGCAGCCTTGTCAGCAGCATCGCGCTTCGCGGCTTCTTTCGCCGCCTTAATCCGCGCAACCTGCTCTTCGACAGTAAGTTTCTTGTCGTCTGATTCTGCCATAAAATACGCTTCCCTTCGTCATCACGCGTCGTCGCGCAACGAAATCGCCCGCCAAAATCGGTAGTGTTATTTTCACGAAACAATCTACTCTTTTACAGCTCGGAGGTCAACCAAAAGTGTCATTTTCAAGCTAAATTTTTAAAACAATTTCGAAATCCAGCTCGTTTGACACCGTCTCAATCCTCCCGTGTTACGCCCCGACACACCTCGAACTCCCTCGAAGTCCATTGCGCGCCGTTTCACTTCCGTATTTATTCGGCTCGCAAAATTTGGACCGTTCCGTTTCAATGTTGACTCCAAATCCCATGCAAATCACATCTTGTCCTTGGGCTCATTTCTAAATTTGAAGGCGCCACAATCGACCTTTGGATTCTCAATCTGTTATGATGCTATCGGTCTTGATCCCAACGTTCTTCACTCCGTATCGGCTTTTAAAAATCTTCGAATTATGAATCGTGTTGGTCAACCAGTTGCGCACTAGTAACAATAAGGTTTTTAATGGTGCGTTGGGTAGCAAAGTGAGTGCATTGGAAACAAACGAGTATAACCCGACGCGCGTATTGATTGCCGTAGTTGTCCCGGGACGTATGGATTTTCGGCGCTAAAAAGTCCAAGTTTTTGGTTTGGGACCGAGAAACGGTTGACAGACGTTTGAAGCGATTGTATAACATTCGCCCATCGAAACCTGTTTCTCGTTGCCCCGTGTGTTTCTGTGTTCGCTCACAGTGCGCGAGTGGGTTGTTTTCGATTACATATTATGAGGAGTGCTTCCATGTCTAGAAAGTTGCTTTCAGCCGTATCAATTCTCGGACTCTGCGCCATCGCAGTCCTAACTTTTTCCCTGACCGGCTGCGGCGGTGGCTCGTCCACGGATGCCGTGAAGAACGACCGCGATCCCGAACCGAAAGTCGCTGTCGCTAAGAGCGATGACAAAACAGGCCCCGTGACCAAGAAAGCCGGTCCGAGCACCGGTGGCGGCAAAGCGTATGATGCAACTATGGCCACCGGCAGCGTCAAAGGCGTCGTAACATTCGAAGGCAAGCCGCAAAAGATGTCCTTAATTCCGGTCTCCGAAGAACAGTGCAAAATGCATCACGGCGACAAGGGTTTGAAGAAGGAAGACTTGGTCGTCAGTGACGATGGTAAAGTCGCCAATGTCGTCGTCTTCGTCTCGGAAGGTTACAAGGAATACAATTTCGACTCCCTCAAGATGGCCAACGAGCATGTCAACCAACTCGGCTGCCAATACATCCCGCACGTCTTGGCGATGAAAGTCGATCAGACGCTCGAAATTGAAAGCTCCGATCCCGTGGCTCATAACGTTCACGGCGTTCCGAAGGAAAACACCGAATTCAATTTCTCTCAAACGAGCAAAGGTATCAGTCCCACAAAGCCAGTTTTTGGTACCGCTGAAATGGGCATCGTCATCAAATGCGACGTGCACGGTTGGATGAAGGCTTACGTCTGCGTCTTCGATCACCCTTTCTTTGCTGTCACGAAAGCCGACGGTACGTTCGAAATCAAACTTCCGCCCGGCGAATACACCGTGACGACATGGCAGGAATTGCAGGCCACTAAGAAGGTGATAGCCTCCGCGCCAGTGAAAGTCAAAGTCGAAGCGGGCAAAGCCGCTGACGCAAGCTTCACCTACAAGATGAAGCCGTAAGTCATTGCCTTAAAGTGGTGCAGGCTTGAGTCTGCACCACAACTTTTATAGTAGTTGCAGGACCAAATTGTTGTTGCAGCTGGACCAGTGAGAAAATGCAACAGTCGATTGTTTGAAGGCATCGCCTTTCGGACGCACGCATAGCAAAACGAGGTCAGGAATGATTTTTCGATTCAAAAAAATACTCGCGACATTGGCCTTGGCAGCAACCGTCTTCGGCTGTTCCGCAGCGTCCGCCAAAGAACAGTGGGAAGGCTGGTGGCTCCCTGAAGGCGTCAGTTCCTACTCCGCCAGCATTGACAATCTCTTCTATTTCATCCTGGCACTGACAGGCGTCGTATTCCTGATCACCGAAGCCCTGCTGCTCGTTTTCGTGATCATCTACCGCAAGCAGGATGATCGAAAGAGCTTCTACACACACGGCAGTCATACGCTTGAAATGGTCTGGACGATCACGCCTGCCGTGACGCTCATCTTCATCGCCTTAGTCCAAGCCCGCACGTGGAACACGATTAAGAGCGCCGACGGCTTTCCCGATCACAAGGCCAATCCGAATATTGAAGAGTATGTCCACGTTCAACTGTTTGCCGAACAGTTCTCCTGGTACTTTCGCTATCCTGAAATTGTGACAGATAAAGACGGCAAAAAGTCCTACAAATACGGCGTGCCGGGCACATTCACGACGGATCGCGTACTCACTGTTCCTAAAGGCAAGACGATTATCGTTGAAATGACGTCCAAGGATGTGATTCACTCTTTCTTCTTGCCCTACATGCGTCTGAAGCAGGACGTCGTCCCCGGCATGATGATTCGCTGCTGGTTCGATGCCAGCAAGACCACTGCTGAAATGCGTGAAACTCGACCAGAAATGATGCTTCGCCATCCCGGGAAGATGGTTGAAAAACCGTCTGGCGAAAAAGTGTACGAAACACCGTTGGTCAATAAAGTCTGGGATTACCCGATCGTCTGCGCAGAATTATGTGGTATCCAGCATTACCAAATGTGGGGACGTGTGAAAGTACTTGAACAGGCTGAATACGACGCGTGGCGAGCCGGAGAACGCGCTAAAGTAGTCAAAGACGCCAACGGCGATATCGCTCAAGAAGAACAACCGATCTTCGCCAAGTATTGGCAAGTCAATCCTGAAACGCAGCAACGCATTTATGGCAAATCAAAAGAAGATGATGCCGACGGCACGTACAACAAACGCTCAGCCCTGGTACCGACTGTACACCACGAAGAGCACGGTGCCGCTAAGAAGGACGACGGAAAAAAAGACGCACACAAGTAATCACTATACATTGAAATCTTGTACCGCCGGATACTCTCCGGCCTGTCCATAAAACGCGCCGGCGAAACGCCGGAGGTACACCCGACAGACGACATTTTTGAGCATGAGGATAGAAACATATGTCAACGCTTGAACACCATGGAGACGGACACGGCAGCGCTCCGCAAGGCCTTTTCGGAAAGCTGAAGCACCTGTTCTTCACGTACGGTTGGTCCACCGATCATAAGATGATCGGAAAGCAATTTTTGTTCACCGGATTAACCTACTTCATCCTGGGTGGCTTGCTCGCCCTCGGTGTCCGCTGGCAACTCGCGTGGCCCGGTTCGTCAGTGCCCATTTATGGACCGGTTGACGGTCGTTCCTACAACATGCTCTTCACGATGCACGCCTCCGTGATGATCTTCTTCGTCATCATTCCGCTGCTCAGCGGTGCCTTTGGCAATTACCTTATTCCGCTCCAAATCGGTGCGCGCGACATGGCGTTCCCTTGGTTGAACGCGCTGTCGTATTGGCTCGTTCCACCAGCCGCCGTCATCGTCATCGCCAGCTTCTTCGTCAAAGGCGGCGCATCAGGCAACGGCTGGACGGCTTATCCCCCGTTGTCACTTCAAGAATCATTCCAGACCGCAGGCGCTCAAGCGTCGTTTTGGAACGGTCAAAACATGTGGTTGTTGGGCGTCATCATCATCGGCTTCTCGTCCGTCTTCGGATCATTGAATTACGTCGTCACGATCATCAAGATGCGCGCGCCTGGCATGACCATGATGCGCATGCCGCTGACCGTCTGGTCGCTGTTCATCACCGCCATTCTCGCACTCTTCTCGACACCCGTTTTGACCGGCACCCTGATCATGCAGTTGATGGATCGCGCACTCGGTACGTCGTTCTTCAATCCCGGCTACTTGCACCCGTCAGACAAAGAAATGTACGCAGCAGGCGGCGGCCAGGTGTTGCTCTGGCAGCATTTGTTCTGGTTCTATTCTCATCCCGCCGTGTACTTGATGGTGCTCCCGGCGATGGGTATGGTCTCCGACATTCTCGCCGTCAATTCCCGCAAACCGATCTTCGGTTACAAGCCGATGATTTACTCCATGAGCTCCATCGCCGGTTTGGGCTTCGTGGTCTGGGCGCATCATATGTTCCAGTCCGGAATGAACCCCGCGCTCGGTATGACGTTCATGGTCTCGACGATGTTCATCGCTCTTCCGTCCGCCGTCAAAGTCTTCAACTGGCTCGGAACGCTCTGGCGCGGCAGCATCATCATCAACACGCCGATGTTGTTCGCTCTGGCGTTCGTCTCCATGTTCATCATCGGTGGTCTCTCCGGTATCTTCATGGCCACGACGCCGGTTGACATGTACATCCACGATACGTATTTCATCGTCGCGCACATTCACTACGTCGTGTTCTGCGGCACCGTGATGGCCGTCTTCGGCGGCATCTTCTTCTGGTTCCCAAAAATGTTCGGACGCATGATGAACGAAACGCTCGGACGCATTCACTGCATCCTGACGTTCATCTTCATGAACGGCGTCTTCGGACCCATGCACATCGTCGGTCTCGGCGGCCAGGCGCGCCGTTACGCCTCGCTCGAAGAACAGCCAACGCTCTGGCAGATGATGCCCTTGAATCGTATGATCACGATCTGCGCGATCTGCCTCGGCTTCTCGCAACTCTTCTTCTTCTATAACTTCATCACGTCAATTTTCTGGGGTCCGAAAGCCGTCGATAATCCCTGGCAGGCCAATTCGCTCGAATGGACCGACACACCTACGCCCCCCGGACACGGCAATTTCGTAGGCGCGCTCCCGACCGTCTACCGCCCTCCGTATGAATACAATTCGCCCGAAGTCAAGGAAGACTGGCTGCCCCAAAGCAAAAACCTCGGCGCAGCAGCTCCCGCAGCTGGCGAGTAGCCGCCGTTCCCCCTCTCCCTTTGAGGGAGAGGGCCGACGAGCCTGCTTTTCGGCCCGCGGGGTTAGGGGTAAACGTTGATCCGCATAGCACCAGTCAAATTTAACAATACGTAATTCGTCGAAAGGAGGATGGTCCAAAAATGAATACCGAACCCAAGTCACCATCCTCCGCGCTGGTTTACAATCCGTGGCTGCATCGTCTCGCACTCTTCTTGACCTGCTGGACATTTCTCGTCGTCGTCATCGGCGGAACAGTCAAAAGTCACGAAGCGGGATTGTCCATTCCTGAACCCTTCATTTTCCATTGGATCAAGGATTGGTACAAGACGCCAAATCTGAAGTGGGAATTTTTTCACCGCATGCTCGTTGGAGTTCTGGGCGGCGGAACGCTCCTTCTCGTCATCGCTATTCAGTTCTTCGAAAAACGTTCATCTGTCCGCAATTTTTCATGGCTATTGCTCCTCTCCGTTATCGCTCAAGCGGTGATTGGGTATTTGACTGTCCGCATGTTCGCGCACCCGCAGACCTCGGTTCCTCACGCAGCACTCGGACAGTCGTTCCTCGCGATGATGGCTTCAATGGCCGCGATTCTTTCGCCAAGTTGGATGGGTTCAACAGCATCGCTGACGGAAAAAAATCAGCCGTCCGTCCGCAACCTCGCCCGAGCCAATCTCATTATGATCTTCGTTCAATTGATCCTCGGAGCCGCCCTGCGTCACGACGATCAAGCCAAAGCATTTTTAGAAGGCCGCGAGTGGGTCTTCTATTCGCATTTGCTGGCCCATTTCATCGGTGCGATCGCCGTCTCGTATTTCCTGGCCCGTGTCATCATGCGCGTCTTCCGCGAACACAGACACCAGATCGAAATCCTGAAGCCCGTCAAATTCATGATGATGCTTCTGGGCGTCCAATTGCTTCTGGGCATGGCCGCAGCCTTGTTGAAAATTCTAGCTTTGACGGACCACGAAAACGCGAGCCTCTACGCGAGCTTCCCGCAACCCGCGCGCGTTTGGACGGCTACCGCACACGTCGCTGTCGGTGCCTTGATCTTCCTCTGTAGCGCTGTCCTCTTCGTACGTACCCACCGCTTCGTCACGCCTATCGCAGAACCTGTGGCCGCACCTTTAAACGAGGTGCCCGCATGAGTATTGCGAAAGTCGCACCGTTGCACAACGAACCGGTAGATACGACACCGGCTTCTACAACGAAAGCGAACAGCCGCTTCAGCGACTACGCCATGATTGCCAAGCCGCGTTTGTCGCTGCTCGTGTTGCTGACGACAATGGTCGGCTTCTATTTCGGATCATTGCGCGGACTCAATTTCCTCATGCTCGCCGAAGTCCTGTTCGGTACCACACTCGTCGCATTCGGTTCCGGTGCGCTCAATCAGTGCATCGAAATCTCCGCCGACAAACTCATGCACCGCACTGAAAACCGACCGCTTCCAACGGGTCGTTTGAGCTACAACGAAGTGCTCTGGTTCGGCGTCCTGATCTCCATCGCCGGGATGGCGTACCTCGTCATCCGCGTCAACGAATGGTCCGCCGTCATCGCCGCATTGACGCTCGTCCTCTATGTCTTCGTCTACACACCATTGAAACGCGTCAGTTCGTTGAACACGCTCGTCGGCGCGTTGCCCGGAGCGCTGCCGCCCTTGATCGGTTACTACGCCGCGCGCGGACAACTCGACTGGCCCGCTTACACGCTCTTCGCCATTCTCTTCATTTGGCAGTTGCCGCACTTCCTCGCCATCGCGTGGCTCTATCGCGCCGAGTATTCAAAAGCCGGTCTGCGCATGCTTCCCAACGATGATCCCGATGGTATCTCGACCGGCTTGCAAATTTTCGTTCACGCACTCTCGTTGTTGCCGCTCAGCATGTTGCCCTACAAGTTTCACATGGCCGGGCCGGTCTACCTCGTGGGCGCGTTGGTGCTCGGATTGTTTTTCTTAAGCAGTGGAATTTTGTTCTTGATCAAGCGCAACGATGCCGCTGCGCGTAAAGTGTTTTTGGCTTCGGTAATTTATCTGCCGTTGCTGTTGTCGTTGATGATGTTTGACAGTGTCAATTAGAACCGACTGGAGTGATGTAATGAGCGATTCACACGCGCATTCTTGGGAACACGATGTCTGCGAACCGGCCATGGAAGGCACAGGGCTTGGCAAACTCGCCATGTGGCTTTTCCTGTGTTCGGAAGTCATGTTTTTCGCTGGCTTGCTCGGCGCGTACATGACACTGCGCATCGGCCATCCGGAAAATTTTGAAGCCAGCCAGAAACTGCTGCACGACAGCGTCGGCTTCGCGGCATTCAACACTGCGCTCCTGATTTCAAGCAGCTTGACCATGGCTCTCGCAGTCTTGGCTGGACAGAAAAAAGAAACCGCCAAGCAGCGCCTGCTCCTGCTCGTCACTTCCGCGATGGGCTTGCTCTTCTTGATTTTGAAATCTTATGAATACTCGCTGAAAATCAAACACGGTCTGCTACCGAACCACGATTTATTCTTCGCCTTCTACTGGACCTTGACAGCGATCCACGGCGTCCACATTCTGGCCGGAATCATCCCGATGTTGGGCCTCTGGTATTACGCCGGTAAAAAAGACGTCTCCGCCGAAACCGAAATGGTCGGCCTCTACTGGCATTTCGTCGACTTGGTCTGGATCTTCTTGTTCCCGCTGTTGTACTTGATTTAAGTTTATAGGCACGTCACCATCGTGCCGCGTACCGACGTGCGCGGCTCTTTGAGATTTACGAAGCACTTTAAAACTGGAGTTTTCACCATGTCCGATTCACATGCAGCCGAACACCATGAACACCCGCCCGTGCCCTATTTCATCGTTTTCGGAACACTGGTGGTCTTTACTGGGATCACGATTGGCGCTTCGTTCATCGACTTGAAAAGCAAAGCCGCCAATGTCTCGCTGGCTTTCGCCATCGCGGGTTTCAAAGCTTCGCTTGTCATGTTCTACTTCATGCACTTGAAATATGAAAAGCGCCCGATTGTGGCCATCGCGCTGGCTCCGTTCGCGCTCGTGATGGTTCTTGTTGCCGCTCTCATGCCCGACATCGCGTATGGCCAGTACCACAACGACGACAAATTGACGACGACGCCCGCCGTCAAAGAGCACCACGAAGCGAAGTAACTTTATTAAAGAAAGAATCAATGCAGAGCACACCTGTTGTCAGCGTCGAAAGCCTCTCGCATAAATATGGCGAGCGGCTCGCATTGGACAATCTGAGTTTTACCGCCGGAGCGGGTGAAATTTTCGGATTGCTCGGACCCAATGGCGGCGGCAAAACCACCACCTTCCGCATCCTTTCTACTCTGATCCGCCCCACGTCCGGCAAGGTCACCATTTTCGGATTCGATCTCCTCACCCAACCGCGCGAAGTTCAGCGCCGGATCGGTGTCGTTTTTCAATCGCCCAGCCTCGATAAAAAACTGACCGCCTACGAAAATCTCGACCACCAGGGTCGCCTCTACGGCCTCAGCGGTTCCGTTTTAAAAGATCGCATCACATACCTTCTTGATCGCGTCAAGCTCTCCGACCGCGCACACGAATACGTCGAAGCCTTTTCAGGCGGAATGCGTCGCCGCGTCGAACTCGCGAAAGGCCTGTTGCACGGCCCGAAATTGTTACTCCTCGATGAGCCCTCCACCGGCCTCGACCCCGGCGCGCGGCGCGACATGTGGCAGTATCTGCGTGAACTTTCCGCGTCCGAAGGCGTCACCAGTTTGCTGACCACGCATTACATGGAAGAAGCCGCGCAGTGCTCACGCATCGCAATTTTGAACTCAGGAAAACTCGTCGCGATGGGCCCGCCTGACGAATTGCGAGCGACCATCGGCGGCGACGTGATCTCGATTCAATCGCCCCAGCCGGCCGACCTACAGCGCAGCATCGTGGAACAGTTTTCGCTCGCTGTTGAATTGGTGGACGGAACGGTGCGCGTCGAAACACCCAAGGGTCACGAATGGGTCGCGAAACTCGGCGGCGCGTTCCCGGGATTGATCGATTCGATGACCATCTCAAAACCCACGCTCGACGACGTGTTCATCAAAAAGACCGGCCACAAATTCTGGGTCGAATCCGAACCGGATACGACCGCGAAGGACAAGAAGCGCGGGAAGAAGAGCTGAACGGCGAACGGCTTTTTTAACCGCGAATTTTCGCGAATTTACGCGAAAACGGCACCGACTAATGGCACGACAAAGAGGTACGAACTAAATGGGCGAACCGATTGTAACACGTCCGAGTGCGGCGT
>Ga0194061_1000239_pt1 | contig 33192 bp, 29 predicted proteins | sample SepL2221m_MetaG_FD_163423 | JGI IMG/M metagenome (GOLD analysis project Ga0194061, IMG submission 163423) | Anoxic zone freshwater microbial communities from boreal shield lake in IISD Experimental Lakes Area, Ontario, Canada - Sep2016-L224-21m | ecosystem: Environmental > Aquatic > Freshwater >... | reverse complement strand
CAGGCCATCATCCATCGCAAATGGAGCGCCGAAGTGTTCTGCAACATGGTCGTTGCGCAATTCGATGAAATGGTCGAACAAAGCGCGCGCCACCCGCTGGTCATGAACGTGTCGGTCCATCCCTATGTGTTCGGCCAGCCCTTTCGCATCCGGGCCTTGCGCCGCGCGTTGCAACACTGCGTGAAGCATCCGCTTGCCGGCCGCGTGTGGTGGACCAAACCCGGCGACATTGCCAACCACTGCCTGGCGCTGCCGCCGGGCGTCATTCCAGGAAACTGACCATGAGCAAACTCATACAAGATGCCGCCCTCGGCGATATCGCCTCGGCGCTGCAACAACTGGAACTGCCGCCGGAGCGCGTCGCACGCACACGGCCGCTGGTCGAAGCCAACAACGCCATCGTCGCCAAGGCGGCGCATGAACGGCTTTCCATGGACGACAGCCCCGCTGATTTTGTCGCCTGGCTCGAAGGCCACAAACCATGAGCACCTTGCCGCACCAGCTGTCGCTGAGCGAACTGGCCGAGGCCCTTGCCAGGGGCGAAATCACCTCGCGCGCCGCCACCGAATCCAGCCTCGCGCGCCTGAAGGCCATCGGGCCAAAACTCAATGCCGTGGTCCTGATCGAGGAAGAACAAGCCCTCGCCGCCGCCGACCGGGCCGACGCCGCGCGTAAAGCCGGCAAGCCGCTCGGCCTGCTGCACGGCGTGCCGCTGACGCACAAGGATTTGTTCTACCGAAGGGGCCGCCCCTGCGCCGGCGGTTCGAAAATCCGCCAGGGTTTTGTGCCGCAGGCCACGGCGACAGCGCTCAACCGCCTCGATGCCGCCGGCGCGCTCGACCTGGGTACCCTGCACATGGCCGAGTTCGCGCTCTCGCCCACCGGCTACAACGAGCCCTACGGCCACGCGCGCAACCCGTGGAACACCGCCCACGTCACCGGCGGGTCCTCCAGCGGTTCGGGCGCTGCCGTCGCCGCGCGGCTCATCAGCGCTTCACTGGGTTCGGATACCGGCGGCTCAATCCGCCACCCGGCGGCGATGTGCGGACTCACCGGGCTCAAGCCGACCTGGTCGCGCGTCAGCCGCGCCAATGCCATGCCGCTGTCCTGGTCGCTCGACTGCATCGGGCCACTGGCGCAAACGGCGCGCGACTGCGCCCGTATCATGCAGGTCATCGCCGGGGCGGACATCGCCGATCCCACCGCCTCGCACATGCCGGTGCCCGACTATGCCTCCCAGCTCAACGGCCACCTGAAAAACCTGACCATCGCCGTGCCCGGCAATTACTACTATGAGCACGTCACGCCCGGGGTAAAAAAAGCGCTGGATGACTCGCTCACCGCACTGCGCGACCTGGGCGCCAAAACCGTCACCACCAGGGTGCCGGACATGGCCCTCATCAACGCGCTGATGATCGTGGTGATGGCGGTCGAGGCGGCGAGCATCCACCGCAACTGGCTGGCGACACGCCCGGACGATTATGCCGACCAGGTCAGGAGCCGCATCGAGCCCGGACTTTACTACCCGGCCACGCGCTACACCGAGGCCTTGTCGCTGCGCGCCAAAATCGCCGCCGAGTATGTCGCCAGCGCAATGCAAGGCGCCGACCTGCTGCACCTGCCGACGCTATCCATACCTGTGCCCTCGATAGCAGAAACCACCGCCGGCGACCCGGCCGCCATCGCGGCCAAGATCGGCGCCATAACCCACTGCACGCGCGGCATCAACTACCTCGGCCTGCCGGCGCTGGCCGTGCCCTGCGGCTTTGTCGATGCATTACCGGTGAGCTTCCAGCTCGTCGGCAAGCCTTTTACCGAAGCCCTGCTGCTGCGCGCCGGTGACGCCTACCAGCGTGTCACCGACTGGCATAAGCGCCTGCCGCCCCTCGCAGCCTGAACTCCATAAGCTGGAAGGCCTCATCTGGCGGAATTGGCACTTGCTTGATATTTTTCGCCCCTCCGGTTTATCGTCATCCCCGCGAAAGCGGGGATCCATGGGGTTGGATTTGTACCTGAGCGACGAACCCCATGGATTCCGGGTTCCGCTTTGCGGCCCAGGAATGACAGCCGCTTGCTTAAGGAAGCGCCATTGGCATCTGGCGCGCCTTGCCAGCCACCTCTTTTGCGCGCACCGACGCACAAATTACGGATTTACAATGAGCGACCCCTTCCACCCGTCAATAAGCCGGAGCCCCGCATGTCCGATTTTCCCACCGACATTTACACCGAACCCGAGATCGATCCCGATACGCTGAAAAACCTCGGCCCGCTGCGCGCCCTCGCCGGCGTGTGGCAGAGCACACGCGGCCTTGACGTGCATCCGGAATCCTTCGGTCCGGAAAAACAAGCCTACGTCGAGCGCTACGAGTTGCAACCCATAGACCCGCAGACCAACGGCCCGCAGCTGTTTTACGGCCTGCGCTACCACCTGCATATCACCAAGCCGAACGAGGTCAAGACCTTTCACGACCAGGTCGGCTACTGGCTGTGGGAGCCGGCGACGCAAACCATCATCCACACCCTGGCCATCCCGCGCGGCCAGGTGGCGATGGCCGCCGGTCGTGCCGCCGCCGACGCCACAAGTTTTGAGCTGACCTGCGAATTCGGTTCGCCGCACTACGGCACGCTGTCCAACCCTTTTCTCGACCATGCTTTTCGCACCGAGTCGTTTCGCATCCAGGTTGATGTGCACAAGGACGGCAGTTGGAGCTACGACCAGGACACCGTGCTCAAGATCGCCGGCAAGGACGAGTTGTTCCACCACACCGACAAAAACACCCTGCGCAAGCTCGAGGAGCCCACGCCCAACCCGCTGATGCGCAACTAGCGCAAATCAGCGCCCTTTTTGCCCCGGTCGGGTGCGCTAAGGGGCAAAAGCGGTTACCCTAGGCCTGTTACCCCTGCCACTCGACAAAAGGACACACAAATTGGCCAAGCCCAACTACGATTTCGCCAAACGCCAGAGAGAAATGGCCAAGAAGGCCAAGAAGGAAGAAAAGCTGCGCAAAAAACAAGGAGCCGCCGAAGATCCACTCGCCGGTGACGTCCAGGCGGGCGATGCCCCACCGCCCGCCAACGACGAGGTGAAGCCCGCCGTCTAGCGCCACCCGAGGCGCCCGCGCCGCGTCCGCCCGACACAATCGGCTGCAAATGCCGACCAACCTCGGCCGCCACGGTACCGATTACAACACCCGCGCCTTCATCGACCATGCCGGACTGGGTGCGCTGACCCCGGACGATTCCCTCTACCCCAGGGCATTTGCCGACGGCAAGGGCCAGGCTCTCGACGCCGCCTACAGGTAGGCCATCCGCTTCCCCAAGGTGCAACTGCCACCCTCGGGTTCCACCGTCTGGTCGATCTCACCGTATCGCGAGAACTTTTACATCCGCAATTCAATCAACCGCTACGGTGTTCTGTCGTCCATGCCTTTCACGTACAATGCCGACGAATCGTTCGATCTTTACGTGCAGGTGACCTCTCCGGGCGCGTACAATGAGTCGAACTGGCTTCTACCAACCCCGCCTAGCGGGCCGTTTAACCTGACCACGCGTATCTACCAGCCGAAAAAGGAGTTGCTGGATGGAACGTACAAGCTGCCGCCGGTCACGCGCGTACCCCGACCGCCATTGCTGCAAACGTTTTGCCACTTCGCTAACAGGAGCCAGATTTTGAAAACATTGACCGCACTTTCCATTGCGTCCGTGGTGCTGACCGTCGGGATCTTTGCCGCCACCGGCGCGGCCGCGCAGGCGCAGGCACCGGCGGCCGACGCCAAGCCGGCGACCCCGGCTGCAAAACCTGCCAAGGCCGCCAAGCCGGCGGCCAAAGCGCCGGCGAAGGCGCCCGAGATGGTGCGCGAACCGCGCGCCCTCGCCTTGCTCAAGGGGATGAGTGAGCGCCTCGCCGCGGCCAAGTCGATGAGCTTTACCTCGGTCGTGACCTACGAGCATCCGAGCCTGCTCGGCCCGGCGCTCGCCTTCACCACCCGCTCCGAGGTCCTCGTCCAACGCCCCGACAAGCTGCGGGTCCTCACCCTCGGCGACGGTCCCGCGACCGAGTTTTACTACGACGGCAAAAAAATGATGGCCTTTGCCCCGGCGGAGAACTTTGTCGCGGTGGCCGACGCGCCGCCGACCATAGAGGCGACGCTGAAGACGGCGTACAACTCTGCCGCCATCTACTATCCTTTCACCGACCTGATTCTCACCGATCCTTACGCAGTGATTGCGGACGGGGTGACGCTCGCCTTCTACATCGGCCAGTCCAAGGTGGTGGGCGGCACGACCACAGAGATGCTCGCATTCGCAACCAACGATGTGTTCGTGCAAGTCTGGATCGGCGCCGAAGACAAACTGCCACGCAAGATGAACGCCGTCTTCCGCGCCGACCCGCTGCGCTTGCGCCACCAGCTTGACCTGTCGAACTGGCAGCTCGATCCGGCGGTACCCGCCGATGCGTTCAGTTCCGCAAAGATCGCATCCGCGACACCCATCGCATTTGCGCGGCCGGAGGTGCCTAAACTGCCGCCCGGCTTCAAACCGATCGGACTGGGCAAGTCCGCGAAACCCAAGACCCAATGAAGAGGCAAACCATGAGAAAAAACATGATTGGCATCGTAATTATTCTGAGCACCGCGCTCGCCTCGGGGCCTGCGGCGGCGTGGTCGTCGGCAAACCGCGCTGGTGGTACCACGACGCACAGCACCGGGTCCACAACCGCGACCACATCGTGGGGATCCAGTGCCACCCACACCGCCGGCCAGGGCACGTCCGCGACCAACCAGTACGGCGGGTCGGCCTACCATGCCGAAGGATCGGGTTCTACGACCGCAACCAACGCCAACGGCGGCACCGCCACCCGCACCTACGGGCAGGGCACCTCCGCGACCGGCGCCGATGGCGGCAGCGCCTACCATGCCACGGGTTCGGGCTACACCAGCTATACGGCGCCATCCGGTGCCACCGCTTATCACAGCCCGTATTACGGCGCACCCGCGGCGTATTATGTGCCCCCCGCCTACCACCCGCCGGTCGTCGTGCCTTACTACGCCACCACTTGCGTCGGTTGCGCAGTCGCAGCCGGCGCAGTTGTCGGCGTGGCTGCTGCGACCGCCGCGACACCGACGGTCGTCGTCACGCCCTACCCCGTCGTCAGGCCCTACCCGGTGGGCGTCAGTTACGCGGTGCTGCCGTCCGGTGCGCTTGCGATCACCAAAAACGGCACCACTTACTACCGAATCGGCAATACCTGGTTCAAACCGTCATTTGGCGCAAACGGCGTTCACTACGTTGTGGTGGCGAATCCTTGACCCGCCCAGGCGAAAACCGAGCGGCCGGCGACCAGCATTGAACGCCGGTTGAACACAAAAAGGAACGGAAAAAATAATTAAAAACGCCGGATCCATTCGTGGAATGGCCGGCCAGCTGTATGCCACGCTCGCCCTGGCCGCCGCCGCCCTTTCAAGCGCCCGGCCAACGCCAATTTTATCCGGTGCAGAATGAAATCACCTTGGATGGCGCAGACGGATTCTCATATTGCATACGTAGACTGGAGAATCAAATGAAATCGATCAAACTCAGCATGGCGTTATCTGTGACGCTACTCACCGCAGCCTGCGTTTCACAGCAGACCTACAACACCGAAGTGAAAAGGGCGGACTCGTACGCACAACTCAACCAGCAATTGTCGGCGGAACTGAGCAGCGATACCGCGAAGATCCAGGATTTGCAGAACCAGCTCAAAGTCACCATCGTCGATGAAATCCTCTTTTCCGAAGGCGGCTGGGAGCTGCACGCAAAGGGTGAAGCGGCGCTTGCAAAAATTGCACCGACACTGGCCTCACTGCCGGGGCAGCAAATCATTATCGAGGGATTTACCGACAACGTACCGATCGGTCCCGGCCTCAGGTCGCGCTTTCCGTCCAACATCGAACTTTCTTCTGCTCGCGCCGGTGCTGTTTTGCGCTACCTTGCGGCCAAGGGCGTACCGATCAATACTATGTCGGCGCAAGGCTTCGGGGAGTCGCGCCCGGTGGCCGGCAACAACACCGCGCAAGGGCGCGCCCAGAACCGGCGGGTCGAGATCGTCATCACGGCAGCCAGCCGGCCATAGACGCTTACATCAACCGGACTCCGACGGCCGCACCGGCGCCACACAATCGGCCGGAAACCCGCCACTGGCGCGGATTTCCGGCCGGCTGCCATTTTCAGTCCGGCACGCCCTGCTCGCGCAGGTATTCCTCGTAGGTGCCGCGAAAGTCGGTGATCTTCGCCGGCTTGCCCTCCCCCGCGGGCTGCATGTCGATGATGCGCGTGGCGAGCGATGAGACGAACTCGCGGTCGTGCGAAACGCAGATCAGCGTGCCCTTGAAGCGCTCGAGCGCGCCGTTAAGCGACTCGATGGATTCCATGTCGAGGTGGTTGGTCGGCTCGTCCATCAGCAGCACATTGGGCTGTTGCAGGATGAGCTTGCCAAAGACCATGCGCTGCTCCTCGCCGCCTGAGATCACCTTGACGTCTTTTTTCACGTCGTCACCGGAGAACAACAACCGGCCGAGTATGCCGCGCACCGCTTGGTCGTCGTCGCCCTCGCGGCGCCAGCGCGTCATCCACTCGGTAAGCGTGTCCCCGGCGTTGAATTCGCCGGTGTGGTCCTGCGAGCAATAGCCGATGCGCGCCTTTTCCGCCCACTTCACCGTGCCATGGTCGGCCTTGAGCCCGCCCAGCGCCTCACCGAGCAGGCAGCGCAACAGGCTGGTCTTGCCTATGCCGTTGGGGCCGATGATGGCGATTTTCTCGCCCGCCTCGACGGCCAGGCTGAGGTTCTTGAACAGCGGCTTGTCGTAGGCCTTTGACAGGTCGGTCACTTCGACCGCCAGGCGGTGCAGCTTGTCCTTCTCGTCATAGTCGAAACGGACGAAGGGATACTGCCGGCTCGAGGGCTTGACGTCCTCAATCTTGATTTTTTCGATCTGGCGCGCGCGCGAGGTGGCTTGGCGCGCCTTGGATTTGTTGGCGGAAAAACGCCGCACAAAATCCTGCAGTTCGGCGACCTTTTCCTTGGCCTTGGTGTTGGCCGCCAGTTGCTGCGAGCGCACCGTGGTCGAGGCGAGCATGTAATCGTCGTAATTGCCGGGGTAGACGCGCAGCTCGCCGTAATCGAGGTCGGCAACGTGGGTGCAGACGCTGTTCAAGAAATGGCGGTCGTGGGAAATGATCACCATGGTCGAATTGCGCTGGTTGAGGATGTCCTCCAGCCAGCGGATCGAGTTGATGTCGAGGTTGTTGGTCGGCTCGTCGAGCAGCATGATGTCCGGGTCGGCAAAGAGCACCTGCGCCAGCAGCACGCGCAGTTTCCAGCCGGGCGCCACCGCGCTCATCGGACCGGCGTGCTGCTCTATCGGGATGCCCACGCCCATCAGCAATTCGCCGGCGCGCGCCTCGGCGGTATAGCCGCCGAATTCGGCGTACTTGGCCTCAAGCTCGGCGGCGTGCATGTAGTCCTCGTCGCTCGCCTCGGCGTTGGCGTAAATGGCGTCGCGCTCGCTCATCGCCGCCCACATTTGATCGTGGCCCATCAGCACCACGTCGAGCACGCGCTTGTCCTCGTAGCCGAACTGGTCCTGGCGCAGCTTGCCCAGGCGCTCGTTGCGGTCTATGGCCACGCTGCCGGCGCTTTGCTCGAGGTCGCCGCCGAGGATTTTCATGAAGGTGGACTTGCCGCAGCCGTTGGCGCCGATGAGGCCGTAACGGTTGCCGTCGCCGAACTTGACGGTGACGCCTTCAAACAAGGGCTTGGCGCCGAACTGGATGGTGATGCCGGATGTAACGATCAAGGGATTTCCAATGCACTGGTGATTCTTGCGAAGGCCGGCATTCTACCGGAAAGAGGCTTTGCCAGAGCGATTACGGCAGTCTAAATACGAGGAAACACGCCTAATATCAGGCCGCAGGCCGTTTTTCCCCACATATCGCCGCCATGCGGCACTTTGTCGCAATCCAGAACGCGGATAGGCGGGGGTGTTGACGGCCAAAGCACTGAACGGCGAGTATGCGAAAAGTCATTTCTGCGAGGGGGTTTACTTGAACATCGAAACATTCATGCAAGGCTACAAGGCCGCCTGGGAAGGCCGCGACCCGGCGCGCTTTTGTGCCCTGTTCGCCGCCGACGGCGAGTACCACAACACACCCTTCGCGACGCAACGCGGCCATGCCGCACTGGATGCCTACTGGCAGCGCATCAAGTTGCAGGAAGACATCACCCTCACTTACGAGGTCTTGTCGACATCCTCGGACTCGGGCATCGCGCACTGGCATGTCACCTACCAGGTGGCCTCGGAGGAATTGTTCAAGATCTGGGCCGCCTCCACCGGCACCAACCTGATCGCGCGCAAACCCGGCGACCCGCTGCCGCGCCTGGTGCTCGACGGCGTGCTCACCACACAGTTCAACGTCGCCGGACTGTGCCAGGTGTGCCGCCTGTGGTGGCACAGCATGCCGCTGCCCTGACCGGGCGCCCCGCTCTGCTAAACTCGCTCTCCCGTCGTGCCTGTCCCGCACCCTGACTACGGCCGGCAGCGCAATACCCTTGAAGGATCCGCCATGCCCAGACTTGCCAGCGTCCTTTTTTCACTCTCTTTTTTGACTGCCTGCTCAATGACGCCCACCACACCCGCCCCCTCTGCCACCGCTGTTTCGCAACTCGCGCCTACCGGCAAGCTGCGCGCCGCCATCAACTACGGCAACGCCGTGCTGGCCAAGCGCGACCCCGCCAGCGGCGAAGTCAGCGGCGTGTCTGTAGATTTGTCGCGCGAACTGGCCAAACGCCTTGGCGTGGAAGTCGTGCTGGTGCCCTTTGATGCGGCCAACAAGTCGGTCGAGGCGATCAAGAACAAGCAGGCCGACATTGCTTTTTTCGCCATTGACCCGCTGCGCGGCGCCGACACCGACTACACCGCCGCCTACGTCATGATCGAGGGTACCTACGTCGTGCGCCAGGATTCGCCGATCAAGGCCAACGCCGAAGTGGACAAGGCGGGCGTGCGCGTCGCCGTTGCCGCCAAGAGCGCCTATGACTTGTTCCTGTCGCGCGAACTCAAGCAGGCGAAACTCGAGCGCACTGTCACCTCGGGTGGCGTGGTGGACCTCTTCATCGCGCAAAACCTCGACGCCGCCGCCGGCGTGAAGCAGCAGTTGGAAAAGGACATGAAACGCATACCCAAACTGCGCATGCTCCCCGGCCGTTTCATGGACATCAACCAGGCCATGGGCACCTCCAAGGGCCGCGACGAGGGCATCAAGTACATGCGTGCATTTGTCGAGGAAATGAAAGCCTCGGGCTTTGTCGCCAAGGCGCTGGAGCGGCACAAGATCGAAGGCGTCGCCGTGGCCTCGGCCGCAGCACTCTGATTTCCTGCCCGGAATCCGCATGAACCTCGTCGACCGCGTAGACCACTTGGTGCTGACGGTGCGCGACATCGAAGCCGCCACGCGCTTTTACGAACGCGCCCTGGGCATGCAGCGCGAATTCTTTCGCGGTCCCGAAGGCCAGCCACGGCACGCGCTGCTGTTTGGCAATCAAAAAATCAACCTGCAGGACGCCGCCACCGAAACGCCGACCAAGGCGCGCGTGCCCACCCTGGGTGCCGGCGACTTTTGCCTCGTCGCCGCGGTGCCGCTCGATAACGTGATCGCCCATCTCAAGACAGAGGGCATCACCATAGACACCGGCCCGGTGTCGCGCCGCGGCGCGCTGGGCGTCATGCGCTCGATTTATTTGCGCGATCCGGACGGCAACCTGGTCGAGGTGTGCGAGTACCCCAAAAGCGCCTGAATCGCCACGGAAAAAAAGTGGCAATACGCTGGAAAGCCGCACCAGTCGGTCGTTTCCAGGCGATTGCACAAATCACTCCACCCCGGCTTAGCATGCGCATGCCGTACACGACGCGTACCCAACGCCATCCACTAAACAGCGAAGACCCCGCATGCGCCATTCCACAAGCGCCGTCACCATCGCCGTCTCACTGGCCTTTGCGCAGGCCTCGTTGCCTCACCGCTGACCGAGCATCTCTTGCACGATGCCCGCGCCCAGAGCGCGCCGCTGGCGCCAATGATGATTGATCAAGCTGCCGCCGAAACCCAAGGACGATACGGTTTTCGTCAACTGACTTTCGCGCAAAATTAGCGTAATCCGGCGCGACGCGAACGCGAGTTCCGTGCGCCGGAGATGACTTGTGCAGTCGTACGACGTCTCATCTCCAGCGAAAAAAGTGAAATAAATTCTCGCAAACACCGCTGGCGCAAGCGCATGTGCGCGCAATGACCGTTAGAATATTCGGGCTGTCAGCTGGTCTTACCCATAACTAAAAACCAAAACGACGATCCACCCAAGGAGAGAGACATGCAGGAAGACACAATCAAACGCAGGCGTGATTTCATCAAGCTGGCCGCAGGCGGCAGCATCGCCGCGCTCGGTGGCGCGAGCGGCCTCGCCAATGCGCAGTCATTCAGCTTCAAACCCAACCAGCGCTACCCCGACGCCTCGGTGCAAATCCTCGACCCGAGCTTTGCCAAGTACCGCATCTACAGCAGCAGCGTCGAGCAGCTTGCCAGCGGCATGCGCTGGGCCGAGGGCCCGGTGTACTTCCCCGCCGGTCGTTACCTGCTGATGAGCGACATCCCGAACAACCGCATCATGAAATACGACGAGACCAACGGCGCCTTCAGCGTATTTCGCGAGAATGCCAACTACGCCAACGGCAATACACGCGACCGCCAGGGGCGCCTCGTTACCTGCGAGCATTCGGTGACGCGCCGCGTCACACGCACCGAGCACAACGGCAAGATCACCGTACTCGCCGACAGCTTCGAGGGGAAAAAACTTAACGCGCCCAACGACATCGTCGTCAAGTCAGACGACTCGATCTGGTTCACCGACCCGATCTTCGGCATCAACGGCGAATGGGAAGGTTCGCGCGCCAAGCCTGAGCAGGCCACCACCAACGTCTACCGTATCGGCAGCGACGGCAAAATCAGCGCCATGATCACCGACCTGCTCAACCCCAACGGCCTCGCCTTCTCACCAGACGAGAAAAAGCTTTACGTCGTCGAATGGCGCGGCACGCCCAACCGCAGCATCTGGGGCTACGACGTCGCCGCCGACGGCAGCCTGTCGGGCAAGACCAAGGTCATAGACGCCAACGGCCCGGGGGCGCTTGATGGCTTCAGGGTCGATACCGACGGTAACCTGTGGTGCGGCTGGGGCAGCAACGGCTCACCGACGGCCAAAGCCGAAGAGCTCGATGGCGTGATGGTGTTCAACCCGCAGGGCAAGGCCATAGGCCATATCCGCCTGCCCGAGCGCTGCGCCAACCTCACTTTCGGCGGCCCGAAAAACAACCGCTTGTACATGACCAGCAGCCACTCGCTGTACGCACTGTATGTGGAGGCACACGGCGCCACCTGAGCCGCGGTGCGTGTCACAATGCAAATCGCCACCTGCGGGTGGCGATTTTTTTGGCAACTCCGCCGCGGCGAAAAGTTCAGTCAAGCTTGACGTTGGCGTTCTTGATGCGCTGCTCGTACTTGGCGCGATCCTTGACGAGAAAGGCGGCAAACTGGTCCGGACCCATTTCGAAGGGATCAAGACCAAGATCCAGCACCACGCGCTTGCGATAATCGGGCGTCTGGACGACGCGCAACACGTCGGCGGCGATGCGATCGATGATGGGACGCGGAGTGCCGGCCGGAGCGGCAATACCGAACCAGGAGCGCGCCTCGAAATTCGGCACGCCGGCTTCGCTGAACGTCGGCACATCGGGCACCAGCGGCTGGCGTTGCAGGCTTGCCACGCCGAGGCCGCGCATCTTGCCGGCCTTGATCTGCGGTACCGTGGGTCCGATGGCGGCGAAGGCCATGTCGATCTGCCCGCCGGCAAGCGCCTGCATCACATCGGCCGTGCCCTTGAAAGGCACGTGCAGCAGCTTGATGCCGACCGCCGAGGCAAAGGCTTCCATGTCCAGGTGGACCACGCTGCCCGGACCGAAGCTGCCGTAGGAGAGCACCCCGGGCTTTTGCTTGGCCAGCGCAATCAGTTCGGTCAGGTTCTTGGCCGGCACCGACGCGTTGGTCACCAGGATCAGCGTCGTGCTCGCCACGTTGACCACCGGAACGAGGTCCTTGACCGGGTCGTAGGGCAGCTTGTTGTAGAGGTACTGGTTCGACGAGAGTGACGGATCATTGGCGAACAGCAGCGTATACCCGTCGGCCGGCTGCTTGGCGACGTAGTCGGTGCCGATAATGGCATTGGCGCCCGGCTTGTTCTCGACCAGTACAGGCGTGCCGTTCCACAATTGCTGCAGGCCGACGGCCAGATTGCGGGCGAGGAGGTCGACCGGGCCGCCGGCCGGATAGGACACGATGATCCTGACCGGCTTGGACGGCCACTGCTGCGCGACGGCGGGTTCCAGGCTCAAGGCCAGCAGACCGAATACGGCGACTACGGAACAAGCAAGTTTTTTCATGATGACTCCCTGGTTGGACTGCAAGATTAGCAATGTGTTGAAAAAGGGGGTGATGCCCCCTTTAGATCCCCCGGATCAGAGGCTGTTGAGACGGAGGCTTGCGTGCTGATGACGTCATTTCGATCATGGATAAGCATTTTTCAACAGCCTGTTAGGTCTTCCGCGCCTCGAGCAGCAGGCGGTGGATGCGCGCCGAGCTGAGCGGCCCGCGGCGAATGACAATGCCAAAAGGTTTTAGGGCGTCCTCGACCGCATTGGCGATGGCCGCAGGCGGGCCGATGGCACCGCCCTCGCCCAGCCCTTTTACGCCAAGCGGGTTGCGCGTCGAAAGGCTCTCGATGTGGTCAAGCTCAATTGGCGGCATGTCCGAAGCGATAGGCATGGCGTAATCCATGAAGCTGCCGGTGAGCGGCTGGCCGGCTTCGTCGTAAACAAGTTCCTCGCGCAAAATGCCGCCTATGCCCTGCATGATGCCGCCGACCACCTGCGCATCGGCGAGCAGCGGATTGACCACGCGACCGCAGTCGTGCACGACAACGTAACGTTCGAGTTTCACCACGCCGGTATCCGGATCGATGCTGACGACCACCGCATGCGCGGCGCTCGAGTAGGTCACTGTCGGCGGCACGAAGTAGGCGGTGTCAGACAACAACCCGTCGCCGGGCGCGCCCTGCTTGAGCACGGCCTTGAGCGCTGCCTGTGAAACCTGCGCCATGGACATGGCGCGCTCGGGAATACCCTTGGTGCGCACCTGTCCGCCGACAATCTCAAGATCGGGGACGGCGGTCTCCATCAGGCCGGAGGCAATCGACAAGGCACGATCTTTCACCTTCAATGACGCTTGGTGAATGGCGTTGCCGGCGGTAACGGTGCTGCGGCTGGCGATGGTGCCTATGCCGTAGGCGATGGTGGCGGTATCCCCGCCGATGACATCGACCGATTCAAACGGCACACCCAGTGCGTCGGCGGTGATTTGCGCGTAGACGGTGCGATGGCCCTGGCCCTGGCTGCAGGCGCCGGTGGCCACCTGCACCCGTCCCGAGGGCAGCACGCGCACCACCGCGCCCTCGAACGGGCCCATGCCCGAGCCCTCGACATACAACGCGAAGCCCACACCGATCAACGGGCCGTCCTTGCCTGCGGTTTTTTGCCGGGCGCGGATATCGTCGAGTTTGACCAGTGCGCGCGCGCGGCGCAGCAGCTCGGGAAAATTGCCCGAGTCATAGACTTGTGGATTACCGTCGCGATAGAGCAAGCCGGTGTCATAAGGCATGGCCTCCGCCGGCACCAGGTTGCGCGCCCGTACATCGGCCGGGTCCATACCCAGTTTGGCCGCCAGGCGGTCGATGATGCGTTCCATCGCAAACACCGCTTCGGGCCGGCCGGCACCGCGATACGGTGTGGTGAAGCAGGTGTTGGTCAGCACCGCCCGTACCGAGATGTGCGCGTTGGGCACATGGTAGGCGCCGAGCAGATGCGACAACGTGTTGTAGGGCACCACCAGCCCGATGACGTTATATGCGCCGAAATTGACGATCACATCGTCGCGCAGCGCGAGGATCTTGCCGTCCTTGTCGGCGGCCATGGAAATGCGGTGCACCTGGTCGCGCGCATGCGGTGCCGCGGTGAGATTCTCGCCACGCTCCTCCACCCAGCGCACCGGGCGGCCAAGTTCGCGTGCCGCAAACGGCACCAGCGCATCCTCGACCGATTGGATGCCTTTTTGCCCGAAGCCGCCGCCGACATCGCAGGCGACCACGCGAATGCGCTCGGTCGGCATGCGCAGCGTACTGGCCAGGATGGTTTGCAGAACATGCGGTGTCTGGGTGCTCGCCCACACCGTCAGCGCGCCGCTGAACGGCTCGACCACGGTGAGAATGCCACGTGTCTCCAGCGGCGAGGCGACGTAACGGTGGGTGCGAAACTCCTCTTCCACCACCACGGCTGCAGCGGCAAAAGCGGCATCCGGATCACCCTTGCCGGTGGCGACCGACAAGGCGAGATTGGACTTCCACGACGGTTCAATCAGCGGCGCATCGGGCTTGAGCGCCTCGATTGGATCGGTCACCACCGGCAGGTTGTCGTAATCGACCTCCACCAGTTCCAGTGCATCGAGCGCCGCGATGCGGCTTTCAGCAACGATCATCGCCACTGGGTGTCCAACGTAGGTGACACGTTCCGGCGGGAAAAGCGGGATGGGCTGCAGACGGTCCAGCGGTTTCAATTCGCGCTGCAGGCGCTCCGGCGTATGTACTTCGCCGGAAACGCAGATCGGTTCCGTCCTGTCCGCGGTATCGGCAGAAGTGAACACGGCGATCACACCGGGCAGCGCACGCGCCGCGGCCGTATCAATGCGGCTTATTTTTGCGTGGGCATGCGGGCTGCGCACGAACACCGCGTGCAAGGTCCCTGCCGGGCTGAGGTCTGCAAGGTACTGTCCCTTGCCGCGCAGCAACCGGTCGTCCTCGACGCGACGAATCGGTTTGCCTATCAGTGATGAACCGGTCGGATTGTCCGCCATGATTTGCTCCGTATTGCGCTTCGGATGACTTCACGATGCACGACAGGTTCGCGCGGACCGTGGCAATTCAGGATACGCAAATTCAGTAATGTTTTATATATGAAACATTGCTTTTTATATGAACAAGTAGTGTTTCAAAGATGCATACGCAAGTCAACAACATTGGACTTCGGTTCATCTATGAAACACCGCGAAGAAACTTCGTGACCGCGGAGCTTGAATTCTCCTAAACTCTTCGCTCACCCTGCGCCACGGCCACACCATAGTGCCACGCCCATCGGAGTTGACGATGAAAAGCTTTTTTCAACGCATGATCCTGCTGTCCTGCCTGCTCACCGCATCCCAGGGCGCCCTCGCCTGGCCGGACAAGCCGATAAAACTGGTGGTGCCCTACCCGCCCGGCGCGATGGGTGACACGGTCAGCCGCCTGCTCGCCGACGACCTGCGAACGCGGCTCGGACAACCGGTGCTGGTGGAAAACCGCCCCGGCGCGGGCGGCAACATCGGCGCCGCCTTTGTCGCGCAATCGGCCGCCGAAGGCCACACCTTCCTCATCGCTGCGACCAACAACCTGGTGATCAACCAGTTCCTCTACCAGCAAATGCCCTTCGATCCGTTCAAGGCCTTTGAGCCGGTAACCATACTGGTCGACGTGCCCACGGTGCTGTTCATCAATGCCGGCGTGCCGGCGACTTCATTCAAGGCCTTTGTCGATTACGCCAAGGCCAATCCGGGCAAGGTCAACTACGCCTCGCCCGCCGCCGGCACGACCGTGCACTTGTTTACCGAAATGCTCAACAAGCGCCAGGGCATGGGCATGACGCATATCGCATACAAGGGCGCGGCCCAGGCGCTGACTGCCCTGCTTGCCAATGAGGTCCAACTCCTGGCCATCGGCGCCGGCGTCGGCGCGCCGCATGTCAAATCAGGCAAGCTGCGCGCCCTCGCCGTGTCCGGCGGCAAGCGCCTAGCCGCGTTTCCAGACGCGCAGACCTTTGCCGAGGCCGGTATCAGCGAAGAAGCATCGGGCAATTGGTGGGGCGTGGCCGCCCCCACGGGTACGCCAAAAGAGGTCATCCAGCAATTTCATCTGGCTTTGCGAGACGCGCTAGCAGAGCCAAAAATCAGGGCAAGGCTGTCCGAGCTGGGTGCGGTACCCGTTGGCAACTCCCCGGCAGAAATGCGGCGCCAGTTGGAACAGGAAGCCAAAGTCTGGGCAAAAGTGGTGCGCGACGTCGATGCAAAACTCGATTAAACAATGTCGAAACCCCCGAATTTTTTGCTTTTCGTTACTGATCAGCACCGGGCCGACCATCTGGGCTGCTATGGCAGCAGGATATTAAGCACCCCGGGCATTGACAGGATCGCGGCAGAGTCCTGCGTATTTGAAAACTTTCATGTCGCAACACCGCTATGCCAGCCCAACCGGGCCTCACTGATGACCTCTCGCATGCCAAGCGTGCACGGTGTGCAAATGAATGGACGGGAGCTTTCCTTTGGCGAACTTACCTTTGTCGACATGCTGCGCGAATCCGGTTATCGAACCGCGCTGGTAGGCAAAGCCCATCTGCAGAACATCACTGAAATTCCGGCCGCCTGGCCGGCACCCGGCGAACCACGTCACAAACATGAATCGAACCGGCGTTTCCCCGGTATTTATGGACAAGAACTGTGGACGCGCTGGGATCGGGATCCGGAATTTGATCTTGCACTCCCCTACTACGGGTTTGAGAATGTCAAATTGACCGTAGGCCATTCCGACGAACAATACGGCCACTGGCGCCGCTGGCTGCGCGAACAAACCAACGACGCCGAACAACTGATCGGTCCGGCCAACGCCATCCCCACTCCCGAGTTCCGTCTCTTCGACAGCAGGCAGGCTTGGCGCACGCGCGTGCCAGAAGACCTTTATCCGACACGCTACATCGCCGATCGGTGCTGCGACCTGCTTGCAGACTATGCAAATGGTCAGAAGCCGTTTTTCATGCAATGTTCGTTTCCCGATCCACACCATCCGTACACGCCGCCAGGACGCTACTGGGACTTGTACAAACCCGAGGATATCGACTTGCCGGGAAGCTTCGGTGCAACGCTGCACGATGCACCACCTCCGATAGCCGCACTGCGTGCCGCCGCAACCGCGGGCATGGCGCGCAAATCCGGACACGGTTCCTTTTCTGCGAGCGAGCGTGAGGTGCGGGAGGCCATCGCACTGAATTACGGCAACATCGCATGCATTGACGATGCGCTCAGCCGTGTGCATGCCAGACTGCGCCAACTGGGGCTTGACGACAATACTGTGATCATGTTCACCAGTGACCATGGCGACCTGCTGGGCGATCGCGGCCTGATGCTAAAGGGTGGCCTTCACTATCGCTCTTTGACCCGGGTTCCGTTCATCTGGCGCGACACCCGAGACCGCCGCAAGGGACGCCGGAGCAATGCGCTGGCGCAAACCATTGACATCGCAAGTACGGTACTGGAACGGGCGGGCCTTGATCCGGCAAATGGCATGCAGGGCAGGTCGCTGCTGAGCCAGACTGCGGGCACTGCCGGACCGGTTCGCAGCAATATCGTCATAGAAGAGGAGGGGCAGCGCCGCGATTTCGGCTTGGCCCACCGGTTGCGCATTCGCAGTCTGGTAACGGAACACTATCGCCTCAGCATCTATGCCGAAGAGGCATGGGGGGAACTCTACGACCTCGTTGCAGACCCCCTTGAATTGCGCAATTTGTGGAACCAACCATCAGCCGGCTCGATTCGCGCCGAACTGACCGAAGCGCTGGCCTTGTCCATGCTGAATTTGGCCGAATCGAGCCCGTATCCACAGTTCTCCGCCTAGGAAAGCGCCCGACAATCGAGTCAATCTCCGGTAAATCGGTGGATAAGCCGGCGATCGCGCTTGGTTGGGCGACCCTTGGCATCCGGGTCCGGTTGTGGCCCGGCGCGGCGCATGGCGATCATCAGTTCGCGCTTTTTACGGCTCTCGTCGCCCTCGGTATAAAGCAGCGCCGCTGCGCTCGCCGGTCCGCGCCGCTCGGACAGGCCCAGTACTTCCACGGTCCACTCGAGTTCGCCCACGCGCACACTGACCGTGTCACCGACCTTGATCTCGCGCGCCGGCTTGACGCGCTCGCCGTTGACCCTGGCCTTGCCGCCTTCTATGGCCTGCACGGCGAGGCTGCGCGTCTTGTAAAAGCGCGCCGCCCACAGCCACTTGTCGGTGCGCTGCCTAACGAAAGGTCCGGTCATTGCGGGTGTTTTTCTCCTGGAATACAGGCACTTTAACCGCAAAGCACTTCGCGGGAGCATTCTGCCCTCCCGTACAATCTACGCATGTCCCGCGCCGACCTGATTGCCGTTCTTGAACGCCCTTATGCCGATACTGCGGAGGGCGCGCTGCGGTTTTTTGTCGCGCTGGTCAATGTACTGCGTCCGCACAACCCCTACGATCCGGCGGCGGCAACAGCGAGGTTCGCTCTGCTGGGCGAGATTGTCGCCCTCAATGCCGGACACGCGGCCATGCTGCATCACCGCCTGACACAGATCTTCGGCACCACCCAGCAAGTAAGCCTTTTCAGTGAAGCCGGCATCTTGCCCAATTCAGCGCTGCTCACCGAGTTGTGGCGCCGGACCGCACACCGCGTCCTGCCCGAGGTTCCCGATCCGACGCGGCTCAAGGATTGTTTCGACATCGTCTTCCACCGCCGTGACGACCACTACTGGTTATCGGCCGTTCCGCTAGAGGACAAGCTCGCGCTCTGGGACGCCATTTCGCGCAGTCGGGACGGCAATGAAACGCAATCCATGGCGGCACACGCCCATACCGAGGCGCAAATGATAGAGGCGATGCTGGCACTGGCCACACGCATCGGGGCGATGGGACTGGAACCCGAACTCACCCGCGTGCTGCCGCGACTCGCCGAATTCGAGTCACCCTTCGTCCACCTTGGTGCCGAAGTTCACCGCATTGCGGCATCCTGGCGCCAGCGGCACACCCATCCGTCCGCCGCACGCGAGGACGAGCGTCACGTGCTGGTACTCACCGCACAGTGCCGCGAACTAATGGCCAAGGCTCGACGCACTGCCGCCGGTGAAGGCACCAGCCTTGACCTGACCTTCCTGTTTGTTCGCATGGGACAGAGCCTGCGGCGCCTGGAAAAACTGGGCGAACTGCTCGGTGCCAGCCTGAAGTCCGAAGTGGAACCGACGGGCGACGCAGCCGGGGTGCGCACCGGGGCAGCGGTCCGCTGGGTGCCGCTGCTGGGCGAACTGGTGCAGGGCGAGAACAACCGCAACAGCCTGCGCGAGCCGTTCGGGCGTCTTACCGGTTTGCTCGCCCTGCGAGTGACCGAGCTTTCCGGGCGCACCGGCGAGCACTACATCACCAGCAGCCGTGCCGAATACGCCCAGATGTGGCGCTCGGCGGCGGGGGGCGGTTTTGTCGTCGGCTTCATGGCGTTCATCAAGATCCTGCTTGGAAAACTGGTAATGGCACCGCTTGCCTCGGTGTTCGTGCACGGCATGAATTACTCGCTTGGTTTCGTGCTGATCCACGTTCTGAATTTCACGCTGGCAACCAAGCAGCCGGCGATGACCGCCGCCACCATCGCCGCGAGCATCGACGAGTCGGAGGGCAAGGCGCGCGACCTGCACCGCCTTGCCGACCTGGTGGTGGATACGGGGCGCAGCCAGTTCGCCGCCATCGCCGGCAATGTCGCGGTGGCGATCCCGACCGCGCTCGCCATCGCCCTCCTTTACAACTGGCTCGGCGGGCACCATGCCGTCGACGCGGAAAAGGCACGCTTGGTCTTGCACGACCTGGCCCCGCTCACCAGCCTCGCCATACCGCACGCGGCGCTCACCGGGATTCTGCTGTTTGTCACCGGATTGTTGTCGGGCTATTTTGACAACAAGGCGGCCTATGACCGCATCCCGGAGCGCATCGCCAACCTCGCCTGGCTGCGCCGTCTCGCCGGTCCGCTACGCGCCGATCGCCTTGCCGGCTACATCGGCCGCAACCTCGGCGGGCTGGGGGGCAATTTCGTGCTCGGCATCATGCTCGCAGCCACGGCACCCGTCGGCTACATGCTGGGACTGCCGCTCGATGTGCGCCATGTCACGCTGTCTTCGGCCAATTTCGGATTTGCCCTGGTGTCGCTGGATTTTCACATCGGCTGGCTGACACTGCTCGAAACCCTGGCCGGCATCGGCCTGGTCGGCTTCACCAACCTGACTGTGAGTTTTTCGCTCGCCCTATGGGTCGCCCTCAGGGCGCGCGGCGCCGACCTTGGCAGCAGCGGCAGCCTCGCGGTTCTTGTGCTCGAACGCGCCCGCGCGACCCCGGCGCGCTTTTTTGTACCGCCGCGGGAATAGCTGCACCGCACATCCGCGAGGATTGCCGAATGTCGTACTGCGGCTGATCGCCACCTCTCCCCTTCCCTCCCCCGCCCGGGGGGAGGGAACCCGCTGATACCAGGCTAGCCGCGCACCGCGACGCGCATCGCGCCTATGCGCTGGATTTGCGCGTCCATCACGTCACCGGCCTTGATCGGACCGACGCCTTGCGGCGTGCCGGTGATGATTACGTCACCCGGATGCAACGTGTAAAAGGACGACGCCCAGACGATCAGCTGTTGCACGTTGAGTATCAGGTCGGAAGTGTTGGACTGCTGGCGGACCTGGTCGTTGACCTTGATTGACAGGTCGAGGTGCGACGGGTCGGGCAGTTCGTCGGCGGTCACCAGCCAGGGTCCGAGCACGCAATAGCTGTCCGGCGACTTGCGAAAACTGCGGTCTTCCGGTCCGCGTATGGTGATATCCAGCCCGATGCAATAGCCAGCCACATGCGACAGCGCATCGGCAAGCTTGGTGTTCTTTGCCGTCTTGCCGATGACCACGGCCAGTTCGACCTCGTGGTCATTGCGCCGGTCGGTATGCACCAGGTCAACGCCCGCCCCCGCACCGACCACTGAACTGGTGGCCTTGAGAAACAAGCCGGCGCGATGGATTTCGTCCACCAGCTTGCCGTGGTGTATGCCCTTGTCGGCGAGCGCCTCCTCAAGGTGTTTTTTGTAGTTCACCGGCGCGGCGATGATCTTGCCAGGATTGGCCACCGGGCTGAGCAGCTCGACCGAATCCGGATTAATCGCCGGCGCACCCTTGACCGCCGCCTCCATCAATGGACGCAGCGTGGCCAGGTTGGCGATTAAGGCGTCGTGCTTCGGGAACGGATAGGTCGCGGCCGGGATGGAGGCGAGCACGGCACTGACGTCGTGTATGCCGTCGTCCATTACCACGCCGAGGCGGTTGTCGTTAAAGCGGCAGATGCGCATGGTTAGTGCCTTCCATTTATAAGATTTCTATTTCGTCATTCCCGCGCAAGCGGGAATCCAGCGACGTTTGTCGAAAGTCACTGGATCCCCGCGTTCGCGGGGATGACGGATTCAATTGGTCGAATTACTGCACCTGCTCGCTGCGCCGCAGCCCGCTGATCATGGAGGTGTTGAGCAGGTGCTCGCGGCAGCGCAGCGGATCCTGCGAAATCTCGACCATTTCGGCTACGCGCTGGCGCTGCACCGCCGGGTCGCGCTCCTCGAGCAGCTTTTTGTTGCGTATCGACATCGCCTGCACCTGTTCGATGGTGGCGTTGCGACGCTGGCGCACATAGCGGTCCATCAGCGTTTCGTCGGCTTCGTCGCGCCAGACCCGGCCGAGTTTTTCCGCCAGGTTGATGGCGTCGTGGATGCCGCTGTTGAGGCCAAAGCCGCCGAGCGGGTTGTTCAGGTGGGCGGCGTCACCGGCGAGCAGCACGCGGCCACGGCGCCAATTGTCGGCCACACGCTGATGCACGCGATAAATACTCTTGTAGCGGATTTCGTAGGGCACATCGCGCTCAAGAAAGCCCTGCATGCGCCGCTCGACGCTGGCGACCTTGAGGTGTTCTTCGTCGGCCACTTCCGTGTCGCAGGGAAAGGCGATGCGCCACAGGCCGGGCGGACCGTCGTCGGGCACCTTGAAAATCGCCGCCCACTCGACCGGGTCGGATATATAGGCGTTCATGGCAAAGCCGTGCTGCGCAAAATCGTACTCGGTGCTGACCACCAGAAACTGCTCCGGCCAGGTAAAGCCCTCGAACTCGACGCCGGTCTGCTTGCGAATCACGCTCTTGCCGCCGTCGGCCGCAACCAGCCAGGCCGCTTCAACGGTCTGTGTCTTGCCCTTCGATTCCACGGTAACCATGACGCTGTCGCCGCGCTGCTCGAAGCCGGTCACGGCGTGGCCGAAATGTACCGTTGCGCTGGGCTGCTCCTTGAGCAAATCGAACTGGATGGGCGTGAGGCGGTGCTGCTCGAGGTGCAGGCGGTGCGGATAAGGCGTAATGTCGGCGAGCAGGCCGAGGTCAAAATCGGCCACCAGGTCGCCGCGGCGCTGGCGGATCTGCCAGTTGCTCACCTTGAGGCCGCTTTTTTCCATGCGCGCGGTAATGCCGTAGGGCGCCATCATTTCCTGGGTGGGCGGATGAAAGGACCCCGCGCGCAGGTCGTGCGTGAGTCCCGGCTCGGTCTCGTAGACGATGACTCTGACGCCCTGTTTGGCGAGGGCCAGCGCGGCCATCAGCCCGGTCGGTCCGGCGCCGGCGATGACCACCGGCAGTTTGGATTGCAAAGACATCAAAAATCCTCTTTAGCCGCTTCGACCAGGATCGTCATTCCCGCGTAAGCGGGAATCCACCTTGATCTAAAGCTTCGATTACGTGAGTCAAAATGGGTTCCCGCTTACGCGGGAACGACGTTATTCAGGGTTTTTTACGTGGCTTACTCGGCGGAAATATTGTTTTTCTTGATCACCGCGGCCCAGCGCGCAAAATCGCGCTGCATCAAGGCCTGCAATTCCTCGGGGCTCGAGGAGGTCGCGTCCATGCCCTGCCCGTTCAGGCTTGCCTTCACGTCGGGCATGGCGAGAATGGCGCGGATCTCGGCATTGAGCTTGGCGACGATGGGAGCGGGCGTGCCCTTGGGCAGCATCACCGGATACCACATGTCGACATCGGCGCCCTTGATACCCAACTCGGTCAGCGTGGGCACGTCGGGTGCGCTGGCGTTGCGCTTGGCACTGCCCACGGCCAGGGCCTTGAGCCGTCCGCTCTTGACGTGCGGCATGGCGACGTGGATGGGCATGAACATGACGCTGATCTGGCCGGACAGGGTGTCGGTGATGGCGCCGGCCGTTCCCTTGTAGGGCACATGCAGCAGGTCGATGCCGACAAGGTCTTTCATCAATTCCATGGACATGTGGTGCGGCGTGCCCACACCGGGCGATGCATAGGTAAAGCTGCCCGGCTTGGCCTTGGACTTGGCGATGAGGTCCTGCACGCTTTCTATGCCCGACTTGGTGTTGGTCACCAGCATCAGCGTGCCATAAGCCGCCTGCGAAACCGGCGCAAAGTCCTTGAGCGGATCGAATGGGACATTCTTGTACAGGCTGGCGGCGATCAGCATGGTGTTGGCCCCTATCATCACGGTGTAGCCGTCGGGGGCGGCGCGCGCCACCAGTTCGGCGCCGATGTTGCCGCTGGCGCCGGGCTTGTTTTCCACCACCACCGGCTGGCCGAGGCGCTCCGACAGCTTGGGACCGACAGTGCGGGCGATCATGTCCATGCCGGTACCGGGGGTAAAGGGCACCAGGAAGGTGATTGGTCGCGAGGGATAAGCCGGCGTCTGGGCCTGCACGGGCAAGGCGGCAAGGACGGCGACCAGCGAAAACAAAGCGGCGGTATGGCGATGCATGGGAAGTGTCTCCAGGAAGAATCTGGTCCGGGCGGAGCGCATCTTGGCCGAACCGGGAAAATGTGCGCTGCGGCGCTATTTTACTGCGGCACGGCCTTCAACGACAGCAGCGCAATAGGCTAGGATTGCGCCTGAGTCCACTCGCGGAGACAAACCATGTTGTTGCGCGGATCCTGCCATTGCGGCGCGGTTGCATTTACACTCAAATCGACCACGCCCTACCCGTATATGCGCTGCTATTGCTCGATCTGCCGCAAGACCGGTGGCGGCGGCGGCTATGCCATCAATATCATGGGTGAGGCGGCGACACTCAAGGTCAAGGGCAAGGCGGCCCTGTCAGTCTACCGGGCGCGTATCGGCAGCGGCAAAGGTCAAGGCAAAACCACCAGTACCGGACGCCGCCACTTTTGCAGCCATTGCGGCAGCGCGCTGTGGGTCGCCGACCCGCGCTGGCCCGACTGGGTCTACCCCTTCGCCTCAGCCATAGACAGCAAACTGCCGCCACCGCCGCAACACTGCAACATCATGCTGGACTTCGCCGCACCCTGGGCCGATGTGCCCAAGGCCGCGCGAAAAAATGCGGCATTTGCGCGCTACCCGGACGGCGGCATCATGGACTGGCACCAAAAGCGCGGGCTGGTGGTGAAGTAACGCCGACCGACGCGCGCAAGGTCTAACGCGTCACCCGCCTCGCCTGGTAAATGGTCGCAATGGCCAGCAGCAGCAGTACGCCCGTCACCACCAGCATGCCGCGATGCTGCCCGTGGTCCAGTTGCCAGCCAAGCACAACCGGCGCGATGGCTGCGCCGACATCGAGACCGGAATAAACAAAACCGTAGACCTTGCCGCGACTTTCGGGTGGCGCGGCGTCACGCACCAGCAGGTCGCGAGAGGGCAGGATGATGCCGAGTGAAAATCCGCCGCAGGCGGCCAGGGCGACAATCGCCGCCGAGGGCAGCCATCCGGCAGCCAGCACAAAGTAAAACAGCGCGAGGCCCAGCACGCCAAAGGCGGTGACCCGCTCCGTATGAAAGTTGCGCGTTGCCACAAACCCGCCGGTGAAGGTTCCGGCGGCGCTGCCGAGCAAATAAGCCGTCAGGGCCGAACTGGCCAGCACCAGCGGCTGGTCGTACAGGGTTTGCAGCACCGGGATAAGGTAGTTCTGCGTGCCGACCATGGACACCGACATCAGTACAAAGAACAGGAAATACAGCAAGACGGCGGGCGCCATCAGGATGCGCAGGTTACCGCTGCCGGCTGCACCGGTAACCGGCGATTTACGCGACTCGGTGCGCAAAAAATCACGCTGCCAGAACAGCAGCGCGAAAATGCCAAAGCCGAGCAGTCCCGCGCCGATCAGCGAGGCACGCCAGCCAAAAGCCGCCGTCGCCACCGCATACACCGGTGCCAGCGCCCATCCGAGGTGGCCGCCGATATTGTGCACGCTGAAGGCGTGGCCCAGGTGCGACCGGTCGACACGCGCATTCAGAATGGCGAAGTCGGCCGGATGGAACACGCTGTTGCCCAGGCCGGCGACAAGCGCGGCGACGATCAGCAGCGGATACGAGGGCGCAAAGCCCGCCAGCAGGATGCCCAGTGCGATCAGCGCGATACCCGAGAGCAACACCCGCCCGGCGCCGAAGCGGTCGGCGAGCACGCCGGCAAAGGTCTGGCAGCCCGCCGACACGGTGAAAAACAGCGTCATCACCAGGCCAAGTTCGGTGTAACCCAGGCCGAACTCCTCCTTGAGCACCGGGAACATCGGCGGAATGACGAGCTGGAAAAAATGACTGATCAGGTGCGCAACGCCGACCAGTGCGATGGTGCGCACGTCGGCGCGCAGCGTTGTGGCGGTATTCAAGCAGGGACTTTCTTCATTTTTGTGATGCCAATTATAACCGTGCGAATCGCTCGATTTCCGCCGGAAGGTTATACAACTCCACTATAATCTGGAAGCGGTTCGGAGTGCGAAACCGGCCGCGCGCAGTGTTGATTCACCCGCGGGCCCTCAGGGCTGCAACACATTACAACTCAGGCCGCGTCGCCCAAAACACCAATACACCAGCCGCGCCGACCGTCTTTCCTATCCCCGCTCCGATCGACGGCATGCCAGAGGATCACTTTTGACAGCACGAATCCCCGTCAACACCGCCTACGCCATTGGCGTTGCATTTGCCTACGCCCTGGTTTCAATCTGTGGCCGGCTCGCCTACGACGGCGGCAGCAATGTGCTTACCGTCATCACCGCCCGCGCCCTGTTTGTGCTCTTCGCCCTATGGGGCTTCCTGGTCTGGCGCGGCGCGCAATGGCGCCTGCCTGCCCCGGAGCGCAATACGTCGCTGGCGCTCGGATTACTGCTGGCCTTTTCGAATTTCCTCCTCAACCAGGCCATCGCCCTGCTGCCCGTTTCCAACGCCTTGCTCATTTTCTACACCTACCCGCTGCTGCTCAGCATCGTCAGCTGGCTGACGGGCGGTGGGAGACCCAGCCTGCGTGTTGCGCTTGCCTTGCTGCTGTCGCTGATCGGACTCGCGCTGACACTGCAAGTGAAGGGCGGACCGCTTGATCCGCTGGGCCTCGCCTACGCAGCATCGGCGTCGGCGACCTGGGGCGGCCTGATGCACCTTTCGGCGCGCATGCTGGGCAGCCGAAAAACGCAGGCGCACACACTGCACATGCTGATGGCCGCGACAATGATATTCCTGTTGGCATGCGCCGTGACCGGAAGCGTCTCCTTCCCCGCGACGACTGCGGGGTGGATCGGCTTTGCCGGGGCGCCCCTCGCCTACTTCGTCGCCATCATCGGCACAATGACTGCAATCGCGGCGCTTGGAGCAGTGCGCACCGGCTTCTTCATGAACTTTGAGGCTATCGGCGTCATCATTTTCGCCGCGCTGATTCTCGAGCAATACATGAATGCGCTGCAGCTCTTTGGCGCCGCACTGCTGATACTGTCGATGTTCATTTTCAACGCGCCGCCGCGCCCGTCCGCGAAAGCCGGGGATGGCTGATGCAACAGCGCATTTGAAGGGTGAGATGTGACGACCGCAGGACGAACCGGGCAGGCGGGGACGCGACCGGGAAGTGCCTGTGCGGGGCGGAGCGATTTGAAGTGCATCCTCCGCGGCACCATGTTTTTGCCAATGAAGCGCCCTGCATCCATCGGTTATCATGGCATCGAAGACAAACCCGATACGAGCGCGACCAACGCGCCTGACGCCCTACACAAGGAGCGACACCATGACATTACAACAAGCGGGAGAACAAAGCTTATTTATTTCCGCGATACGATCAACAGTGTGCGTTTTCGCGCTTGTCCTCGCCGCCGTTGCGGTGTCCTCGGGCGGTGCCATAGCCCAGTCGAACTATCCGAACAAGCCGATCCGTTTTGTTGTGCCCTTCCCACCCGGCGGTGGCGCCGAATCCACGGCACGACTGGTGGCGCAGAAAATGAGCGAAAGCATGGGTCAGCCGGTGATTGTCGAGACGCGAGCCGGCGCCGGCGGCAACATCGGCACCGAATATGTCGCACGGGCGGTGCCCGACGGCTACACCATCCTGCTCGCCACCAACGGCATGGCGATACAGCCGAACCTGCAAAAACTTTCTTGGGACCCGGTCCGGGACTTTGCGCCCATCAGCCTGATCGCCGCCTACTCGCTGGTCATTGCCGTGCACCCCTCGGTGCCCGCAAACACCCTGCGCGAACTGGTGGCCTATGCCAAGGCCAACCCGGGAAAATTGACCTACGGCTCCTCGGGCAGCGGCGGCCCGCTGCACATGGGCGCCGAGCTATTCTGCTCGCAGGCCGGCATCAAGATGCTGCACGTCCCCTACAAGGGCAACGCACCGATGACGGTGGCGATCCTCGGCGGTGAAATCAACATCGTTTTCGACAGTCCGGTCGGGCCGCTGCCCAATATTCGCGCCGGCAAGCTGCGTGCCCTCGCCACCACCGGCAGGCAGCGTTCGCTCTCCCTGCCTGACACCCCTACGGTAACCGAGACCGGCGTCGCCGTGCTCGATTACGAATCCTGGAACGGCGTGGTGGCGCCGGCCGGCACGCCGCGCGAAATCGTGCAGCGCCTGAACGCCGAGGTGGTCAAGGCGGTGGCCACACCCGAGGTGCGCGAACGCCTGACCGCGCTCGGCTACGAGCCGCGCAGCACCAGCGTGACCGAGTTCGAGGCGATGATCGCTTCGGACACCCAGCGCTTTGCCAAGGTGGTCAGGGACGTGGGAATGAAGCTCGACTGATCCGGCATCCCTTACACACACAGCAATGCAAATCGCGGCTGTTTGTACCGCTTTGCCGATACGCACTTCGGTACAATCCAGGCAACTCCCCTGCCTGCAATCCTTCTTCAACGAGTAACCTGCCTAATGGCTCCACCCACACCACCCCGACTGCGCATAGCCGCCGATATCGGCGGCACTTTTACCGATGTCGCCGCCTTCGACGAAAAACGCGGCGTATTGATGCTCGGCAAAACCCTGACCACGCCGCAGCGCCTGGTCGGCGGCATTCTCGACGGCACGGGCAAGGCCGGTGTGACGCCGGCCGAAGCAAGCCTGTTCCTGCACGGCTCGACCATCGCCATCAACACCATGCTCGAGCGCTCGGGCGCGCGCGCCGCACTTATCACCACCCGCGGCTTTCGCGACATTTATGAAATCGGCCGCATCAACCGACCCGACTCGTTCAACCTGCGCCACCGCAAGCACGCACCGCTGATCGAGCGCGACCTGCGCTTCGAGGTGAGCGAACGCCTGCTCGCCGACGGCTCTGTCCACCAGGCTCTGGCCATGGACGAAGTGGCGGCCATCGCCGACAGGCTGGAGCGCCTGAAAATAGAGGCGGTGGCGGTGCTGTTCCTGCATTCCTACCGTAACCCGGCACACGAGCAGGCGGTCAAGGCCTTCTTGCAAAAGCGCCTGCCCGGCGTATTTGTCTCGGCCTCTGCCGACCTGTCGCAGGAATACCGCGAATTCGAGCGCACCTCGACGGTGGTGGCCAATGCCTACATTGGTCCGCGCGTACACCGCTACCTCGGTGAAATCGAACTCGAGATGCAGCGTGCAAAATTCAAGGGAAAATTCCTCGTTGTGCAATCTACCGGCGGCCTCTATGCACTGTCCGAAGCGCGGCAAGACTGCGTGCGCATGATGGAATCGGGGCCGGCGGCAGGTGTCATCGGCACCCAGGCCTTGTGCCATGTGCTTGGCATAGACAACGCCATCGCCTTTGACATGGGCGGCACCACCGCCAAGGCCGGCGTGGTGCGCGATGGCAAAGCACTGGTCACCGGCAGCACCATGATAGGCGGCTATTTCACCGGCCTGCCCCTGCTCACTTCGATGATTGACATTCATGAAGTGGGCACCGGCGGCGGCAGCATCGCCAGCGTCAGTGCAGCAGGGGCCCTGCGCGTCGGCCCGCAAAGCGCCGGCGCATCGCCCGGACCGGCCTGCTATGGCCTTGGCGGAACAGAGCCCACGGTGACCGACGCTAACCTGGTGCTCGGACGTCTTGATGCGAAACGCTTTCTCGGTGGTGAAATGCCGCTCGACAAGGCCGCCGCCACCGAGGCTATCCGCCAACGCATCGCCACGCCGCTTGGCTTGACGCCCACCACTGCGGCGATGGGCATTCTGCGCATCGCCGCCGCCTCGATGTCGCATGCGGTCAAGGGCGTCACCACCGACCGCGGCCTTGACCCGGGCATGTTCCCGACCGTGTTTGCCTACGGCGGCGCCGGTCCCTTGCACGCTTCCATGGTGGCGCGCGAACTGCGCATCCCGCGGGTGATCATCCCGCGCGCACCCGGCCACTTCTCGGCCTTTGGCATGCTGCTTTCCGACTTCCGTCGCGACCTGGTGCGATCGCACTTTGTCCGTCTTGATGCGGTGAAGATGGATGAACTGGAAAATTGGTTCGCCGTCCTCGAAACACAGGGTATTGCCGCACTCAAGGAGGCGGACCTTGGCAGGCGCAAACTGCTGATCACCCGTGCCATCGACATGCGCTACGTCGGCCAGGAGCATGCCGTGACCGTGGACATGCCGCTGGCGGTGTTCGGGCGCGGCGAGGCCGGCAGCCGCAAAGCCATCAAGGCGGCCTTTGATGCCGCACACGAGGAGCGTTACGGCCGCGGTTCGCCACAAGAAGTGGCCGAGATCGTCAGCATCCGCAGCACCGTCACCGGCGTGATGAAAAAGCCGCAGCTTGAAAAACTACAACTCGGTGGCGCCAAACCGCAAGCCGGAGCGCGCAGCGGTTCACGCAAGGTTTATTTCGAACTGGGCGGCTGGGCCGAAGCCGCGGTCTACCAGCGCGAGGCCTTGCTCGCCGGCAACCAGATCAAGGGTCCGGCGCTGATCGAGGAATACGCCTCGACCAGCGTGCTGCAGCCCGGTGACAGCCTGCGCGTGGAGGAATTCGGCAATCTTGTCATCAGCATCGCCAGGAAATAGTCGCAGGACGCGAACAGGAACAAACTCATGGCCACACAACGCAACAGCAAAACTTCCGCATCAAAAAAATGCCCCGTTCAACGCCGGGTGCGCATCGATCCGGTATCGGTCGAACTCATACGCAACAGCCTGGTTGCCGCAACCGAAGAAATGAAATCGGTGCTGATGCGCACCTCCTACAACATGATCATTTACGAGGCGCTCGACTTTACCGTCGGCCTCTTTGATCGCGCCGGCCAGACACTGTCCATCGGCCTCGGGCTGCCCACCTTCATCCGCGGCATGAGCGACGTGGTCAAGGCCAAGGTCGCGCACTGGGGGCTTGCCGGCATTCATCCGGGTGACATCCTGCTCACCAATGACGCCTATACCACCGGCGCCCACCTCAACCACCTGACTTTTTCCATCCCGGTGTTCCACAGGGGAAAAATCGTCGCATTCTCCACCTGCATGGCGCACTGGCAGGACATCGGCGGCATCCTCAACGGCATGACCACCGACATTTTTTCCGAGGGGCTGCAGATCCCGCTGGTGAAATACCACGCACGCGGGCGCCTGAACACCGAAATGCGCGACCTCATCCTGATGAACGTACGCCGTCCGGACCGCGCCCTTGGCGACCTCGAGGCGCAGTTGTCGGCCTGCCGTGTCGGTGTGAAGCACATGGAGGAAATGCTCGAACGCCACGGCGACGACACGGTGATGGCGTGCATAGAGGCGATCATGGACCACAGCGAGGCTGAGGCGCGCACCCGCGTGCGCGCCATGCCGGACGGGGTCTATGTGGCCGAGTCGCAGATGGATGATGACGGCATCGACATCGACCAGCCGGTGCCTATCAAGGTAACGGTGACCATACGCGGCGGAGAAATGACCGTCGACCTGTCCGAGGTCAGCCCGCAGGTGAAGGGCTTTTACAACTCGGGCGCCGGCGTGGCCTGCGCACAGGTGGCGTTCAAGTGCCTGACACTGCCGCGCGACAACCCGATCAACGACGGTAGCTTCCGGCCGCTCAAAGTCATCGTGCCCTCCGGGACCGTGGTCAGCGCCACGCATCCGGCGCCGATGCGCGTATGGATGACCTATCCGATGACCGTGGTCGACACCATTTTCAAGGCGCTTGCACCGGCCATCCCGCAGGATGTGATTGCCGGGCACCACGCCGACCTGATGATCGCCAACGTCAACGGCATCCATCCGCGCGACGGCCGGCTATGGATTTACCTCGGCGGGCTGATAGGCGGGGGCTGGGGCGCCAAGTCCGGCGAGGACGGCGCCAATTGCACCGTCTGCATGAACGACGGCGACACCCACAATGGTCCGTCCGAGCAGGTGGAGAACAAGTTTCCGCTGCTGGTGCGCCACTACCGTTTGCGCCAGGACTCGGGCGGTGCCGGTGAGTTTCGCGGCGGCTTGGGCGCGGAAGCCGAGGTAGTGGCCTTGTCGCTGATCAATTACCAGACCCGCGTCGACCGGGTGAACAATCCGCCCTGGGGCCTTGCCGGCGGCAAGAGCGCGCTGGGCAACCAGATCGGCATGCGCGGCAAGGATGGCAGCGTAACGATTTTCTCCGGCGGCAAGGTCAACACCCGGTTGAAGGCGGGAGAAGCTTATATCCTGCGCTCGGGCGGCGGTGGTGGCTTTGGCGATCCGAAAAAGCGCTCGCGTGATGGGGTGTTGCGCGATCTTCGCCTCGGCTATATCTCGGCAGAGGCGGCGCTGCGCGACTACGGCGTAAGCGGGGGTGGCGAATGAGCAGGGTTGAGCAGGCCGCGGCGCGCGTCCGGTGGGCTAAAGTGCCTGCGGACGTCACGCGTCAGGCACTTGCCCTGGAGGCCATCTCGCTGGCGGGACGCTGGCAGCGCGCGGCGCGCGGCCACCTCGCCTTTGCCGCCGGTTGCGCCTGCAGCTTTGGCTCAAGCATAGACCTGCGCGGGCTCGACGATTTCATCCTGGATTATTTGCGCAACAAATTCGCCGACGCGCCTGCGGTGGTGGTGTGCATCGACACTCACGCGGGCGCATCGACGGCGACAAGCCTGCAGGCCTTGCTGCGCGCCATCGCAGCCGGTCGCGATGGCCTTCATATCGCACAGGCGGCGGCCCTGTTACGCGAGGCCGGGGGAAGCATTGCCTCGGTGGAAGAGCAGCACGCCTAGCCTGGCACGCCCGGCGTCCCTGCCCCGGGCCCCCGCTCAGCCCCGCCTTCTCCGGCGGATTTCACGTATCACTGCGGCGTTATCCAGTTCCCCGTCGCCGGCATCGATGGCGCTTTGCATCAATTCCAAATGCACCGCCGACAGCGGCAAGTCCTGGCCGGTGCGCGCGGCGTAGTCAAGAATCAGGCCGACGTCCTTGTGGTGTTGCCTCACCCGCGACTGCGGCGTGAAATCGCCGGTGAGCATTTTTTCGCCTTTTGCATCCATCGCGGCCGAATAGGCCGGCGAGGCCTTGAGCAGGGCCAGAAATGGCTCAAGGGCCAGCCCCAGACGCTCGGCGAACACCAGCCCCTCTGCCAGGACCAGGCGGTTCAGCCCGAGCACCAGATTGCTCGCCAGCTTGGCGCGCGAACCGCTGCCGGGCGCACCGAGGTAAAACACCTTGTCGCTGATCTCGCGCAGCAGGTCTTGGCAAGCCTGGAAATCGGCTTCGCTGCCCCCGGCCATCACCACCGCGCCGCCATCGGCGACCTGGGTGCTCGAACCGGACAGCGTCGCATCGACAAAGCCGATGCGGCGTGCGGCGAGCCGGGCCGCAAGCGCAGCGGTATATTCGGGGTCGCCGGTGGTCGTATCGATGATGTAACGCGGCAGCGTCGCCGATTCGAGGATGCCGTCGCGCCCCTCCACCACCGCACCCACCACGCTGCTATCGGGCAGCGTGGTGG
>Ga0194061_1000238_pt1 | contig 33275 bp, 33 predicted proteins | sample SepL2221m_MetaG_FD_163423 | JGI IMG/M metagenome (GOLD analysis project Ga0194061, IMG submission 163423) | Anoxic zone freshwater microbial communities from boreal shield lake in IISD Experimental Lakes Area, Ontario, Canada - Sep2016-L224-21m | ecosystem: Environmental > Aquatic > Freshwater >... | reverse complement strand
TTTATATGCAGAGCGTCCTTCATTATTCTTCGTTGCGTTCCGGCTTCGCATTCTTGCCATTCTCGATGGGCGTAATCATGTTCGCCGGCGTTGCAGCTCAATTGCTTCCCAAGGTTGGCCCTCGACCTTTGATGACAACAGGGCTGGCTGTTGCGGCAGTAGGACTTCTCTTCCTTTCGAAGATCACTCCTACCTCCTCATACGCACCCCATATTTTGCCTGCCATGTTAATTATTAGCTCCGGAATGGCGCTCTTCTTTATTCCTAGCGCCAGCACCGGACTTCACAATGCCGGGCTACATGATGCCGGTGTTGCTAGCGCCATGATTAATACCAGCCAACAAATTGGTGGTTCCCTCGGTGCTGCTTTGCTTAATACCGTCGCTATTAATTCGGCGACTTCTTATGCAAAGAGCCACGGCGCCCTCGGCAAAGACACGGGCATCTATTCCCAAGTACACGGGTTTTCGATTGCCTTTGAATTTGGCGCCGGCTTCCTACTACTCGCAGCAATCGTTTCGTTCCTATTCATCAACGTTGGAAAAGATTCCTTGGTTGAGAATGAAATGGCTGCGGTTGGTTAGCTAGTTCGATTCTCGACGATAAGCCCACCAACCAAACAGGAGGGCGATGACAATCAAAATCGTTGAGCTAGCGAATATCAGCAAGTTTTGATTGCTCCCGTGAGCGTGCACGGCAGCAACAGCAAGTGGTGAAGAGCTCGGGGTAACCTCCGAGCTCTTTCCATAGGTGAAGGTGTACTCCCCCTCAACAACATGTCCGTCGGCTGCTGCCACCCGATAATTGACAAGGACAATCCCTTGAGTTGAATTAGGTAAAAGCGATGAGGTAATTACGCTCTTATCAACTTTGATTGGGCCAGTACTGACCAGCTCCCCCGCTGCATTTGTCACAGTCAAAAAATTAACTTCTTGCTTGCCAAAGGTTTGAAGATCCTCCGCGAATGTCAATGAAATATTTGTGGGCCACACTGAAACCGAACTATTGACGGCTGGTATCGCCGATGCGAGCGTCGTGTGCGCCTGTGCGGCCGTCGGAAGCGAGATGAGCAATAGGGCGAGGGCGGCAACTACTCGACTTGTGCGAATTACTCGCATATTTTCCTCCCGAGGGCTCTTTGCTAGTGTTCCGCTAGGTCAATCTTACTCAGATGATCAATCAGCGCCGAAACTCCCTCGAAAGGTAGACCCGTGAAAAGAACACTAACCATTGCTCTTGCCGCCTTAACTGCGATTGGAACTGCCGGGCTGGTAGGACTCTCAACCGCATCAGTAAGCAACGCCGCCGCCGCTTGTAAGGCTGGCGCCCTTGCTACTGTTAAAACTGGAGTTATCACGGTCGGAACTGACGATCCGGCTTACGGTCCTTGGTTTGATAGCAACACGCCTTCGAATGGCAAAGGTTTCGAATCTGCTATCGCTTACGCCGTAGCAAAGCAATTAGGTTATCCAGCAGCGAAGGTGGTTTGGGTGAAGGCACCTTTCAACACCGTGATTCAACCAGGAAAGAAATCTTTCGACTTCGATATCAACGAAGTATCAATTACCCCAGAACGTAAGAAAGCCGTTGATTTTTCATCCGGTTATTACGATGTAGCTCAAGCGCTAATCGCGACTAAAACTTCGAAGATCGCCGGGGCAAAGACTTTGTCTGATCTGGCAAATGCCAAGATTGGCGCTGCAGTGGGCACCACTTCATATACGACAATTACCAAGACAATTAAGCCAAAGAAAGCACCGGCGGTCTTTGATAACAATGACATCGCCAAGCAATCATTAGTTAATGGGCAGATTGATGGGCTCGTTGTTGATCTTCCTACCGCCTTTTACATCACCGCGGCCGAATTGAAGAATGGCATCATCGTCGGCCAGTTCGCACCAAAATCCGGAGCGGAGCAATTTGGTTTGGTCCTCTCAAAGGCAAATCCAATCACTGGTTGTGTGACCACCGCAGTTAATGCACTGCGTGCGAATGGCTCCTTAAAGTCAATCGCCGCCAAGTGGCTGTCAAATACCGCAGGTGCACCTGTTCTGAAGTAATCTGCTCCCTCACTGATACATCGGAGGCCAGATGTCCTACCTTCCTTCACCGCTGCGATTGCAGCGGGAGGCGGCTCGACGTTTGGCCTCTCGGCGTTCTACCTGGTTGGCAATCGCCAGCACCACAGTTGTCGGGTTCATAATTGTCGTCGTAATCTCGGGGGCTCCTGGATTTGATCGAGTTAGAGCCTCTTTTTTCAGCGCCCACTACGCCTGGAGCGCTCTGCCTCACGTGTTAACTGGTCTCTGGTTGAATCTGCGGGTAATGCTGATTGCCGAAGTATTTGTTTTAATTTTCGGACTCTTGATTGCAATTATTCGAACCTCCAAAAGCCCAGTTCTATATCCCTTAAGGCTTATCGCCGCGCTCTACACTGACATTTTCCGCGGCTTGCCACTTCTGCTGGTCTTACTTCTAGTTGGCCTCGGGATACCAGGTCTACAACTTTCATGGTTACCAAATTCCGCCGTTTTGCTAGGTACTGTTTCCCTGATTCTTACTTACTCCGCATACGTGGCCGAAGTTATTCGCGCCGGTATCGAGGCAGTAAATCCGGCGCAGCGAATGGCGGCTAGAGCGCTTGGTTTTAGCCAAACTCAGACTCAGCGTTTTGTGATTTTGCCCCAGGCCCTTCGAAAAGTTACGCCACCACTATTAAATGACCTGGTTTCATTGCAAAAAGATTCAGGTTTGATTTCAGTATTGGGAGCTATTGATGCAATTAGAGCTGCCGGAATCGAAACGGCGCAATCATTCAATTTCACCCCGTACTTAGTTGCGGGTGCGCTCTTTGTGGCGCTAACTATTCCGTTAACCAGGTTCACTGATTGGCTCACCAAGCGACAAGATCGTGCTCGTCAGCATCAGGGGCAGTGGTAGACAATGAGCAAACTAATGCTCGATATTAGAAATCTTCGCAAGTCATATGGTGATGATCTAGTTATAGAAGATCTCTCAATTTCACTTGCCGAACACAGTGTCAAAGTTTTGATTGGCGCCAGCGGTTCCGGCAAAAGCACGCTTTTGCGCTGCGTAAATTTACTTGAAGCGATCGATGATGGCCAAATATTCTTAGATGGCGAAGATATCTCCGAAGTTGGAGTCAATGCCGATCAAGTTCGTTCTCAAATTGGATCGGTCTTTCAATCTTTCAACCTCTTTCCACATTTAACCGTGCTTCAGAACATCACTTTGGCACCGCGACATGTGCACAAGAAATCACAAGCCGATGCGCAAGCCGAAGCGATGGCCCTTCTTTCTCGATTTGGACTAAGTGAAAAAGCGAACCAGTATCCCGAGCTCTTGAGCGGCGGACAGCAACAGCGGGTTGCGATCCTTCGCGCTGTCATTAACCGTCCGAAGGTTTTGCTGCTAGATGAGGTCACTAGCGCCTTGGATCCAGTATTGATCGCAGAAGTTCTGGCTCTGATTTCCGAACTTAAGGAATCGGGAATGACGATGATGATTGCAACCCATGAGATGGGATTCGCCCGGCAGGTCGCCGATGAAGTTCTCTTTCTTCACGACGGCCGAATTTGTGAAGTTGGAACTCCGGAGGCGTTGCTAACCAACCCCCAGAGCCCCGAACTATCCGCCTTTTTGACGGCGCTGCGTGGCGCTGGGCGGCTCTAGGAAGATTCAGGTGGCGAGAGCGAAAAAGGTCGGGTACCTTTCTGCAAAGCATTTGCAACTAGTCAATTAAATCTTAGGGGCGTCAGCCAATGAACGAAGCAATCTCGGCATCTCCAACCAAGGCTATGCGAGTCGGCCTTTCTGGCGACGAGCGCCGGCGATTAGCCGCAATGTTTGCCGTGATCTTCTTTCTTTTAATCGGTGGCACCCTGCTCATGTGGGCAGCCACATCGGGCCACTACAAACTCTCAGATGGGACCATGTTCGGTTGGGGAACTGGTTTTCTCGCCCTGACCTTGGGCATGCGTCACGCATTTGATGCAGATCATATTTCCGCCATCGACAATACAACTCGTAAATTAATGAGCGAAGGGCAGCGCCCAATGGGTGTTGGCTTCTTCTTTTCGCTCGGTCACTCCTCCGTTGTTACTGCGTTGGCCATCCTTCTAAATTTCGGATTAAAGTCGCTAGGTGTCCAAGTAAAGAACGAGAAATCTTCGTTGCATCATTACACCGGCTTAATCGGTACCTCAATCAGCGGCACCTTTTTAATGCTTATTGCACTACTTAACTTGGTAGTTTTGATCTCGGTAGTAAAAGTTTTCAAACAGATGCGCGAAGGCCAATACGACGAGTCCGAACTCGAGAAGCATCTCAACTCCCGCGGTTTCATGATGCGCTTCTTTGGCCCGATAGCTAGGCGTATTGATAGCAGCTGGAAGATGTACCCGCTGGGAATTCTCTTTGGATTAGGTTTCGACACTGCCACTGAAGTTGCCTTGCTAGTGCTTGCGGGATCTTCAGTCGTTGCCGGATTACCTTGGTGGGCAATCCTTAGTTTGCCCATGCTCTTCGCTGGCGGCATGAGCCTGCTCGATACCATCGATGGTTCATTCATGAACTTCGCATATGGCTGGGCATTTTCTAGGCCGGTTCGCAAGGTTTACTACAACATTGTGATTACAGGTCTGTCAGTACTTGTGGCAATTTTTATCGGTGGGTTGGAAGTTGCCCAAGTAATTGCTGGCCAACTAAATCTGACCGGGGGGGTTTGGAATTACGCCCTTCGCTTCAATATCAATAGAGCTGGTTTCATAATCGTGGCTATGTTCGTTGTAGTTTGGGTTGCGGCCTTAGCCCTTTGGCGCTTTGGCAAAGTCGAACAGCGATGGCATAACAAGGCGCACTCCGCACAGTTGGAGCGTGGTGAAACAACTGATCACGTAGCGGCTGGAATCGAATTAGGTGCAATCGGTGAGGGCTTTAAGATCGATTAATCCGATTAATCTAAGAAGAAATCCAAAAGGAATTCGGTAGTTCCAGGTACGACCGAATATTTTTCTAGATCGGTTATACCAACAGAGGCTAATACCTCTTCATCAACAAAGAAATTACCGGAACATTCGCCGCTTGGTCTATTCAAAATGATGTAGGCAGTATCAGCCAAAATTTCTGGAGTGCGGCAAAAATCAGTATCAACGCCAGGAATCATCGCAAGCGCGGCGGTATCAATTGCGGTTCGGGGCCACAGCGCATTCACTGCAATCTGATCTCGTTTGAACTCTTCCGCCATGCCTAATACGCACATGCTCATTCCATACTTAGCCATCGTGTAAGCCAAATGTGGTTTAAACCATTTCGCCTTCATCGATAGCGGAGGTGAAAGCGTCAAAATATGAGGGTTGCGGCCAGCTTTGGCGCTCAGTTTTAAATGGGGCAGAGCCGCTTGCGAGGTCAAGAAAGTTCCTCGCACATTGACATCGAACATCAAATCAAATCGCTTAGCTGGCGTCTTTTCGGTTGGGGTCAAATTAATTGCGCTGGCATTGTTGATGAGAATGTCAATGCCACCGAAAGCTGTTGCTGCCTGGTCGATCGCGGCTGCTATTTGATCTTCTTCGCGGATATCGCATTGAATCGGAAGCGCTTCTCCCCCAGCCGCTCGAATCTCTTCCGCGGCCGAATAAATAGTTCCTGGCAACGTTGGGTGTGGTTCGGTCGTTTTTGCTGCGATTGCAATCCGAGCGCCATCGGCGGCTGCGCGCTTAGCAATGGCCAAGCCAATACCTCTGGAACCACCGGTGATAAATATATTCTTTCCGCTGAGAGACATCCCGAATCAGCCTTTCGATCGTTTAGCAAGGAAATTAATAAATGCCATCTGCGCTTCATCCGACTCTAGTGCGATCCGGAAAAGTTCACCTTCAGCATCAATCACCATAGAGACTGCTTGATGGTGTCCACTTTTGAGTAAAGCTTTGGTGTTAATTACTGCAGTAGGCGGCTGGTTGCCTATTAGCTCGGCAACCTTAAGCGCCGCCGCTAACGGATCATCCGAGATCTCATTAATAAGCTTCATCTCTAAAGCTTCAGAAGCGGTGAAATTTCTGCCAGTTAGAAATATTTCGGAAGCCTTTGCATGACCGACGAGTCTTGGAAAGAGCAAGCTAGAGCCAGCTTCAGGTACTAAGCCGAGAGAGACAAAGGGCATCGAGAAGAGGGCATCATCCGAGGCAAAGGCCAGATCGCAGTGCATTAATAAGGTGGTGCCAATTCCAACGGCATTTCCCCGCACTGCCGCAATGAGGGGTTTTGGAAATTCATGGATGGCATAGAGAAAGCGAAATACCGGTGATTCGGCTCCAGTGGGTGGAGTGTTTAGAAAATCGCCAATATCGTTACCGCCGGTAAAGGCTCCCCCCGCTCCAGTAATAACGACAGTACGAATGCCGAAATCTCCTGCTGCCTCCGTTAGGGCCTGAGTCAAGGAGGCATACATGCCGGGGGTTAGGGCATTCTTCTTTGCTGGTCGATTTAGGGTTAAAACGAGGGTGGCGCCTTGCTGTGCGATCAAGATCTCAGACATTGTCACATTCTATGGCGGAAAATATGGTTGGGAAGGGATCTTGAACACGGCATACTTAAGTCCTACAAGGAATGGAGAGCCTCGTGGATATTAGAATTTTGACGCGGGAATTAACCCCGTTTGAGCATTTGGTCTCGGAACACCTTTGTGAAGGTATGTCCAATGGTGCCATTGCCAGGCAAACCGCTCATACCGAAAAGGTAATTGAAAATACAGTTTCGAGAGTTGCCAGAGCCTTCGGAATTAAATCTGATGGCGATACAAATGTTCGAGTATTGCTCGCACTGGCCTATCGAAGTCAATATGGCGATCAAGCCTTTGATCGATTAGGACTTGCTTGTCAACATATGGAAGTCGGACCTGACGGAAAGTCGTATTGCAAGCGTCACATTGATTAATCTTTTACCATCATAAAGTGATCTACCTCTAAGTGCTATCCCTACGACATTTTCGCTTAGGGCTAGCACTAGCCTAATTACGCTCAGGTTCAAGCGGCTCACGAAATACTTCTCTCGGAGTTAAGCAACACCGTGCTTTCTCCACCGTTATTCGGAGAGAAGAGAAGAAAATGAAACGTAGAACTTTTGATGCCATCGCCAGCCTAATTGGATTGATGTTGGCAGTGCTATTCCTAACAGTCGCCGGTCTGATGAACTGGGGCGCATCATTCACCAATGATTCAGTGAAGACACAACTTTCCGCGCAAGCGATCCACTTCCCTGGAAAGACTGGAAATTCTAAAGAGTCTGCCGATGTCACAAAATTTTTCGCAGACAATGCAAACAAGATCATGACAACTGGGAAGCAAGCCCAAATGTACGCGGAGAACTACATTGGCTTCCATTTGTCGCACTATCCAACCTACGAGGTAGCAGCAAATAACAGTCGTGCCGCTGATTCTGCCCTGGCTGGCGATCCAACAAATGTAGACCTTCAAGCAAAAGCTAAATCTGCCGCAACAACGGTGGAGACAGTGTTTAAAGGAACAGCCCTCCAAGGAACTTTGCTGACCGCATATGCATTCGGCTTCTTTGGAACCCTTGCTGGAATTGGAACCATCGTGAGCCTTGTAACCGGCTTGCTCTTCCTGCTCCTTGCACTGTTGGGTTATATGCACCTTCGCCGCACGGACGATAGCGCGGCGATATAGCCCTCATCTCTCCGTGAGGGAAAGGCCCCTAGGGAAACCTAGGGGCCTTTTTACTTCCTCAAAAAAAGAACCCCATCCAAAAGGACGGGGTTCTTTCTAATTAATTATCTCAGCGCTCTAGCTCTCCGGTGATGAATTGTTCTACGCGATTAAATGCCGTCTCATCGGAGTATTGCTCCGGTGGGGACTTCATGAAGTAGCTAGAAGGAGAGAGAAGCGGGCCGCCAATCCCACGATCAAGTGCAATCTTGGCGCAACGAAGAGCGTCGATGATTACACCAGCCGAGTTTGGTGAATCCCAAACTTCAAGCTTGTATTCCAAGTTCAACGGAACATCGCCAAAGGCCCGGCCTTCAAGTCGAACGTATGCCCACTTGCGATCATCAAGCCAAGGGATGTAATCCGAAGGTCCGATATGTACGTTGCGAGCGCCCAAGTCGTAATCCAATTGCGAAGTTACAGATTGGGTCTTAGAAATCTTCTTTGATTCAAGGCGATCGCGCTCCAGCATGTTCTTGAAGTCCATGTTGCCACCAACATTGAGCTGATAGGTGCGATCTAAATGAACGCCACGGTCTTGGAACAACTTAGCCATAATTCGGTGGGTAATTGTTGCGCCTACCTGAGACTTGATGTCATCGCCAACGATAGGCAGTCCGGCTTTAGTGAACTTGTCGGCCCAAACTGGGTCGGAGGCTATGAAAACCGGCAAGGCATTAACGAATGCTACGCCGGCATCAATTGCACATTGCGCGTAGAACTTGGCAGCTTCTTCGGAGCCAACCGGTAGGTAGCAAATCAGAACATCGACTTTATTGTCCTTGAGTGCAGCTACGACATCGACTGGTGCGGCATCAGATTCGGTGATCGTCTCGCGGTAGTAACGGCCAAGCCCATCAAGGGTGGTGCCTCGTTGAACAATAATCCCGGTTGGAGCAACATCAGCAAATTTGATGGTGTTGTTCTCACTGGCCCACATGGCTTCGGCCATATCCAAGCCAACCTTCTTGGCATCAACATCGAATGCAAGTACGAACTTAACATCGCTGATGTGATAGCCACCGAGAACCGGGTGCATTAGCCCTGGAATCTCTTTATCTGGCGCGGCGTCCTTGTAATAAGTAACACCTTGGATGAGCGAGTTGGCACAGTTTCCGACGCCAATAATCGCTACGCGGATCTCTCCCTTTGTTGCGGTCACGAGGATTTCCTTTCGATATTTATCATTTCAACGAGCCAAGCGATCTCCCGCTCGGCAGATTCCAATGAGTGACGACGCCACTCAACTAAATAACGATCAATGCCAGCCGGCAACTTTTCCAACTCATTTTGCAAGATCGCGGCCTTTTCCAGGAGGCGACGGTGTCGACCTTCCAGAATTTGCAAGCGATTTCGCTGTGGGGTGGGGCCAAAGAAGGCAAAGCGAACTTCAAAACTTTCATCATCCCAAGACTCAGGACCGGTTGTCTCAGTAAGCGCAGCAAAGCGCGCAGACCCAGAGGCCGTTATGGCATAGACGATGCGCGAGCGGCGCGATAGGCCGCCTAAATCAGAGAGCGACTCCTCGATTAGCCCGGCTTCTAACATTCGGCGAAGCTGGGGGTATAGGACGGAGAAGGACAAGGCGCGAAAAGGACCGTAAATTGCGATCATTCGCTTGCGAAGTTCATAGCCATGAAGAGGTCCCTGGCTGAGCAGGCCAAGAAGGGCGAATTCCAAGGATTCGGATCGAGATCGCATGGTCTTCCCTTCTGGTATATATCTATTGGATGTATCGATTCGATATATCTAGGCGATAGTTAAACCGATATATAAGCGAAAAGCAAGTTCAACTCTCTACACTCAGAGCCATGCCCATCGTCCTACCTACTCGCCTCTGGGAGTACCTGATAGCGACGATTATCATCATTTTGGCCCCAGGGCCAAGCGTGCTCTTCGTCATCGCCAGGGCGATCGCCTGGGGCCGGGCCACCGCAGTAGCAACCGTGGCTGGAAATGTATTGGGCGCATTCACGCTCTCAATCGTGGTTGCCGTCGGCCTGGGACCGATCCTGCAGCGCTCGCATTTAGCTTTTACCGCCATCCAGCTACTGGGCGGGGGCTATCTGATCTATTTAGGTATTCAGGCAATTCGCCACAGTCCAATCCATGCCGCCGATATGACTCAACAAGGCGATGACCGACCTTCCACCTGGCGCTCGGCCAGGGATGGTTATTGGGTAGGAGCTCTAAATCCCAAAGGAATGGTCTTCTTCGCTGCGATCTTGCCGCAGTTCGTAGACCGAGAAAAAGGTCATGTAACGGCGCAGCTGATATCCATGGGAGCGATCTTTGCAATTTTGGCTTTCTTCTCAGATGGAAGTTGGGGGCTAATCGCGGGAACTATTCGAAATTGGTTGGCAACTGAGATAAAACGGTTGGTAAGAATGCGAATCGCCGGCGGGGTCGTCATGATCAGTCTCGGACTATTTACAGTTACTACTGCGATCTTCCACGCGTAAATCTTTTTTAAGCGGTTGCGAGCGAGTTCGTTGCCGATGTCAGTCGCTAACGCCAAACTTAAGCAACTAAAAGTTGCACTTTGGTGCACGAAAAGAAAAGTAGGTTTTCATGTCTAATGCCCGAGCCTTCATAAGCCCAAGCGATCTCACCTTCTCGTGGGATGGCTGCCATCGCTGTCTGTGGCTTTATTACAACCACCAAGTAAAGGCACCGCTCTTCATGCCGCTAGTTTCTGAATTAGCAGATATGCAAGAACGCTATTTCATCGGCGCTAGTTCAGAACATCTGCACGCGGCAATCCCCGAAGGAAAAGTTTTGAACCATGGTGGCTTTGTTCAATCAACTCCGATCGAAGTCGATGGAGTCGCCACGCCATTCGCAATTCGTGGCAAGTACGACTTGGTTATGGAATTTCCCGATGGCACTTATGGCGTAATCGATTGCAAATTTCAGGCGCGAGATAACGACAAGAGCGGCTTCTATTCTCCGCAATTAGAGGCTTATGCCTTTGCATTAGAGCATCCTGCCAAAGGGGAGCCAAAGAAGATTTCCTCACTCGGGCTTTTAGTTTGGTCACCGGTTCGCCCACGGGGAAATGCCGCAGTTGGATTTGGCCTAGAACTAAGTTGCAGTTGGTATCCGATTCAACGCGACCCAGCTTCTCTTCAGCAAAGGTTGGCCGAATTCATCGCAGTTATTACTGGGCCGACTCCAGAAGCTAAAGCGACCTGCGACCAATGTCGCTACATCTCCACCAGACGAGAAATATTGGGGAACGAGTAGGTCCTATTCCTCTTCGATATCTTCGTCGACATCCTTCTTAAGCAGCAATGACTTCGCATCTGAGGCATACATATCTACATACTCTTGACCGGAAATTGCACCGATCGTATTCATAATTCGATCGGTGATTTCCCGCAATAATTTAAGATCGCTTGAATCGCCCTCGAAATACATCGGCTCACCAAAGATCATTTCAACTCGACGCACCTTCGGCACTACTTGACCGGTAGGTTGAATTTCTGCGGTATTGAACATCGCCACTGGAACTATTGCCGCGCCAGATTCAATCGCAAGTCGCGCGATACCTGTGCGCCCTTTATATAACCGACCATCTGGTGAGCGCGTTCCCTCTGGATAGATTCCTATGCAATCACCCGCGCCAAGCAGCGAGAGCCCGGTTAGCAGCGCCGCTTCACTGCGACGGCCGCCGGAGCGATCAACTGGAACTTGCCCAAGCGCAATAAATGTAATCTTCTTAATAAATCCCTTGATGCCAGGTGAGGTGAAATATTCACTCTTGGCAAGAAAGGTAACTTTTCTGGGAACTACCAACGGCATGAAAATCGAATCGCTGAAAGAGAGATGGTTAGAGGCGATGATTACTGGGCCGGTATGCGGCACGTTGCGAAGCCCCGTCACTTTCGGACGAAAGAGCAGGGTCAAAATCGGAATCAAGAAGGACTTTAGGAGGCGATAAGCCATAAAGCACCCTCCCAAACAAATAGCACGGAAATTACAGAACATAATTTAGGGGTTCCAAGGGTAACTGTGACACCATCTGAGCGTGAGCGATATCCCAAACTCCGAGAGTTTTCTCCTTTCGGGCGGAAAAATCGGGATTTTGATGATCCATGGTTTCACCGGCTCACCCGCTTCGATCCTGCCCTGGGCCCAAGGTCTAAATCGCGCTGGCTACACCGTCTCTGGGCCAAGGTTGGCCGGACATGGAACGCGGTGGGAGGATTTAAATCAGAGCAACTGGGAGCATTGGTATGAAAGCGTAGAAACCGCCTTTCTTGAGTTGAAGAAAAGCTGCGATCGAGTTTTCATCGCTGGCTTCTCGGTAGGTGGTGCGCTTGCACTGCGGGTCGCACAAGTTCGCGGCGCTGAAATTGAAGGACTCATCCTCCTCAATCCTTCCATTTACGATGACCGAAAGTTTTATCACCTACTTCCAGTGTTACAACATTTAATTCCATCAATTGCGGGTGGACCTAGCGATGTCTCAATTCCGAATTCGCCCCGCCACGGCTATGGCCGAATCCCATTAAAAGCTTTAAATTCACTTCGAGCGCTATGGAAATTAGTTGAGCGCGATCTTTATCTAGTGGATTCGCCACTGATGATTGCTTATTCAATTAATGATCACGTAGTTCACCCAATCAACAGCGAAACCATTATTGATAATGTTTACTCGGTCGATATCAGAGAAGTAATTTTTGAGAAGTCATTTCATAATGTCGCGCTAGATGTCGAGGCCGAAGCTTTAATTGAAGAGAGCGTTGACTTTTTGCAGGATGTGCTATCGGGTGAACTTGCTCGCGAGGGTGACAATGATGAACGAGAACTAATCGATGCGGAATTTTCAGCTATCGTTTCGGGTCTCTCCTTAGACACCTCCTCCCCCACCACTTACTTGGATGAACTTGATGAAATTGAAAGCGCCGAAGCTTTTAAGCCACCAAACCCAACAATTCCACCACCTGATCAAGTCCAACGCGCTGGCTTAATCTGCCTAATTGGTGGCTCGCTTTATCTATTCGTGCATTTGGTATTTAAGATCGATTTCTTTGGGCTTGGTCCATGGCCCGGAATCCTGGGATTTCTCGGCGGAATCGCAATCTACATATGGCGCACGGCTCGTCCCGAAGAAGATTTTGACGACGGCGCTATTGTCTAGCCATGACTTTTAACTGGGGAATTATTGGCACTGGTGGCATTGCAAAGGCTTTTGCCCGCGACTTAGATTTTGTCGAAGATCAAAGGGTCTTGGCGGTCGGCTCCAGAGGAGTTGACCGAGCGCGAACTTTCGCCGACGATTTAAAAATTGAGCGAAGTTACGCAAGTTACGAGGAGTTAGTTTCGGACCCAGATATCGATGCGGTTTATGTAGCAACGCCTCATCCAGACCATCTGCGCTCCACTCTTTTGGCTCTCGATGCCGGTAAGCCAGTGTTATGCGAAAAGCCATTTGCGATTTCCGCCGCTGAAGCAGCAACAATGATCGAACGAGCTCGGTCAAAGAAGTTAATGCTGATGGAGGCGATGTGGGCACGATTTTTGCCACACATGCACCAGATTCGAAGCGTCCTGGCGGCTGGTGCAATTGGTGAAGTTGTAACCGTTGAAGCTGATCATGGCCAATGGTTTCCAGACGACCCAAAGTTTCGCCTATTTGCTCCTGAACTCGGAGGTGGCGCGCTACTGGACCTTGGCATCTATCCAATCAGTTTTGCGCACATGGTTTTGGGCACCCCGAAAACGATAACGGCACGTTCGGAGAAGGCTCAGACCGGCGTGGATGCGACTACGAGCGCCATTTTCCAATATGAATCGGGCGCGCAAGCGATACTTTCAACAACTTTAAGAGCAGCGACTCCGTGTCGAGCTGTAATAACTGGCACAACTGGTCGAATTGAAATTGACCGAACTTTCTATGCGCCAACTTCTTATCGGGTAGTCCTGCGAGATGGTGGCACCGTAGAACACGCCAATGACTATCAAGGGCACGGTCTGCGTGAAGAAGCGATCGAATTTGCTCGCTGTGTTCGGGCCGGCTTACTCGAAAGCCCAACGCTGCCGCTTTCAGAAACGTTGCAGATCATGCAAAGTCTGGATGAAATTAGAAAGCAGATCGGACTCAGCTATCCGTTCGAAACTAATAAATCATAAACTAAATTAGCGTCGAGCTAAATCGGCTACGCCAACTAAACCAGCTTCATTACCAAGTTCAGCGGCAATAATTCGCGGAGTTGGATGCTTGCCGACAAAAGGCAAATAACGCTCTAGCGCAACACGGGTTGGTGCGAGCAAAATTTCGCCGGCATCAATAACTCCCCCGCCAATAACAACACATGCCGGATCCAAAATCATTGCAAGTGAAGCTATACCCGCACCAAGCCATTGAGCGGTTGTATTGAATGCAGCCAATGCAACAGCATCGCCATCTCGTGCGGCATCCGTAATGTGTTTTCCGGTTAGGCCGACAACAGTGCCATCACCTCGAGATAATAAATTGTGAGCCAGGTCCGGAGTTGCGCTAATGGATTCGCGAGCATGGCGAAGCAAGGCATTGCCAGATGCATACTGTTCAAAACAACCGCGGGCGCCGCAGCCACATAGGTGGCCTTCCGGCACAACTCGAACATGTCCGAACTCTGCGGCGATTCCAAAGGCCCCGCGGTAGAGCTCGCCATCAACCACAACGCCGCCGCCAATTCCGGTGCCGACCGTTAACATCATCAAATGATTTTCACCACGACCCGCGCCATGCCGGGCTTCGCCCCAGGCGGCAGAATTTGCATCATTCTCGATTACAACGTTTAACCCAACTAGGGTTGAAATCTCAGCTTGAAGATCAACACCATTCCAACCAGAGATATTTGGTGTTGCCAGCATGGTCTTTCGATCCGAGGAGACAAAACCAGCAGCAGAAATTCCAACGGAGTCAACTTCGTGATCGACCAATAACTCTTTAATAACTTCGGCAATAGTTGCAGTTAGCGCACTGCCACCCTGACGCGGAGTATCTCTTCGAGAGCGCAACAGAATCTTTCCATCAGGGTCAACCACTCCGCCCAGAACCTTTGTGCCACCAACATCTACGCCAATGCTTAGAGAACTCACGGCCACCTTAGTTTTCTAATTTTGTCTTTAGTTGAGAAAGTGCAAGATCGATAGAGGACTTCTCGGCTTTTTGGCGCATCATCGCTGGCACCGGCATAGAGATTCCTACTTTTAGTTGGTAGGTGACTTTTGTTTCATCATCATCAAGGCTTTCTATTGTGTAGGACCCGGACATCTCGGTTAATAGATCAGCATCTTCAAGGGAAAACGATAACTTTCCTGGGGCGCCCGACCAGTCGTATTCAAGAGTTACATTGTCCCGAAGTACCCCACCATCGATTGAGGTCCGAATCTTGGTCACGCGTGAATCTGAGTTCGTTTCCAAAACTTCGGCAGATTTTATGGCTGTTGACCAGCTGGGGTAGTTCGCCAGATCGAACAACACTGCCTCAACCTCGGAGACGGCGGCGGCTATTACTATCGAACTTTCGGAGTATTCGCTCATGGTCAAAGATTACTAGGACGCCCCGCAAGATCTAGCCAATTCCCTCGGGCAGCAGATACCGTTTGGTCATGGATCAAATCAACGTGCCCTCGATCATCCCGCCTGCGACCGCCGGCAATTTAACCAATCTGGTTGCTGAGCGCGCCTGGTTTGAACCAGAGCGCATCGTCGCTTCTAGGCCTCTGGGCGATGGCTGGCAGCCGGTCACGGCGAAAGAGTTTGAGGAAGAGATTCGGGCCGTGGCGAAGGGGCTGATAGCGGCCGGTGTTTTAATCGGCGATCGCGTCGCCATTATGGCTAAAACTAGATATGAGTGGACGATTTTGGATTTCGCTATCTGGTTTGCTGGCGCAATCGTGGTTCCGATTTATGAAACCTCAAGCGCTGAACAAGTCCAATGGATCATCTCCGATTCTGGCACCACCGCAATCATCGTTGAAACGCCATTGCTTCGGGAATTAGTAGAACCAACCCTGCCCCAAGGTATGAAAGGCCTCTGGACGATAACGGAAAATGCCCTTTCTCATTTGATCGCCGGCGGCGCCGATATCTCCGATGACGAAATTAATCACCGAAGAACAGCGCTCAATCCGGAAACTTTGGCAACTTTGATTTACACCTCGGGAACTACCGGCAAGCCAAAGGGCGTGCAATTAACTCACGGAAATTTCTTGGCTGAATGTGGCAATGTGGTTAATGCTGCAGCAGATCTATTTTTGAAACCCGGTGGCTCTACTCTTATCTTCTTACCGATAGCTCACGTCTTTGGTCGCATGGTCGAGATTGGCGCAATCAATGCCGGACTCCATGTAGCTCACTGCGGCGATATCAGCCGACTTCCCGCCGATCTTGCATCTTTCAAACCAACATTTGTTCTAGCAGTGCCAAGAATTTTCGAAAAGATTTACAACGGAGCTGAAGCCAGAGCAGATGCTGCGGGCAAAGGTTCAATATTCCGCAAGGCTGCAGCAGTGGCAATTGCTTATAGCGAGGCGATGGACACCGGAAAGACTCCAGTGGCGCTCAAAGCCAAGCATCTGCTTTTTGATAAGTTGGTTTTCACCAAAATTCGCCACGCCATGGGCGGCCGCGTGGAAGCGGCGATCTCTGGTGGGGCACCTCTTGGCGTACGCCTTGGCCACTTTTATCGTGGCGCAGGAATTCGGATTCTCGAAGGCTATGGATTAACGGAGACCACCGCAGGCGCCACTTTGAATCTGACTGCATTCCATCGTGTCGGATCAGTAGGAAGACCGATCCCGGGAACAACTATTAAATTGGGCGAAGATGGTGAAGTTCTAATCAAGGGCGCAATTGTCATGAATGGTTATTGGAACAATGCCAGCGCCAATCAAGAATCATTTGATGAAGATGGCTTCTTTCGCACCGGAGATCTCGGGGCAATTGACGCCGAAGGTTATCTTTCAATCGTTGGTCGCAAGAAAGAATTAATTGTGACCTCGGGCGGTAAAAACGTGGCGCCTGCCATTTTGGAAGATCGAGTCCGCGCCCACCCCTTGGTCAGCCAATGCATGGTAGTCGGCGACAATAAACCCTTTATTGCCGCGCTAATTACTCTGGATCCAGACGCAGTCAAAGCCTGGGCAGTTGCAAATAAGAAGACTGATGCCACTATTGCAAATTTAATTCATGACTCGACGCTCACTTCAGCAATTCAAACCGCCATAGATGAGGCGAACAAAGCAGTCAGCCGCGCTGAATCAATTCGCAAATTCTCGCTATTGCCAGATGATTTCACGATAGCTGGTGGTCAACTGACGGCAAAACTTTCGGTTAAGCGCCACGTTGTCTCACAACAATATGCCGCTGAGATTGCTGCGCTATTTGAGTAATGAGTGAGATCGCCGAGGAACGGCTGCGAATTGCGCGCGAAATGCATGATGGCATTGCGCAGGAAGTGGCTGCCCTCGGATATCGGATCGATGAAGTTATTGGCACCGAAGGGTTAACAAGCAATGCGCGGGACGATCTCAGATTAGTCCGCGGGCAGATCTCTGCCCTTAGTTATCAAATCAGGGATGACCTATTTGCCTTAAGAAATATGCCCGTTCGCTCCCTCCAAGAAGCAGTCGAGTCAGTGATTGCATTATTGGAGCCATCGAGTGAGATAGAAGTAGAGATTGCACTTTCCAATTGCGAACCTGAAATCTCACGGCATGAGTTACTTCGAATCATTCGAGAAGCCTCGTTGAACGCAATTAAACATTCAGGCGCAACGTTGATCAAGATCACCGGCGATCTAAACGAAATAACCATTGCAGATAATGGTCAAGGAATTGGCGATGCAAGAGCCGGAGCATTTGGATTAGCAGGGTTGCGCGAGCGAGCGGCACGCATCGAGTGCGAATTCTTCCTCACTTCGAATTCAGCTGGAACCGAAATCGCGTTGCGGTGGTGATTTGATGAGCCGTTCGGTACCGACTTTGATTGTGGACGATCACGCCTTGATCCGTGATGGAATTGACCGCGCACTCAAAGATAGCGAATTCAAAGTTATAGCTGAAGCAGCCAGTTTGATGGAGGCGATTGCCCAAGTTAAAAAATGGCAACCTCGAATGATTCTTTTAGATCTGCAACTCCCAGATGGTTCCGGTTTAGATCTGGTGAAATCGGCTCGTTCCTTAGACCCATCAACTGCAATTCTGATTCTCACTGTGGGCGAAAGCTACGAGGAGCTATCTCGAGCTAAAAGTGAGGGCGCTTCGGCTTATGTATTAAAGAGCGCACCAATTTCGCAATTGCTAGCGGTAATGAGGATTGCCATTCGTTCGCCCAATAATTTTGTCGATGCCACCCAGATCAAACCCAAGCCGCGCTCGAAAGTTGTATTAACAGCGCGCGAAGGGGAAACGCTGGGACTACTAGTAACCGGGGCAACCGCTAAAGAGATGGCGACCTTATTATTTTTGAGCGAGGCCACCGTAAAGAGCCACTTAGCTACTTTGTATCGCAAACTTGAAGCTAAGAATCGGATTCAAGCGATAGAACGTGCAAAGAACGAAGGTCTATTGAATCTGAAGTAGCTCAATAAATTTGCTACCCCATAATTTCCAACCCCACTCTTTTTCGACCCATGCTCGACCATTCGCCCCCATTCCCTTCGCGCGTTCTGGATCTGAAAGAAGTTCAATCGCCGCCGCTGCGATTTCCGAAACATTGGTGCCATCTACTAACAGGCCAGTCTCACTTTCGATAACGGCATCAGGTGCACCGCCAGATTTTCCGGCAATCACCGGTAAGCCGCATGCACTTGCTTCTAGATAAACGATACCTAGGCCCTCAACTTCTAGACCGAAGAAGCGCGACCTGGAAGGCATGGCAAATACATCACCAAGGCGAATGTGCAACGGAAGTTCTGGATATTTAAGTCGCCCGATGAATTGAACCGATTGGGAGAGTTGATACTTAGCAACCAATTTCTCGAGCTCGGCTTTATAGGGACCTTCACCAACAAATAATAAAGTGGCAGTTGGAATAGTTCGCAAAATACTGGGCATCGCTTGGATTAATCGATCTTGCCCTTTGCGATGAACCAAGCGACCAACTGAAATAATAATTTTTCGCCCCTCGAGATGATACTTACTCATCAACTCTGGATCTTTAGCACCTGGGGTGAAATGGGAGAGATCGATTCCGGGGGCGATACGAACAAGTTCGGGAGATTTGCCAAGCGCCGGTGAAATGGCGCCCCTGGTGAAATCCCCCAGATAGGTAACGACATCCAGCGAATTTCCAATTTTTCTCATGATCCATGAGAAAGGAAATATCTTCGCCCACCAAACCTCATGGCCATGCGTGAGAGTTATGAGTCGAGTTGCGCCCGCTCGTTTCAATTTGGCCGCCATCCAAGCAAGGGGCGTTGCGGCGCCAAACCAGATCGTCGTACTGCCATAGGTTTTCATAACTTTTACCACGCGGCGATTTACCAGCGGCGTAGGTAGAAGAACTTTGGCGCGATCTCGGATTACTAATATTCCGCGGCGCCGCATCAGCTCTTGATCAAATTCCGCGGCTCCTGGTTGCGAAGAGGTATAGATGACGATCTGCTCCCCTGGCAACTGCTCGAGTAGCCCCAAAATGAAAGTTTCTATGCCACCGGCTCTGGGTCCCAGATCGTTGGTTACCAAAAGTAAGGGCCTGGGCATCACTTTTGATCCGGAAACTGAACTCACTCACCGAGGCTAACGAGATAAAAGGTACGAGTTCAAGCCAGCTAGCGCCGAGGCGCTATTGAGCAAAGCGAAGTGGCGGTACGAGCCCAACATCAGCCAACGCTGAAAGTGCCGTTATCTCCTGAGGTGAGACCTCCTCTTTGGCTGGCCCGCTGGTCGCGATCGATAGAAATACCGAGACCACGCAATCAGAACAGGCGAGGTCCTTCATGGTGCAGCTTTCGCAATCAATAATCATAAGTAGAAGTTATCAACCCCCACTGACACCCGAGCGGGCAACATTGATCTACCGTGTGCTCGTGGAATTATCGCCAATCTGGGTTCAAGCCAACCTGGTCTTAGGGGCCGACGGCTCAACTTCGGTTAACGGCCGTTCGGCGGGGTTAAGTTCAGCTGCTGATCGAACCCGTTTTCATGCCTTGCGGGCGGAGTGTGATGCGATTTTGATTGGGGGCGCCACGGCGCGTTCGGAACCCTATCGTCAGACACCTAAACCCTTATTCATCCTCACTCGAGATTTAGACTCCGGGCTAAAGCTCTCAAATCCAGCTGCTCGCCTGCTAAACGCAACTCCGACGGAGGCGATCGCCCAAATCCGCACTCTCGGACATAATCGCATTTTGGTGGAATCTGGAGCGAACCTGCTGAGTCAGTTGCTTGCCCTGGATTTGTTAGATGGAATCTATTTAACGATTACCCGCGCTACTCCGGATGAAGGACGCTTTCCAATCGATGAACTACTCAATCTCTTAGCACTCAATAAAATGGAACTGATTAGCGATGAGACTATGAGCGAAGAACATTTCCTCTACTTCCGCCGGTCAAGAAGCGACTGAAATAAGCGCCACGCCAAATATCGCCAAGAAGATTCCTAGATACTGCACTTTATGAAGTCGTTCATGCAAAAAGCGAAAGGCAAGTACCGAGGTGACGATCGGAAATAGCGAACCTAGGACCATGGCCACCGAAACCAAACCTTTGGTAGTTGCCAAGCCAAGCAGAAAATTTGCTAAGTAATCAGAAATTCCGATTGCTACTAACCAACGAATATCTTTTGCGCCAAATCCACCAATAGTTCGATATCGAAGCGCTAGCAACGAAACTATGGCGACGGTAAAAACGCGCATAGTCGTCATGGTCATAAGTGCGCTGGTTTTTGAACCCATCGCCATAAAGGTCAGCGCCGTTCCAAAACCAAAGGCGGCGCATAAGCCAAGTAATAACGGTTTCAACGAAACCCCGCCAGCAATCTCTGGTCCGCTAGAACAAAAGGCGCCGGCCAGAGCGATTGCCATTCCAATCAGTTGCAACCCTTTTGGTCGCTCGCCATTAAATACGGCAACTCCTAACGGAATCAGGGCGCTGAGTGAACTTATTGGAGAGACCACTCCCATTCGCCCAGTTGAGAGCCCGGCGTAGAAAGCGGTGAGTCCAAAGAAACCAAGAAAGCCAGCACAAATACCGGGCAGCAAGTACCCGTGCCAGGTAAGTGTTGGTGCCCGCCAGCCGTGGGTAACCAAAATTAGAAAGATGCCAGTTGCTAAGCCAATTGTTTGGGAGGCCCCAGTCACTGCCAAGGGCTTGAACCGCTTGCTCAGATTGCCACCCATATAGTCGGCGCTCCCCCAAAGCAGACTCGAGAAGAGAGCGAGGATTGCAGCCATTGGAAGAGGTTACCTGTCTAACTCGCTCGCGCCTGCCAGCATTTACTTTCTTATCTCATTACCCTTAGTTAATGCGCGAACGGAGTTTTGACGAGATTTTAAGCGCAATTCGAGCGATCAAGGTCCGAAATGAGATCGACATTGCTGAAGTGCCGGCCCCGCAAAAATTAGCCCCATTCTCCTTGGCGCTAACGGCCGATGTTTTAGAGGATGCGGCAACTGGCAGGTTCGTTCTTTTGCATGATCCAGCCGGGCAGGAAGGTTGGGCGGGCAATTTCCGTTGCGTAACTTTTGTTAGAGCAGCGATGGAGACTGACATAGTTTCCGACCCACTTCTGGCCGATGTTGGTTGGAGTTGGCTCATGGAATCGCTAAAGAAGAATGGCTGCGAATTTATCGCCCCCAGTGGAACTGTGACTCGGGTGGCAAGTTCTTCATTTGGCACCCTTGATGATCGTGAGGAAGAGTCGGAGCTTGAAGTGCGAGCCTCTTGGACGCCAACTTCCGGAATGAATTTAGAAGCGCATGTACTTGCTTGGGTTGAATTACTCGAAATTGCAGCCGGCTTAGCTCCCATCCCAGAAGGCGTGACGCAACTTAGCCGAAATAGTTAAGCGAAAAAATTATGGCTACTCCTTTAACCTCTCCCGCCGGCGGCATGCCACCGTTGATTACTAGCGTCTCGGAATTCGAAAAAGCAATCGCGGAAATTATTTCTGGGACTGGCCCAATAGCAATTGATGCTGAGCGAGCATCTGGTTATCGCTACAGCCAGCGTGCCTACCTGATACAGATTAAGCGAACCGAAGGCGGCTCACATCTAATTGATCCAATCGCAGTTGGCCCTACCTCGTTGTGGTCAAAACTTGGATCGGAATTAGAAGACCAAGAATGGATTATTCACGCCAGTACTCAAGATCTACCATGTCTACGAGAAGTGGGTTTGCAACCGAAAATACTTTTCGATACTGAGCTTGGTGGCCGAATTGCTGGTTGTGAACGCGTCGGATTGGGACCGCTTTGCGAAGCACTCCTGGATATTTCACTTGCGAAAGAACATAGCGCCGTTGATTGGTCAATGAGACCGCTACGCGATGAATGGTTGAATTATGCGGCGTTAGATGTTGAAGTATTAATCGAATTGCGAAATGCGGTATCGGATTTACTTGAAGCGCAAGGAAAACTTGAATGGGCGATGGAAGATTTCGCTGCAATTATCAAGGCGCCACCAGCACCACCAAAGAAAGATCCATGGCGACGAACTTCTGGCATGCACAAGATTAGAGATCGGCAAACTCTTGCGATCATCAAGGAGCTCTGGAGTGCTCGCGATCGTTTTGCAGCTGAAATTGATCTGTCACCCGGTCGCGTCTTTAATGATGAGGTCCTCATTGAAATCGCAACGAAACGGCCACAACTTTCTGAGATGGAACGAGTCATCACCCGCAGAGGTAGATCAGCTAATCCACCGATAAAAAGTTGGCACCAGTTAATAGAAGATGCGCTCGATGCACCAGCTTCGGAATATCCAGAGCTTCGGGTTGCCTCAACTGGCCTGCCACCCATAAAGATGTGGCGCGATAAGAGCCCCTTTGCCTATGCGCGATTGACTCATGCCAGAGCCGCAATTGGTGAACTCTCCATCGAGCTGGCCATACCCGCCGAAAATTTGATCTCCCCAGAATCAGTTCGACGAGTTTGCTGGCCAGAGCCCAATATTGAACTCAATTCGGAGGAACAGCTAGATCAGGTCGAAGATACCTTGATGGACTTGGGGGCCCGGCATTGGCAGATCGATGCTGTGGCCTTGGCGCTATCGAAAGCTATTTTGGAGCGGGAGCCCATTCCAGTCGCCATCGTCGAGACGCCAATCGAAGAAGGTCCAGTCGAGTGATGGGAATTACGCAACATTCAAGTTGCGTAATTAAAGCAACAGCCTTTAGGCTCAGCGCGTGCTAAGTACCTTTCTAATCGCCCTTCGTGAAGGGCTGGAAGCCTCCCTAATCATCGGGATCCTCCACGCCTACCTCTCGCGCTCCGGAAAGCGGGCGCTCCTGCCTTGGCTCTGGGCTGGAGTTGGGGTAGCGATTGCCTTTAGTTTGGGGCTCGGCGCATTTCTAAGTTTTACCTCGGCCCAGCTCTCTACCAAGGGCGAACAAATCTTCGCCGGCACTACCTCTTTTGCCGCTGTGGCTTTAGTTACCTGGATGGTTTTTTGGATGAAGCGATCGGCTCGGGGGCTAAAAAATGAGCTTCAGGGCAAATTAGAGGCTGCCCTTCCACTTGGGAGAATCGCGCTGATTTTTGCCGCGTTTTTTGCCGTTGCTCGAGAGGGTCTAGAGACTGCGCTCTTTATCTACACAAATTTCAAAACCGTCAGCACCGATACCGCTCCAACCCTTGGCTTAGTTATCGGCCTTCTGGTCGCGGTAGTTCTAGGCATCCTGGTCTATCGACGAACCGTGACCATAAACCTAGGCAAATTTTTCACCATCACCGGGATCGCGTTGCTAGTCGTCGCGGCCGGCGTTCTCTCTCACGGCACTTCGGAGTTTCAGAATTTTGGCGCCCTTCCTGGCGCCCACGCCTTCCTTTGGAACTCTTCAGCTTCAAACTCGATTATTGCCACAATCTTCGACGGCACTATCGGAATTGGCGCTCAGTTCACCTGGTTGCAATTTTTGGTCTGGTCCAGCTATCTCTTCTTGACCCTTCGCTTCTACACCGCCACAGCCAAGGAAGGCCAACCCGTTAGTTAATTCCCCTTTTGGTAATTCCCTTTTTCATTACTGGCGAGTAACCTTTCAAGATCAGCGGGCATCGCCCCGCTCTTTTTGCGAAAGGTCGGCAATGAATCGACGAGTTGTCCTAGTAGATGCAGTTCGTACCCCATTTGGTAAAGCTGGAAGCCTCTATTCCGGAGTCCGAGCCGATGACATCATGGTCCGTTGCCTGCGTGGCTTGCTTGAGCGAAATGCCGCCATCCCCGTCGCCGACTTTGATGATGTTGCGATCGCGGCGGCTACCCAATCAGGTGATCAAGGTATGAACATCGGGCGTTCAGTTGCGCTGCTCGCCGGTCTGCCAAATACCGTTCCCGGATATTCAGTTGATCGTTGGTGCGCGGGTGCGATGACAGCGGTGACAACCATCTCTGGTGCAATCAGCATGGGCGCTTATGACATTGCGATCGCTGGTGGCGTCGAACATATGGGAAATCACCCGATGGGCGATGGGATCGATCCCAATCCCCGTTACCTAGCCGAAAAAATCGTGGAAACTGATGCGCTAAATATGGGTAGCACGGCAGAGCGATTACACGATCGATTCCCACATTTAACTAAAGAACGCGCGGATAAATATGCCGTTGCTTCACAACAAAAAACAGCGGCCTCGTATGCCGCAGGTGGAATTCAACGAGACTTAATTCCAGTTGCAATTCGTAGCGCCGAACTTGGTTGGGGTGTAGCCACAGTCGATGAACCGCCGCGACCAACTACAACCCTAGAAGCTCTTGCAGCGCTCAAGACGCCCTTTCGAGCAGCTGGTCGAGTCACTGCTGGAAATGCCGCTGGTTTAAATGATGGCGCGGCCGCTGCGATTTTGGCGAGCGAAGAACATGCGATCGCCAATGGATTAACTATCAAAGCCAAATTAGTAACCTTCGCCTTCGCCGGAGTCGAACCAGAGATCATGGGTTACGGCCCAGTCCCCAGCACCATTAAAGCCCTCGCAAAAGCTGGACTTACAATTGATGAGATCGGGCTTTTCGAAGTTAACGAAGCCTTTGCGATCCAAGTGCTCTCATTCCTGGATTATTTTGGCTTGGCCGATGATGATCCCCGCGTTAATTTATATGGCGGTGCCATTGCCGTAGGTCATCCCCTTGCCTCGTCCGGCGTGCGATTGATGATCAACTTGGCTCGCGGTTTTGAAGCCAACCCACAGGTCCGATACGGGATAACCACGATGTGCATCGGTTTAGGCATGGGCGGAACAGTTATTTGGGAAAATCCACATTTTGAAGGAGCGAAATAATTATGAGCACAACAGCGCCAACTCCTGATGAGGTCGTCACTAACGCTTTTCTTCGCGAAGTAGATTTAAAGCCATTTGGATTTGATGGCACTTTGGCACTAATCACTTTAGATAATGGGATGGATCACAATCGTCCCAATACTTTGGGAATTAAATCCTTACTCTCAATTCAAACCGCCATCACGCAGGCTGAAGCAAGTTCGGCTAACGCAATTGCCATAATTGGAAAACCCTTCATTTTTGCCGCCGGCGCCGATCTCTCCGGGATCTCCTTTGTATCAGATCGCTCGCAAGCTCTAGCGTTCGGAAAATTGGGGCATGACGTTTTTCGCAAGCTCGGCGAAGGTTCTAAGCCAACTTTTGCTTTTATAAATGGCCTGGCGCTTGGTGGTGGGCTGGAAATTGGATTGCACTGCAACTATCGAACTTTGGCAACCACGGCGTTCACTGCCTTACCTGAAGTTTTCCTTGGCTTGCTTCCAGGCTGGGGCGGTGCAACTCTGCTTCCAAAGTTAATCGGTCCCGAAAAAGCAGTACAGGTAATAATTTTAAATGCGTTGAATAACAATACGATGATGCGGGCGAAGGATGCGCTTTCGCTAGGTGTTGTTGATGCCATATTTGAACCTGCCGACTTCTTGGAAAAGTCCGTTGGCTTTGTCGCCGAAGTTTTAAGTGAGAAGCGCGTCATCAAGCGCACCGACTTCAGCGTGGATACTCAAGCCTGGGAGCGAGCTAACGCTATCGGCGTAGCTGCAATGCAAAAGAAATATGGTTCGGCCGAAATCGCCGCCCCCATAAAAGCTCTTCAGTTGATTGATGATGCCCGCACAAATTCGCGCAGCGAAGGTTTCGACGCCGAGGATCGCGAACTCACCGAACTCACCATGAGCGACCCACTTAGAGCTTCGCTTTATGCCTTCAACTTGATTCAAAAAAAGAGCAAGAAGGTTGAGGGCGCACCTAAGCCCGCCCTTGCCAGGAAAGTTACAAAGGTTGGCGTAGTTGGAGCGGGCCTTATGGCCTCACAACTGGCCCTGATCATGTTAAGGAACCTTAAAGTTCCGGTTGTCATCACTGACTTGGATCAAGAGCGCATCGATAAAGGACTCGCCTACATTCGAGCCGAACTTGCAAAGCTGGTAGAGAAGCGACGCATGAGTTCGGAAACTGCGGCTCGGCTTTCCACTTTAGTTTCAGGTTCACTCGATAAGTCGGGCTTTGCCGATGCCTCCTTTGTCATTGAAGCGATCTTCGAAGAACTTTCGTTAAAGCAAGAACTTTTCTTAGAATTAGAAAAGATCCTCGCCCCAGAGTGTGTTTTGGCTACCAACACCTCTTCACTCTCGGTCACGAAAATGTCGGAGTCGCTCGCCCATCCAGAGCGCGTCATCGGTTTTCACTTCTTTAATCCAGTGGCGATCATGCCTTTACTCGAAATTGCTAGAACGCCAAGCACCGATGATGAAACCACCGCAACCGCTGTCGCAATTGGTAAAGAACTCAAGAAGACCATGGTGATAGTTAAAGATTCACCGGCATTTGTTGTGAATCGCCTACTTACTCGATTTATGGGCGAGATAACCGACGCGGTCGATGAAGGAACACCGCCATTGATTGCTGATGGTGCGATGGCGCCACTTGGATTGCCAATGAGTTCGTTCGCGTTATTGGGTTTGGTCGGACCCGGAGTAGCGTTACATGTTGCCGAAACGCTGCACCATAATTTGGGAGATCGTTATCGCATCTCCCCCACCATGCAATCCTTCGTGCGCGAGGGTGTTCGAACTTTCTATATTAAGAATGAAGATGGCACTCAAGTCGTAAACCCGGAAGCCGAAAAGCTTCTGGTGCAAGGATCGATTTCATCTACCGCAGAGCAAGTTCGGGTTCGGGCGTTAACCGCGTTGGCTCAAGAAGCGCGAATGATGCTGGATGAAGGTGTCGTTTCAACGCCTCAAGAGATCGATATCTGCATGCTTATGGGTAGTGGCTGGCCACTGCATCTGGGCGGAATTTTGCCTTACCTGGACCGCGAAGGAATCAGCGAAGCCGCAACCGGCAAACGTTTTCACGCAGCCGGTGTTGCATCCCTACCTAACTAGGCAAGTAGCGAGCGAAGCACGTATTGCATGATGCCACCGTGGCGGAAGTAGTCCGCTTCCCCCGGTGTATCAATTCGAACCTGGGCTTCAAAACTCTTCTCTCCTGCAGTTACTCTCACGGTTTTTGGCGTGTTCCCACTGTTTAGTTCGGTAATTCCAGTAATCGCAAAAGTTTCTTCCCCTGTGAGCCCGAGCGACTGGACGTTTACGCCGGCCGGGAATTGCAAAGGTAAAACTCCCATTCCAATTAAGTTAGAGCGGTGAATTCTTTCAAATGATTCTGCAATTACTGCCCGAACGCCAAGCAGTGCAGTTCCCTTTGCAGCCCAATCTCGTGATGAGCCGGAGCCATATTCCTTACCAGCCATGATAATCAAGCCAACATTTGCAGCCTGGTAAGCAATTGCGGCATCGTAAATCGTGCTTTGCGCACCGTTGTCGAGGAAGTTGCGGGTAAATCCGCCTTCGACGCCATTGAGCAGCAAGTTCTTTAACCGAATATTCGCAAAGGTGCCACGAATCATCACTTCGTGGTTACCGCGACGGGAACCATAGGAGTTGAAATCGATTCTTTCGATTCCATGCTCAGCCAGATATTTTCCAGCAGGAGAATCCGCCTTGATATTTCCAGCTGGTGAGATGTGATCGGTAGTTACTGAATCACCCAAAATTGCTAGGACTCGAGCGCTAGCGATATCAGTTACCGGCTTTGGTTCGCGCGGCATTCCTTCAAAATAAGGTGGCTTTCGAACGTAGGTTGATTCCGCATCCCAATCAAAGGTCTTTCCAGTTGGGGTATCAAGACTCTTCCAGCGGTGATCGCCTTCGAATACGGTGGCGTAATCTTTGGTAAACATCTCCGAGGAAATCGAGGCCGAGACAACTGCTTCAATTTCTTCGGCGGATGGCCAAATATCCTTGAGGAAAACTGGCTGGCCATCAGATCCAGTTCCAATTGGATCACTCTCAAAATTGTGATCCATGGTGCCAGCCAATGCATAGGCAACAACTAGCGGTGGCGAAGCCAAGTAGTTCATTTTAATATCTGGACTAATGCGTCCCTCAAAGTTTCGATTTCCAGAGAGCACGGCGCTAACCGCCAAATCATTCTCGTTAATCGCTTTGCTAACCTCAATAGGAAGCGGACCTGAGTTTCCAATACAGGTGACGCAACCGTAACCAACCAAGTTAAACCCAAGCGTTTCCATGTAAGGAGTTAGACCAGCTCGATCGTAATAATCAGTTACAACTTTCGAGCCCGGAGCTAAAGTTGTTTTAACCCAAGGCTTACTGCGCAACCCTCTCTCTACCGCTTTCTTAGCCAATAGCGCGGCGCCAATCATTACGGATGGATTTGAGGTATTAGTGCAAGATGTGATCGAGGCGATCACTACTGCGCCATTTTGAACCGAAGTCGCAGTGCCATTTACCGAAATTGAAACTGGCTCGCTCTTGGTCTTCTCGGAGAAATAACTGGGAACTATTTTCTCGTAAGAGGACTTCGATTGATCCAGGGAAATACGATCTTGTGGCCGCTTAGGTCCAGCGATTGAGGGAACAACGGTTGATAAATCAAGTTCCAATTTTTCGGAGAAGCGCGGTTCGTGATTTGGATTGTGCCAAAGGCCATTTCGCTTGGCATATTTTTCAACCAATTCAATCTCGGCTGCAGTGCGACCAGTGAGCGTTAGATAGCGAAGGGTTTCTTCATCTATTGGGAAGATCGCACAAGTTGAGCCATACTCCGGCGACATATTGCCGATTGTGGCGCGATTTGCCATCGGAAGCGCAGTGACTCCGGGACCATAAAATTCTACGAACTTGCCTACGACTCCGTGCTTGCGAAGTTTCTCGGTAATAGTAAGAACTAAGTCGGTTGCAGTAGTCCCGATTGGCATCTGACCATTTAATTTAAAACCAACGACTCTTGGAATCAACATCGATACTGGCTGGCCAAGTAGCGCGGCCTCTGCCTCAATACCGCCGACGCCCCAACCTAGAACGCCAAGGCCGTTAACCATGGTTGTATGTGAATCGGTTCCAACTACCGTATCTGGATAGGCGCGTAATACGCCCCCTACGGAACGGGTCATCACAACACGAGCCAAGAATTCGATATTTACTTGGTGAACAATTCCGGTTCCCGGTGGAACAACTTTGAATTCATCAAATGCGCCCTGCCCCCATCGAAGGAAGCGATAACGCTCTCGGTTTCGTTGGTATTCAATGTCAGTGTTCTGTTCAAAAGAATCGGCAGTTCCGAACATGTCTGCGATTACGGAGTGATCGATAACCAACTCGGCTGGCGCCAATGGATTTACCTTGGTTGGATCGCCACCCAGTTCAGCAATTGCTTCCCGCATTGTTGCTAAGTCCACGATGCACGGAACGCCGGTGAAGTCCTGCATGATGACTCGTGCTGGCGTGAATTGAATTTCGGTGTCGGGCTCAGAATCAGGATTCCACCCGGCAAGGGCGCTGATCTGCGCCGCCGTGATATTTGCGCCATCTTCAGTGCGCAGTAAATTTTCTAGAAGTACTTTAAGACTAAATGGCAGCGTATCCGCCCCATCTAGCCCCGTGATATCAAAAATCTCATAATCTTTGCCAGCTGCAGATAACGTTGACTTGGCGTTGAAAGAATTCTTACTCATCTGTTATTTCATCCACTCTCGATAAAATTTCTCAGTTTTCCGCTTAGGAACACCGCTATCTTAGTGTGAGTTACTTTGTCAGGCTAAATTTCACGACCGTTTCGACGTGCCCGGTCATCGGAAAGAGATCAAATCCCACTATGTGGTCAATGACATACCCAGCTTCAAGCAGGAATTTGCTGTCTCGAGCCAGCGAGGCTGGATCACAAGAGATATAGACAATCCGACGAGGCTGATGTCTGATAATTGAAGTGATAACCATCTCGCCGGCGCCAGTGCGAGGTGGGTCTAGCAAAATAACATCCACCCGCTTGATCGGAGGCAGACGTTGTTCAACGCCACCGCGATGTACTTCTACATTCTTTTTTGCGGCAAAGATTCTTGTTGCATCATCGACCGCCCGACGATCGGATTCGATCAAGTGGACCTTTCCGGAATCTCCCACCTGGCGGGCGATTTCAGCGGTAAATAACCCTACGCCCGCGTAAAGATCGCAAACATGGTCGCCATATTGAAGTTCCAGAGCTTCCATCGCCGCCGTCATAAGTGTGCTTGGCGCCATCACATGGCTCTGCCAAAAAGATTGTGGCGAGATCAAGAAATCGTGACCGTTGGCGGTTTCAGTTAGCCGGGTGGGTCCAGAAATATTTCGCCCGCCACGAAAAACATTTACCTCGCCTGCGCTGGAAGCCGCGACTTCAATTCGTTGGTCACCATTCCATTTTCGTTTGGAAAGTAGCGGAATATCAATATCCTCAACCGCAATCAGGCAATCATCAATCTCAGTGACTTCATTGCTTCGCGATGAGAAGAGTCCCAAATGGCCAGATTCTGAAATCGAGAAATCCATTCGGGTTCGCCAACGAAGCCCATCTGATGGTTCAACGCCAACAACTTCCAATTCCAACTCCTGCTTTGCCAACCTGGAGAACTGCTCCTCGATAATCTGAGATTTAAGTTCGCGCTGGTAACCAATTTCGATATGTTGAAAATCGCAGCCACCGCACCCGCCGGGGCCAGAAAACTCACAAGGCGCCAGAACGCGGTGAGCAGATGGGGTCAGGATTTCAATGGCATCGCCATGAGCAATTTTTGCCGCTACGGCGGTAATCTCGACCTTCGCTAGCTCGCCGGTAATGCCATGGCGAACGAAAATAACCTGGCCGTTATAGCGAGCAACAAAGTGGCCACCATGAGCAACAGCGCCAATCTCAACTTCCACAATCTGGCCAACAGAGAGGCGATCTTCACTTTGTGGGGTTTCGGCGGCATTTGGGCTTTTTGATTCCATAGGGATGAGCCTAAGGGTGTAAGTTCTCTCCCGTGCACGTAGTCATTATGGGTTGCGGCCGAGTCGGCTCGGGTCTTGCCAAAGATCTCGAAGCTGCGGGCCATACCGTCGCCGTCATCGACCAAAATCGCGAAGCCTTTCGCCGATTGGGAGCCGATTTCAATGGGCGCACCGTCGCCGGAGTTGGTTTCGACCGCGATACCTTGCTCGAAGCTGGAATTGAACAAGCTGATGCCTTTGCCGCTGTTTCTAATGGCGATAACTCAAATATTCTGGCTGCTCGAGTCGCCAGAGAGACATATGGCGTGGCAAATGTCGTTGCTCGTATCTACGACCCAGCGCGCGCCGAGATCTATCAGCGCCTTGGAATTCCAACTGTTGCCACTGTTCTATGGACCACCGATCAAATTATGCGCCGATTAGCACCAGAAGGTTCGCGCTCAGAGTGGCGCGATGCCAGCGGAACCGTGGCGCTCTGTGAAGTTCATATGCATTCTGACTGGTACGGAAACCCCGCGCATTTAATCGAAACTTCGACGCCGGCTCGAGTTGCCTTCATAACTCGTCTTGGTGAAGGTCTAATTCCAAATGAGCACACAGTTCTTCAAGAGGGCGATTTGGTTCATGTACTTGTCACCGAAAGCGATCTAGCGCTCGTCGAACTTGCGCTAGCTAAATCACCAGAGGATCACTAAATGCGAATTGCGATTGCTGGAGCTGGAAATGTGGGACGAGCAATCGCTCGTGAGCTATTGGAAAATGGCCATCATGTCTTGTTGATCGACCGAGATCCAAAGGCGCTTAAAATGGAGAGCGTTCCAGATGCCGAATGGCTAATGGCCGATGCCTGTGAAATCACTGCACTTGATAATGCCAAGCTAGATACTTGTCAGGTAATGATCGCCGCAACGGGCGATGACAAAGTAAATCTGGTCGCCTCGCTTTTAGCAAAGAGCGAATATGGGGTGCCGCGAGTAGTGGCGCGGGTCAATCATCCTAAAAATGAATGGCTTTTTGACAACTCATGGGGCGTTGATGTCGCAGTGTCGACTCCAAGAATTATCTCAGCGCTAGTTGAAGAGGCAGTAAGCGTGGGCGATGTGGTTCGACTCTTCTCACTACGCCGCGGCGAAGCCAACCTAGTAGAAATTACCTTGCCTGATGGTGCCGCATGCAATGGCAAGACAGTCAATGAGATCTCGCTTCCCGAAGGAGCATCGCTAGCCGCCATTGTTCGCGATGGCCGCGTTATCTCCCCGCATCAACATGACATGTTTGCTGCCGGCGATGAACTGCTATTCGTTGCTACTTCAGAAGCAGAAGCGCTAATAAAGAAATGCTTTATCGATAACTAGTCTGACGCTTTATCGGATGGAATTTTTACCGTTGGTACCTTTCGCAAAATCATCCAAGTTCCCCAACCAGCTACAATAAAGAGCGGGTAGCCCATCACCAATCTGGCGGTACCTAAAAGATTCAAATTGCCAGCGCGATAGAGCGGGTATTGAACTGCTAATCGAGCCACGAAAAGCGCCACCCAAAGCCAACCGGCACGAACATATGCACTTTTGCGGGCTGGGTTCTTGCGCCATTGCAGGTTCTCCCCCAGCAGTGGTCCCAAACTAAGACCCAACAGCGGCCAGCCAGCCAAGTTCATAGCGGCATACAGAACGCTATAAACCGCATTTGTGATCAACCCTGGCAGATAGAAGTCCGCCGCCTTCCCGGTATGCCTGGAAAGCAAGGCACAGATCGCAATGCCAGCAATTCCCGAAATGGCATGCTGCAAAGTCTCGCGTCGAACTAAGCGCATAAGCGTTAAAAGCGCAGAAAGAATTAGAGCCGAGATCGCCGCCGAATTTACATTGTGAGCCAAATTAAAAACTATTAGAAAGACCAGCGAGGGTAGACCAGAATCTATTAAGCCACGGGTCCCGCCCAAAGCGCTAATGATCTTCGCTTTATCTTCTTGATGACCGTCATAGCTCATTAATTTGCCCCCGTGGATCCAAAGCCGCCATCGCCGCGATGCGATCCCGGTAAAA
>Ga0194061_1000237_pt1 | contig 33389 bp, 30 predicted proteins | sample SepL2221m_MetaG_FD_163423 | JGI IMG/M metagenome (GOLD analysis project Ga0194061, IMG submission 163423) | Anoxic zone freshwater microbial communities from boreal shield lake in IISD Experimental Lakes Area, Ontario, Canada - Sep2016-L224-21m | ecosystem: Environmental > Aquatic > Freshwater >... | reverse complement strand
TGCTGCACATGCACTTGGCGCAGAAGTACTTGGAATTTCATTGGTCACGAATGCTGCTGCTGGCGTAACTGGCGAGAAGTTAAATCACGAAGAAGTCATTGCTGCTGGAAAAGCTGCAGCAAGTCGCATGGGTGCACTTCTTAAGAACACTATTCCTAAACTCGTCTAGCAAAGATAGCCTGAACTCATGGATCAATCTCTCGTCGCTGAGGTAGAAGCATGGATCAGCGACGATCCTGATCCACATACCTCTGCAGAACTTCAATTACTTCTTGACTCCGGCGACGAGGCGACGCTTACGAAGTATTTCAGCGGCTTTCTCCAATTTGGTACAGCAGGTCTGCGTGGCCCAATAGGCCCAGGGCCATCGTGTATGAACCGCGCCGTTGTGGGACGCACAGCAGCTGGAATTGCTTCGTATATGCGAAAGCGCGGGATGACGAAGGTTGTTATCGGACGCGATGCACGTTATGGCTCTGAGGATTACACCTTTGAGACCGCCGAAATTATGAGCGGTGCTGGAATGGATGTCTACATACTTCCGCGTCCGCTGCCGACTCCCGTTCTTGCCTTTGCAACGATGTATCTGCAGTGCGATATCGGCATCATGGTGACTGCAAGTCATAACCCACCGCAAGATAATGGCTACAAGGTTTATGTAGGACCAACCGCTGATGGAATCAATTACGCGTCCTCGCAAATTATCAGCCCAACCGATGGATTTATCGCATCAGATATAGCTGCAGTGACATCGTTAAAAGCTCTTCCACGCGCAAAGAAGTGGACAGTACTCGGGGAAGAAGTGATCTCTGAATATGTGAAACGCACTAGCGCTCTTGCACCTCGCCCAGGAGATATCAAGATTGTCTACACCGCGATGCATGGCGTTGGTACCGAGACGGTGCAACGAGTCTTCAATCATGCAGGGTTTGCCACGCTAATTCTGGTCGACGAACAATGCACGCCAGATCCAGATTTTCCTACCGTTACATTTCCCAACCCTGAAGAACCTGGCGCAATAGATTTAGCACTCCAAAAGGCCCGTGACTTTGGTGCAGACCTTGTTATTGCCAATGATCCCGATGCCGACCGGTGTGCAGTGGCCATCAATGATCCTGCTATTGGTTGGCGCATGTTACGTGGGGACGAACTCGGCGTCGTACTGGGTGAATGGATTGCTCGTTCTCAACCACAAGGAACCTTCGGAAACTCCATCGTCTCATCAACTGCGCTGAGTAAGATCGCCGCCCACTACGGAATCGCGTTTGAAGAGGTTCTCACTGGTTTTAAATGGTTAGCCAAGATTGAAGACCTCGCCTTTGGCTATGAAGAAGCAATCGGTTACGCCGTTGATTCTGGCACCGTCAATGATAAGGATGGAATTTCGGCCGCTATCTTTATCGCTCAGATTGCCATGGATTTAAAGCGCGATGGACTTACTATTTCGGATCTACTGAATGAAGTATGGGCGCGACATGGTTTCCACGGAACAGAGCAGATTTCCATTCGAGTATCCGATATCTCGGCAATAACGAGATTGCTGGCAAGGTTACGAGAGAATCCACCCCGAGAGATTGCCGGTCGCGCAGTTGAATCCATTGATGATTTAGCTGCACCCACCAATGGTTTGCCATCAACCGATGGCCTACGCATCTGGCTTGCCGGAGGTATCCGAGTGATTGTGCGCCCCTCAGGAACCGAGGCGAAGATGAAGTGCTACATCGAAGTAATTACATCTACGTTGGATGAATCACAGAAATTGCTCGACCAGATTCGCCAACCTCTGAAAGAATTACTTTCGTGAACTTCTATGGCTTAGTTGATGGATCAGAAAAGTCGCTTATAGATTTTCTTGGCCAGTTATCAGGAGTCGACCAAGTAGGAGCTGAATCTCGCGCTGCCATGCTGGCAACTCGAAGTATTAAAACAACCAGTAAGAAATGGGCAATTGAAACTGCAATTTCTATGGTGGACTTAACGACTCTGGAAGGTGCTGATACGCCAGGAAAGGTGCGCGCCTTATGTTCTAAGGCAGTTAGACCAGACCCTACAGATCCAACAGTTCCCAGTGTCGGAGCCATCTGCGTCTACAACGATATGGTCGCAATCGCTCGCACGCATTTAGATGCCATTGGTGGCAAACATGTACCCGTTGCTGCAGTATCAACTGCATTTCCATCTGGCCGCGCATCGATGGAGGTAAAAATACAAGATACTCAAGATGCCATTGATGCAGGTGCTGCTGAAATCGATATGGTGATTGACCGTGGCGCATTCTTGGCAGGAAAGTATGGATTGGTATTTGATGAGATTGTAAAGATTAAAGAAATTTGCGGAGATAAGGCCCATCTCAAAGTAATCTTTGAAACCGGCGAACTTGTTACCTATGACAATGTGCGAAAAGCCTCTTACTTAGCGATGTTAGCTGGTGCTGATTTCATTAAGACTTCAACTGGAAAGGTTGCACCCGCTGCTACTCCCCCAGTAGTTCTTGTCATGCTCGAAGCGGTGCGGGATTTTTACACACTTACCCAACGCAAAATTGGAGTAAAGCCCGCTGGTGGAATTCGAACAACCAAAGATGCAATAAAGCAGTTGGTCCTCGTCAATGAGACCGCAGGACCAGACTGGTTAACACCGCAGCTATTTCGCATCGGTGCCAGCGCACTACTCAATGATTTGCTGATGCAGCGCATGAAAATGTCAGATGGCTACTACGCTAGCCCTAACTACGTAACGATTGACTAGGGATGAGCAGACGATGACCTTCGAGTATGCACCGGCGCCAGAATCTAAAGCGATCGTCTCTATCAAGCCTAAATACGGTCACTTCATCAACGGTTCATTTGTCGCTGGAAAGAAGCATTTTCCCACTATCAATCCGGCAACTGAGGAGATTCTCAGCCACATCTCACTCGGCGGTCTTTCTGATGTCGATAAGGCAGTTGCAGCAGCGCAGAAGGCTTATACCAAGACCTGGTCAAAGTTATCAGGTAAAGAACGTGGAAAATATTTATACAGAATTGCCCGCATACTTCAGGAACGTGCTCGTGAGTTTGCAGTCCTTGAGACTCTTGATAATGGAAAGCCCATTCGCGAGACACGCGATATCGATATCCCACTGGTTGCAGCACACTTTTTCTATCACGCAGGTTGGGCCGATAAATTAGATTATGCAGGTCTTGGCCACTCCCCTCAGCCTTATGGAGTTGCAGGACAGATCACTCCGTGGAACTTCCCACTCTTAATGTTGGCATGGAAAGTTGCACCAGCGCTTGCTACCGGTAACACCGTAGTTCTTAAACCGGCAGAGACAACATCTCTAACTGCTCTGCTCTTTGCTGAAGTCTGTCAGCAAGCTGAACTTCCTGATGGCGTTGTAAATATTGTGACCGGTGATGGATCAACTGGAGCTGCCATCGTGAACCATCCTGGAATTCATAAGATTGCATTTACTGGATCTACCGACGTTGGCAAGAAAATCGCACGCGCAATTGCATCCACCGATAAGAAGGCAACGCTCGAGCTCGGTGGCAAGGGCGCCAATGTTGTCTTTGATGACGCACCTATAGATGAAGCTGTCGAAGGCATTGTCAACGGCATCTTCTTCAATCAGGGCCACGTCTGCTGCGCAGGATCACGATTGATTCTGCAGGAGAGTATCGCCGATGAAGTCATTGAGAAGCTCAAGGTCAGAATGTCCAAGATCAGAGTCGGAGATCCGCTCGATAAAAATACCGATCTTGGCGCCATCAACTCGAAGGAGCAATTGGTAAAGATTACAGAGTTATCTGCCATCGGTGATGCTGAAGGAGCCGAACGCTGGAGCCCGCAGTGCAATCTCTCTGATAAAGGTTTCTGGTTTGCTCCCACAATCTTTACCGGTGTAACTCAAGCGCACCGCATCGCACAGGAAGAGATCTTCGGTCCTGTTCTCTCAATATTAACTTTTAGAACGCCACAGGAAGCAATGGATAAGGCGAATAACACCCCCTTTGGATTATCTGCAGGTATCTGGAGTGAGAAAGGCTCACGAATCTTCTGGGCTAGCCAACATCTTAAAGCTGGAGTTATCTGGGCCAATACCTTTAATAAATTTGACCCAGCATCACCCTTCGGAGGCTATAAAGAATCTGGTTGGGGTCGTGAAGGCGGCAAGCATGGCCTTGCTGCATATTTAAAGACTGGGAAAGAGACGGGGGCGAAGTAAATGGCTACTAAGAAACAAGCTCGCGTTGATGTAAAAAAGACATACAAACTCTTTATCAATGGTGCATTTCCTCGCAGCGAATCTGGACGTGTCTTTGAGGTAACTGCCAAGAATGGCGACTTCATTGCCAATCCTGCACTTGCATCACGGAAAGATTTACGAGATGCAGTTACTGCAGCCCGCGCTGCTCACTCTGGTTGGGCTAAAGCCACTGCCTACAATCGCGGTCAGATTCTCTATCGCATCGCTGAAATGCTCGAAGGAAGAGCAGAGCAATTCGAATCTGAGATCGCACTGACTGCACAGATAACTTCACTCAAGGCAAGGGCGCAGGTATTAGATGCCATCGACCGGTGGGTTTGGTATGCCGGGTGGAGCGACAAGATTCAGGCTGTTAGCGGTGCTACAAATCCTGTGGCAGGTCCATTCTTCAACTTCTCAATCGCTGAACCACAAGGAGTAGTGGCAATCGCTTCTGCTACAAGTTTTATCGATTTCATTGATGCCATTGCTGCAGCCGTTGTTTCAGGTAATACAGCCGTTGTGCTTGTTCCGGGCACACTTGCCGTTCCAGCTATGTCATTTGCTGAAGTATTGGCAACAAGTGACTTACCTGCGGGTGTAATCAATATTCTGACAGGATCCCTTGATGAACTTGCTCCATGGGCTGCATCCCATATGGATATCGATGGTTTTGATATCTCAGGAATTGCTACCAAGAAGCGTGGAGCGCTCAAGGAGGCAGGGGCGGAGAATCTAAAAAGAATTCATGCCTTTAGCGCCGGTCAAACCCCAACAAGAATCCTGGCCTTTATGGAATCTAAAACTGTCTGGCACTCAGTAGGAGTATAGAACTAGTTACTCTGCTGAAATTTTGGCATATGTCGGCTTGATAACTTCTTCAATAATTGCAAGACGTTCTTCAAATGGAATAAATGCGCTCTTTAACGCGTTGATTGTTACGCGCTGCAAATCTTGGAAAGTCCAATCACATTGATTGACCATCTCGTTCATTTCGCGCGACATTGATGTAGCTGACATCAGGCGATTATCGGTATTGATAGTGACTCGGAAGCGAAGCCTGGCTAGGCGCGCAAGCGGGTGATGCGCAAAGGAATCAGCAACGCCTGTCTGAATATTTGATGATGGGCACATCTCAAGTGGCACACGACGATCGCGAACATAGGAAGCAAGGCGGCCTAGGCGCGGTGGTGTGTGATTGAAATCTATATCGTCAGTGATTCGTACACCATGCCCTAGACGTTCTGCTCCGCATAATTGAATTGCTTCCCAGATTGAAGGGAGCCCATATGCCTCACCTGCGTGAATCGTGAAGTGTGCATTTTCGCGGCGGAGGAATTCAAAGGTATCGAGTTGATCACTCGGTGGGAAACCATCTTCAGGTCCTGCAATATCGAATCCAACAACACCGTGGTCACGATATTTAACTGCAAGTTCTGCCACTTCTTGCGAGAGATCATTTTGGCGCATTCCGCAGAGAAGCGATAAGACGCGAATGGTATTTCCTTCAGCTTTCGCTTCTAGCTCACCTTCACGGAAACCTTCAAGAATTGCCTCAATGGCTTGCGAAAGTGTTAAACCTTTCTCAGTGATGAGTTCGGGTGCCATACGTACTTCTGCATAGACAACGCCATCACGGGCAAGATCTACTGCGCATTCTCGCGCAACCCGGACAATATCTTGCTTACGTTGCATGACTGCAACAGTGTGAGCAAATGTTTCAAGATAGAGAACCAGAGAACCTGAATCGCAGGAGGTGCGAAACCATTCAGCAAGCTCTGTTGCATCATAAGTCGGTAACTCATGGCCAATTTCTTTGGCGATATCAATAATCGTTTGAGGTCGAAGTCCACCATCAAGGTGGTCATGCAAGAGGGCCTTTGGCAGACGATTTACTTGATCAACTGTTGGCTTCTTCGTTAAGTCGCTCATCCTTCAATTCTTTCTAACACTAGAGGTAGACGATTGACCGTTCCACCTTCAACTATTGTGACAGCACCAACGAGAATGTCGAGCGCTCGTTCAAAACGAGCTGCCTCATCGGTATGAAGGGTCATCAGCGGTGAACCTGCTGCGATGTAATCCCCCGGCTTTGCATGGAGCTCAATACCTGCACCTGCCTGAACTTTTTCGCCCTGCTTGGAACGACCTGCGCCGAGTCTCCATGCACTCACGCCAACTTTCATCGCATCCATTGTTGTGATGATGCCGCTATTGGCTGCCTTCACTACATGCTGTTCGCGCGCAACGGGAAGTGTTGCATCTGGGTCTCCCCCTTGCGCACTAATCATGCGGCGCCAATGATCCATCGCACTTCCATCCTTCAGCGCATCAGCCGGATCTTTTCCAACAATTCCTGCCGCATCAATCATCTCGCGAGCCAAGATCACCGTTAACTCAACAACATCAGATGGTCCGCCACCTGCAAGTACTTCGACGGATTCGCGAACTTCGAGAGCATTACCTGCAGTAAGCCCTAGTGGGACATCCATTGCGGTAACTAGGGCGCGAGTCTTAACGCCTGCATCTGTGCCCAGTTGCACCATGGTCCGCGCAAGTTCTGCTGCCTTTTTAGGATCTGACATAAATGCACCGCTGCCAGTCTTCACATCTAAGACAAGTGCAGATGTTCCTTCAGCAATCTTCTTGCTCATAATCGAAGATGCAATGAGTGGAATCGCTTCAACTGTCGCTGTGACATCCCGTAAGGCGTAGAGCTTCTTATCTGCTGGGGCAAGTCCTGCACCTGCAGCGCAAATGACTGCACCCGTATCTTGTAAGACTTTGAGCATCTCATCATTGGTAAGAGATGCTCGCCATCCAGGAATAGATTCAAGTTTGTCGAGAGTTCCGCCAGTATGGCCAAGGCCACGTCCAGAAAGTTGAGGCACAGCGCCACCGCATGCGGCTACAAGTGGTGCAAGGGGAAGGGTGATCTTGTCACCAACGCCACCTGTTGAATGCTTATCTGCTGTCTTACGATCAAGCTGTGACCAATCCATCCGCTCGCCACTATTGATCATCGCATTGGTCCAACGTGAAATCTCGCGAGAGTTCATCCCGTTTAAGAGTATCGCCATCAACAACGCTGACATTTGCTCATCTGCTACAACACCACGCGTATAGGCGTCGATAATCCAGTCAATCTGTGGATCTGTTAATTCGTTGCTATCACGCTTAGCGGCAATGATTTCAACAGCTGCAAAAGGTTCCATCATGACAAGCGATCAGTGATTTCTTCAGGGCCAAATGCCCATGGCAGTAGGTCTCCCAGAGTCTTGATTCCATCATTTGTTGCCATCTGCAACGTCGATCCACCGTGTTCTTGCAATAACTGTCGACAACGCCCACACGGCATCAGAGCATTTCCTGAAATATCTACACAGGCAAATGCAATAAGACGTCCGCCGCCAGATGCAATGAGGGATGAGACTAATCCGCACTCAGCGCAGAGCGTGAGTCCGTAACTAGCATTTTCAACGTTACACCCAGAAATAATGCGACCATCGTCGACCAGCGCTGCTACACCAACGGGAAATTTTGAATATGGCACATATGCCTTCTTCATCGCAGCTAGCGCTTCGTTGTGCAGGAGATCCCAATCGATATTCATTAGTGTGATTCTCCACGACTGTAGTGAATTCCATCTGCCTTTGGAGCACGGACTCGGCCAACCAATCCTGAGACAGCGATAATGGTTGCAATATATGGAACCATCAACATAAATTCGGATGGGATTGAGACGCCAATAATCGAAAGCGTTCCTTGTAGATTATCGGCAAAGCCAAAGAGCAGCGCTGCGCTTAAGGCTCCCATCGGAGTCCACTTTCCAAAGATCAGCGCAGCTAGTGCGATAAAGCCAGCACCTGCAGTCATCTCTTTTCCGAAAGTTCCAACTGAGCCAACCGTAAAGTAGGCGCCACCAAGTCCTGAAACTAATCCAGCAACAACCACATTGCGGAAGCGAAGTTTATTGACATCAATACCTACGCTATCGGCAGCAGATGGATGCTCACCAATAGCACGTGTGCGAAGCCCCCACTTAGTGCGAAAGAGTGAGAAGGTGATTGTTGCCACGATGATATACATCAGATACACAATCACAGTTTGATTGAAAAATATTGGTCCAATAATCGGAATCTTTCCAATAATCGGGATCTCGATGTGAGAGAAGGATGGACCTGAGTTCCACGTACCTTGGTACGGAATCAAGAGTTTCTTGTAGAGGAAGTTAGTCAAACCGATAACGAGAACGTTGAGTACGAAGCCTAAAATCACTTGATCTACCGAGAATTTAATAGCAAATGTGGCCAAGAGGATGGAGATGAGGGCGCCGGCTAGCGGGGCAACCAATAAGCCCCATGTTGTTTTATGGGTAAGGCTTGCCACAACACCAGAGGCAAATGCACCCGCAAGTAGTTGACCCTCAATCGCAATATTGATGACACCTGAGCGTTCACATAAAAGCCCTGACATCGAACCGAATACAAGTGGAACAGCAAGGAGCAAGCTGCCTTGCAGCATTCCGGTAAATGGAATGAACTTTCCTGCAGCAGCCCAACAGAGGAATCCCATCATCAGCGAGAAGCTAGCGATACCTGTTCCGAGCCCTGGCCCCTTCTTTATTCGAACGCGAGCGAGACCAATGAGTGAACCCACAATGGCGAGTAATGAAAATATAAAACAACCAGTACGAGAATCAATCATCCACTTTTCAATGATGACCCATTCTTTACCAAGGGTGAATCCAAATGTTGTCTTGGCATTAGCATGGTTGCTAATTCCAAAAGCCTTGAGTTCAAAGAGTGAGAGAATTAAAAGTACGATTAAAAGACGCCCTTGACGTCGTTGTGTTGCAGTAAGTGACTTCATCGAAAGAGTGGATCTCATTACCCGTTCCAACCTTTTGAAGTCATGGCATCCTGAGTCTTAAGATTCTTGATTCTAAATACAAAACGCACGAGAGTAGGGGCTGCGATGAAGAGAACTATGAGTGCCTGAATCACCAAGACAATATCCAGTGGCGTAGTGGTATTCGACTGCATAGTTCGGCCACCTGTGCGGAGTGCGCCAAAGAGCAGAGCTGCAAAGACTGTGCCCAGTGGCTTTGCGCGTCCTAAAAGTGCAACTGTGATGGCATCAAAGCCAAAACTTCCGGCGATATCTGCCGTGAGCGCGTATTCGCTGCCAAGCACGTGAACTGCGCCGCCCAGCCCTGCAAGAGCGCCACACAAAGCCATCGTGGAGATCGTCACTGTTGCGACAGAGATTCCCGCAGTCTTTGCAGCAGCTGCATTGGCACCAACTGCTCGGAAGCGGAATCCAATCGTCGTGCGGTTCAATAACCACCATACAAAGTAGGCAGCCAGTAATGAGATCAGAATTCCAGCATGCAGCCTAAAGTTTGCCCCAGCAAGATGTGGCAGACGGGCGCTGATATTGACTTCGGGTGCGATCGGATCGATGCGACGTGGCCGAAGGAAGGCGGTAGTTTTTAAAATCCATAGGATAAAGAATCCAGCGATGTAATTCATCATGATGGTGACAATGACTTCGTGCGCACCCGTGCGCGCCTTCAGAAGCCCGACAAATCCACCCCACAGTGCAGCTGCTGCAACACCTGCTAAGAGTCCAAGAAATACATGAAGGATTGGATTCATGGTGAAGTGGAAGCCAACATACGATGCAGATATTGCACCAAATATAAATTGTCCCTGTGCGCCAATATTGAAAAGACCTGATTGGAATGCAAGTGCCACTGCTAGACCAGTCAAGATCAAAGGAGTCGCAGTAACGATGGTCTCCGAGAGTGGGTAGAGACCTTGAAGGACACCTTTACCGCGAGCCAGATTAGGATCATAAATGGATCCTTGAAAGAGAGCTAGGTATGCGTTTCCAACAGTCGAGAGAGCTGTCGTGATGAATTTACCCGGTGAGTGCAAGAGCTTGAGCACCTTTGAATCCGAGAGCGCGATAACAAAACCAGAGATAAAAAATGCCATGATAAATGAGAGTGCTGGGAGAAGTGCAGTTCCCAAAATACGATCGAGAAATTTTTTCATTGTGCAATACCTGCCATGAGTAAACCGAGTTTTTCACGAGAAACTTGAGCATCGACGATTTCTAGAATCTTTCCTGCATACATCACCGCAATACGATCAGCTAAGGCCAGAACTTCATCTAGCTCTGTGCTAAAGAGCAACACAGCTCGTCCCGCATCTCTTTCAGCAAGTATCCGCTCATGTACAAACTCAATAGATCCAACATCAAGGCCTCGGGTTGGTTGGCAGGCAACCAATAGTTTGAGCGGCCTTGATAGCTCGCGCGCTAGAACTACCTTCTGCTTATTTCCACCTGAGAGTGATGATGCAGGATCGCTAATGGAGAGCGCTCGAATATCAAATTCCTTAACCTTGATTTCAGCTTCAGCGGCAACTTCGCTATCTGAAATCAATATTCCACGTGAGTATGGGCTCTCTCGATGGGTATCCAGAATCAAATTATCCGCGATGGAAAATGATGAGATAAGCCCATCGAGTTCGCGAGATTCAGGAATATAGGCAATCCCAGCATCGAGTGTGTGACGTATCGATAGCCCCACAATCTCTTTCTCGCCCAATGTGATTGAACCTTGAACATGATCTTCTAAATTAAGAATTGCTTGTGCTAACTCTGATTGACCATTGCCCTGAACTCCAGCAACAGCGAGAATTTCACCCGCACGCACATTGAAGGAGATATCACTTACCAACGCGCGTCCTGTCGGATCTGAGACTGTGAGACTTGAGACTTCCAAAACGGTTTCACCAATTTCATGACGGGTCTTATCTGGCACCAGGTTTACTGGTCGCCCAACCATGAGGGAGGCTAATTCTTCTTGTGACGCGGATGGGTTAGCTGTTGCGACGACCTTACCGCGCCTAATAACGGTGATGCGGTCGGCCAGCGCCTTTACTTCGCGGAGTTTGTGAGAGATAAAGATGATGGATGTGCCTTGAGAGCGTAGCCGTTTGATAACTTCAATAAGTTCATCGGTCTCTTGCGGAGTTAATACTGCTGTTGGCTCATCCAGAATCAGAACCTTGGCGTCATACATGAGCGCTTTCAGGATTTCCACTCGCTGCTGAACACCGACAGGTAGATCCTCAATCATCGCATCCGGGTCAATCTCAAATCCAAAATTGGCAGCGAGCGATAAGAGTTTTTCTCGCGCCTGGATTAGATTCAACTTCCCGAACTTGGAGGTCGACTCATGGCCCAAAACTATATTTTCAAGCACGGTAAATACAGGAATTAACATGAAGTGCTGGTGGACCATACCGATTCCAGAAGCTAGCGCATCGTTAGGCTCATTGATGGAAACAACTTTTCCATCAACTTTAATTTCACCAGAATCTGGGCTGAGCAACCCATAGACAATATTCATCAGGGTTGACTTACCTGCACCATTTTCACCGAGGATAGCCAAGATCTCGCCATCGCCAACTTTGAGATCGATGGAGTCGTTAGCGACTAGTTCGCCAAATCGCTTGGTGATGCCGGTGAGCTCGAGTGACACTAACTAACCTCTCATCTTGAAAAACACGTGATAGTGCAATTGCTGCATATTCTGCCTGCCGAAACAATCATAATCCTTTAATAGAAATAAAAGTACGGGGACCTCATGTGAGGTCCCCGTACTTTCTTACTTTTACTTACTTAGACTTTAGAGATCCACCTGAGATCTTCATGCCAATTTGACGAACTTCTACTGCAAGGCGTGATGAGACCTTGGTGCTGAAGTCGTGAGTAGGTGCCATTGAAACACCCTTATTTGCCAAAGTACCTACATAGGCAGTGTTAGTGAAAGTTCCCTTAGAAACATCTGTAATTGCAGATTTAACTGAGGCGCCAATTTCCTTAACAACGCTTGTAAGGAGTACTGACTTGAACTGTGGAGCAGCGTAGTAACCATCTGAGTCAACCCAGATTGTTACTGACTTTCCGCTCTTCATTGACTGGCCAGCTGTTGCTGCACCTAGTCCGCCAGCAACAGGCATGATCACGTCTGCACCTTGCTGTTCAAAGCCTTGTGAGAGTGAGAGAGCCTTGTTGGTATTTGCGAAGTCACCAACGAATACGCCCGCCTTCGGATTTGCTGGATCCCAACCAAGAACCTTGACCTTCTTGTGCTTGATCTTGTTGTAGTAAGCAACACCATTTGCAAAGCCATCCATGAAGATTGTCACGGTTGGGTATGGAGCTCCACCGTACGTTGCAACTGTTCCGGTCTTTGAGTAACCAGCTGAGAGGTAGCCAGCCATAAATGCTGACTGATCTGTTGAGAAGGTAAGACCCTTAACGTTTGCTACTGGATTACACACTGAGTAATCAGCGTTGCAATCAAGTGCAGCATCATCGACAACTGCGTACTTCACTGTTGGGTTTGCCTTTGCTGAAGCAACAATTGATGAGCTAATTGCAAAGCCAACACCGATGATTAAATCGCACTTCTGATCAACAAACTTCTTAATATTTGGCGCATAATCTGCAGCTGATGCAGATGGCAGGTAGGAAACATCTGCGATTGATGCTGAAGCCTGAGCTCCGGCCCATGCAGATGCGTTGAATGAGTGATCATCCACTCCGCCTGTGTCTAGTGCAATACATGCCTTTGTCTTTGCAGCATTTGATGCTGGAGCAACAGCCACACCTGCGACTAATGAAACTGCCGCAAGCAGCGTTACCAACTTAAATGATTTTTTCAAGGTACTCCTCCAGAGGGATCACCCCGCCGTTTGGTCGGGATTAGTTAAGGGAATGCTACCTACATACTCAGGATTTATGAGCCAGAAGTGGGGCGCGTTAAGCGTCAAAAATGTAAAGTTTTGGTTACAGAAAATGGAAAGAGGAAAACTCTCAAGTACAACTTTAAAGCTAGGCGGTGATTTTCTCGGCTGTTACCGCTGCCACATTAATTGCATCGCTAAATCCCAAGAGCGCTCCAGAACGAATAGTGAATTCGATTCCGCCACCTGTAATCGCATATCGTCGTCCATAAATTCCGGCATCTGAATCGAGAATGTCGAGATACTGCTTATCTGCTTGGGCAAGAGCAATCACATCGAACATCGCCTTATCAACGCGCTTTACAACAGAGGCGATGAGGTACTTCTTCGTTGCACTTGTCACGGTGATGTACTGGTCTGGTTCGATATTGATGAGCCCAATCATGGAGCCCTTCTTCTTGGCGTTGCGTGAAACGATGGTTTGAAAGATAGCTGAATCTGAACCTTGCGTCGCCACGAAGACCACATCTGCACCTGCGTCGAGAACTTGTGTGGTCGCTTCTGAATACGATCCTGAAACATACTTCACAATCGGAATTACCTTCTTCTTACTAGCAAAGACGCCGGCCGAAAAACCATCTTTGAAGATATCTGCCTGATTTGGATTAGCAATCATCGCAACTTTTCCGGTCTTACTTACCTGTGCTGCGCTAAATCCGGCTAAATATGCGCCTTGAGTATCAGCGAAGATGAGTGAGGTGACATTGAGCGCTGTCACGCTGGCATCGTTGATGATGGCAAAGTGGGTATTAGGAAATTCAATGGCGAGCACCTGCAGAGTTGGGGCATAACCGGCACCGATTGCAATGATGGGGTTGCAGTTCTTGGTGATGAGTGAGCGAATGCGCTTCTCACGATCCTTAGTTGTGCCATCTGTGACAACGGCTTCGAGAGTGAAACCAAATTGCTTCTGAGCCTTTTCAAGTCCGGCCGCAGCAGCATCATTGAAGGATTTATCTCCTCGTCCACCAATGTCGTATGCCACTCCAACAGTGAAAGTTTGTGCAGCATGTACGGGAGTTGGTGCAAGCACGGCAACGAGCAACGCAAACACCAGGGCGATGCGCGACTTCATTAGAGAACTACTCCCAAATTCTTATACGTATTTTCGATTGTCTCTTGTGCAACATTTCGCGCCTTAGTAGATCCTTGATGCAAGATATCGAGCAGGTGTTTTTCATCTTCCAGGAGTTCGAGGGCGCGGGCGCGGATTGGGCGCAGGTATTCAACGACAACTTCCGCGACAGCAGATTTAAAGTCTCCATACCCCTTGCCAGCAAATTCATTTTCGAGTTCTTGAATGGTGCGGCCTGATAGCGCTGAATGAATTGTCAGCAAGTTGCTAATGCCTGGCTTTTCAGCGAGGTCATATTTCACTTCGCGCCCCGCATCTGTCATTGCGCTCTTAATCTTCTTCAAATTCGCCTCAGGAGAATCCATGATTTCAATGACTCCAGCTACAGCCCCTGAAGATTTACTCATCTTTGCAGTGGGCTCTTGAATATCGTTGATCTTTGCTGCCGTCTTAAGGATGTAAGCCTCAGGTAGTTGGAATGTTTGGCCGTATCGCGTATTAAATCGTCCAGCCAAATCACGAGTGAGTTCGATATGTTGACGTTGATCTTCACCAACCGGCACATAGTGCGCTTGATAGAGCAAGATGTCAGCAGCTTGCAACATTGGGTATGTAAATAAACCCACACGAGCAGAGTCTGAGCCAGCTTTAGAAGACTTATCTTTAAATTGCGTCATGCGGCTTGCTTCACCGAAACCAGTAAGGCACTCCATGATCCAACCCAATTGATTATGTTGCGGAACTTGAGACTGCACAAAGAGAGTGGACTTTTCTGGCGAGATTCCCAGAGCTAGCAGCTGAGCAGCTGATGCAAGAGTGCGCTTGCGCAAGAGCGCAGGGTCTGTCTCAACAGTCAGCGCATGAAGGTCGACGATGCAGTAAAAGGCATCATGTCCATCTTGTAGCTCTACCCATTGCTTGACTGCGCCCAGATAATTTCCGAGATGGAAAGAGTCGCTCGTTGGCTGGATGCCTGACAGAACTCGTTTCATAGCTGTAATTCTCGCATGCCTTAGTAGTTACGTGAGATCAATAGTCGACCCGCGCGCTTGCCTTCCATGGAAAGAACGGTAATTCGCAGTCCATTGACTCCGACAACATCGCTTGCGACGGGAATTCGACCGAGATAGTGCATGACGAATCCACCCGCTGTTTCATAAGGACCATCGGGAAGCTCAATGCCGGTCTCTTCCAGTAGATCCTCTAGGGAGATAAGTGCATCTACCTCGAAATCACCAGTATGAGATTCCTGTGACACTTCAGTCTCATCGTTATCGTATTCATCGCGAATATCTCCAATGAGGGTCTCGACCAAATCCTCAAGCGTCACGATTCCATCAGTTCCACCGTATTCATCGAGAACGATGGCAAGGTGCTGACGTTGGCTTCTCATCTCAGTCAGAGCAGGCAATATTCCTTTAGTCCCAGGCAAATACATAATGTTGCGAGCAAGCTCTTGAATCTTTCCATTATTCGCAGCCAGGGATGTATCAAGCAGGTCGCGCACATGGATAAATCCGATGACTTCATCCGATGAACCACGAACAACTGGATAGCGAGAATGAGCCTTCTCTATCGCGAGCGCAATTGCTTTGCCAACAGTGAGAGAGGCATCCATAAAATCTACTTCGGTGCGAGGAACCATGACTTCGTGCACTTGTCGCTCAGATGCGTTGAAGACTTCTTCCACGATATCGCGCTCTTCATCGGTAAGAGCTGCATGTCCTGCAACAAGATCAAGCAGCTCTTCTTCAGAAATCTGTGCGCGTTGTTCCTTTGGATCAAGGCCAAAGATACGAACAACCAAGTTGGTGGAGTGTGAGAGCACCCAGACGATGGGTCTAAATAAGTTGGTCAATACTTTGACGATATCTGCCGATGCGAGCGCAATTGTTTCGGTGCGATAGAGAGCAAGTCGTTTAGGAACGAGTTCGCCGAAGACGAGTGATACGTAGGCGATCATTAAGGTGACACCGATAAGAGAAGTTGTATTGGCAGCCTTTGGCGCAAGCCCGAGTCGTTCAAGCCACGGTATGACATAGACGCCAAGTTTTTCCGCACCTAGGGCAGCTGAGAGAAATCCCGTAACCGTCACACCCACTTGAAGAGCAGCGAGGAGCCTGTTGGGATTGGCTGCAACTTCGGCAACTTTCGCTCCACGTCGACCACGGCCTGCCATCTGCTTGATCTGACTTTCGCGCAGTGAAATAAGAGAGATTTCAGCAGCTACAAATAACCCGGCCAGAAAGATCAGGCCCAGAACAATAAGAATCGAGGAGAGAAGAGAGGTGCTCGGGTGGCTTTCCATGATGTGAGAAGTCTAGCGAAGGCGCTTCCTAAAGGAGCCTGCGTGACATAGCCTTGCCCACGCTGGTCAACCGACCAGCACCTTCATCCTCGGACCGTCGGGCACGTACCTGCCCGGATAAGGAAATGTAAAAAATGGCATCAGTTGTATTTGAAAATGCATCACGTATCTACCCGGGCACAACAGCGCCCGCAGTAGACAAGCTCAACCTCACCGTCGCAGATGGCGAGTTCCTCGTTCTTGTTGGACCATCAGGTTGCGGTAAGTCAACATCACTTCGTATGTTGGCCGGACTTGAAGAGATCGACGGTGGTCGTGTACTCATCGGAGATCGCGACGTTACAAACGTTGCACCAAAAGATCGCGATATCGCGATGGTCTTCCAGTCATATGCGCTCTACCCACACATGACTGTTGCAGAGAACATGGGCTTCGCACTCAAGATCGCAGGCGTTGATAAAGCAGAGCGCGATAAGCGAGTTCGCGAAGCAGCAAAGTTGCTTGACCTCGAGCCATACCTAGAGCGCAAGCCAAAGGCGCTATCGGGTGGACAGCGTCAGCGCGTTGCAATGGGTCGCGCAATTGTTCGCGAACCTCAGGTCTTCCTTATGGATGAACCACTCTCAAACCTTGATGCGAAGTTGCGCGTTGCAACTCGTACACAGATTGCTGCTTTGCAGCGTCGCCTCGGAATCACAACTGTTTATGTAACGCACGACCAGGTTGAAGCTATGACTATGGGCGATCGCGTTGCAGTTCTGAAGGATGGCTTGCTTCAGCAAGTTGATACACCTCGTAATCTTTACGATAAGCCTTCTAATGCATTCGTTGCAGGCTTTATCGGCTCTCCTGCCATGAACCTGCTTGTTGCACCTGTTTCAGGTGGCAAGGCTCAACTTGGAGATCTCAATATCGATGTTCCAGCTTCTGCTGGTACTTCAGTCACAGTAGGTATCCGCCCAGAAGGTTGGGTTCCTGCAGATAAGGGCTTCCACGTTCTCGTTGAAGTTGTTGAAGAACTCGGTTCTGATGCATTTGTCTACGGAAAGCCTGCAGATAGCAATGTTAAGTTTGCCAACGCTTCTGAAGAAGGCGTGCAAGTAATTGTTCGCTGGGATCCAAAGAATCCACCTAAGCCTGGCCAGACAGTGACAGTGGCAAACGTTGCTGGCGCAGTTCACCTCTTTAGCTCAACAACAGGTGAGCGCATTAATTAAGTTGTAAAAAGATTAAGCCCCGCTGATTATTCGGCGGGGCTTTTCTTATTCCACTATTTCTAGCGCTCCTCGAAGCACATGCACCTTGCCGCGGCCATACTTTCTCCAGGCATCTGTTTGTACCAGCGCCGTATTTTCATCGATACCAAGGAGCGTTGATTTCGAAACGCTTTGTGCAATAAATGCGGCAACGCGATCGGGAAGCCAACCCAGCATCTTGTCGTAATGTGGAATCACTTCAATATCGGGAAGAAGTGCAAGACCTGCACTGTGCTGAGAACGGCGCAGACCCATAATGCTTCCACCGAAGGCCATCGCTCCTGCTGAACATCCGGCAAGAGATGTTCCTGATTGCCATTGTTCAATAATCGCACTCCATACTGGTGAGTCACGATAAATCTCTGCAACGCGATGAGGGTCTCCCCCGGAGAAATACACCAACCCTGCACCTTGAATGTCATCAACGAAAGTTTGATTGAAGGCATCTTCGCGTTCGTGGATGGGAAGGTAGATACATTCGCTACCAATGCGATCGGATTGCTCTTGTCCTAACCGCTTCCATTTTGCGCGGCTGGAATCGCCCTCATGGGATGACGCAGTAGGAATCTGTACAAAGGTATTTTTCTTTCCTCTAGAAATAGCACGATGCAGAAGCTCGGTTTCTAGCTCCTGCATCTGTACTGAATACTCACCAGAACCTACGAGCGCAATCGCACCAGGGTTCTGATCCATAGTTTTTCTTAAGCCATTGCCTTCTTGAGGTTCTCATCAATGGAATTTAAGAACTCTTGCGTTGTTTGATACGGCGCTGTCTTTGAAATCAGAAGAGATAAATCCTTCGTCATCTTTCCTTGTTCGACAGTTTCGATACAGACGCGCTCGAGTGTTGCGCAGAAATTAGCAAGCTCTGCATTGTTATCAAGTTTGGCACGATGTGCCAGGCCTTGTGTCCAGGCAAAGATTGATGCAATGGGATTAGTTGATGTTGCCTTGCCAGCTTGGTGATCGCGGTAGTGACGTGTCACTGTTCCGTGAGCTGCTTCTGCTTCGCAAACTTTTCCATCTGGGGTCATTAATACTGATGTCATTAGACCGAGTGAGCCGTAACCCTGTGCGACGGTATCTGATTGCACATCACCGTCGTAGTTCTTACATGCCCAAACGTATCCACCATCCATGCGAAGTGACATGGCGACCATGTCATCGATGAGGCGGTGTTCATACCAGATTCCTGCCGCTTCAAATTGAGTTTTAAATTCTGCTTGGTAGATCTCTTCGAAGATATCTTTAAAGCGGCCGTCATATGCCTTGAGGATTGTGTTCTTCGTTGAGAGATAGACAGGGAACTTGCGCAGAAGTCCGTAGTTAAGAGATGCGCGGGCAAAGTCGCGGATGGAAGCATCAACGTTATACATCGCCATTGCCACACCTGATGATTCGAAGTTAAAGACCTCAAACTCTTGTGGGGCTGAACCGTCTTCAGGAACGAAGGAAAGGGTGAGCTTTCCAGCACCTGGAACCTTAAAATCTGTTGCTCGGTATTGATCACCAAATGCGTGGCGGCCAATAACGATTGGTTTGGTCCAGTGAGGAACCAAACGTGGAACGTTGCTGATGATGATTGGTTCGCGGAAGATCACGCCGCCAAGGATGTTACGGATAGTTCCGTTAGGAGATTTCCACATCTTCTTGAGTCCGAATTCCTTCACGCGAGCTTCATCTGGAGTAATAGTCGCGCACTTGATACCAACGCCATGCTTCTGAATAGCCTTCGCTGAATCGATGGTGACTTGATCATCGGTGGCATCGCGATGTTCCATACCGAGGTCGTAATACTCAAGATTTACATCGAGGTAAGGAAGGATCAATGAGTCCTTGATGAACTGCCAGATAATGCGCGTCATCTCATCGCCGTCTAGTTCGACAACCGTTCCTGTTACTTTAATCTTTTCCATCGTTACATATCCTTTACATCTGCTTGCTTTGCGCGGACTGCTTCAGCAGCTGCCTTAAGCGATGCAACTTCTGCATCGGTGAGCTTGCTTTCAACAACTTTACGAATACCTGACTTGCCGATTTCAGCTTCAACGCCGAGATAGACGCCTGAAATTCCATATTCTCCATCGACCCATGCACACACTGGCATCACCGCACCTGAATCTTCAATAACCGCCTTTGCCATACGAGCAGCTGCCGCAGATGGTGCGTAATAGGCAGAACCTGTCTTGAGAAGTGCAACGACTTCAGCGCCACCATTGCGCGTGCGATCTACAAGCTCATCGATCTCAGTTTGGGACAACTTATCTGAGAGAGGAACGCCATCGACTGTGCAACGGCTTGGAACCGGAACCATGGTGTCACCGTGCGATCCAAGGGTAAGAGTCTTGACTGATCCAACTTTGACACCAAGTTTTTCAGCAACAAAGTTGGTAAAGCGCGCAGTATCAAGCATTCCTGCCTGGCCCATCACGCGATTCTTTGGAAAGTTAGTGGCAAGTTGTGCAAGAGCTGTCATCTCATCCAATGGGTTTGAAACCACGATGATGACTGCATTGGGTGAATGCTTTGCAATATTTTCAGCGACTCCACGAACGATTCCTGCATTGACGCCGATCAAATCCATACGGCTCATACCTGGCTTGCGTGGAAGGCCAGCGGTAATAACAACGACATCAGAGTTAGCAGTCTTTTCATAACCAGCGCCTTCGGCGGTTGTGGTTGCACCTGTGATTCTGGTTTCGAATCCTTCGATGGAACGCGATTGGTTCATATCGAGCGCCAAACCTTCTGGCTTTCCTTCGACAATATCTGTCAATACAACTTCATCGAAGATGTTGTATTCAGCTAGACGAAGAGCGGTGGTTGAACCGTAGAAACCTGCACCTACAACGGTAACTTTCTTAGCCATGGTCATTTTCCTTTATATGTATCTTGACGTCGAGAGAACTCTACAACCCCTTGGGAAGTGCAAGTGCCAGCCCAAAGAGCACAATGGCAATTACTAGCGGAAGGTAACGCTCAATTCTGCGCGCACTCCAGTGAGAGAGGGCAATCACACCTGTGCCTGCTGAAATCAACAGTGCGCCGATGCGGACAAACCCTGCAATACCGATGAGAACACCAAGTGAAATAGCGATGTACGCAGCGCGAATCTGTAGGGCTGTTATCGCTCGCATGCATCGACCACATTCGTGAGCAACATGGCGCGAGTCATGGGACCGACGCCACCAGGCATAGGTGCAACAAATGCAGCAACGTTCATAACACCTGGATCAACATCACCGAGCAAGCCAGCGCCTGTTCGTGAAATTCCAACATCGAGAACTGTGGCTCCCGGCTTGATCATCTCAGCTTTGAGGAAGTGAGCTTTGCCAATTGCCGCAATAACGATATCTGCGCGCTTGGTATGCGCTGCTAAATCTTTTGTACCCGTGTGAGTAAGAGTTACTGTGGCATTTTCTTGCTTACGTGTTAAGAGAAGCCCAAGTGGTCGCCCAACTGTTAATCCGCGACCGATGACAACTACGTCGGCACCAGATAGTGGAATCTTGTAATGGTTAATCAGTTCGACGATTCCACGAGGAGTGCATGGCAGTGGCGCTTCATACCCTGCAACAAGTCTGCCTAAATTCAGAGGATGTAGCCCATCTGCATCCTTTGCAGGATCTATCGCCTCGAGAATTGCCTGAGTATTGATTCCATGAGGAAGTGGCAACTGCACGATATATCCAGTGCACTCTGGTGCAGCGTTGAGATCTTTAATAGCTGCAAGCACATCTGCCTGCGTTGCCGTTGCTGGCAAATCTACGCGAATTGAATTAATACCAACTTCGTGGCAATCGCGATGCTTGCCTGCAACATAAGAGTGCGAGCCAGCGTCATCGCCAACGAGGACAGTTCCAAGTCCTGGCGTGATTCCCTTTGCCTTGAGCACTGCGGTACGGGCGGCGAGATCCTTTTTGATAGTTGCAGCAAGTGATGTGCCATCTAATATCTGCGCGCTCATATGTGAATTGTATTGGCTCTATTATGCGTGTGAGAAATGTCGAGTGCCGGTAAAGAACATTGCTACGCCTGCCTTAGTGGCTGCAGCGATCACCTCTTCATCACGCACGCTTCCACCAGGCTGAACTATTGCAATTACCCCCGCTGCCGTAAGGATTTCTAGGCCATCGGCAAATGGGAAGAATGCATCTGATGCAGCAACGCTTCCAGAGACTCGATCGCCCGCACGGTCTACTGCAAGTCGGGCAGAGTCAACGCGATTGACTTGGCCCATACCGATACCTACTGCTGCACCATCTTTTGCTAGCAATATTGCATTGCTCTTCACGGCTCGCACTGATCGCCAGGCGAATTCAAGATCGCGTAACACCTGCTGAGAAACAGATTCGCCAGTTACCTGCTTCCAATTCTTTGTGCTATCACCTTCGGCGTTAATGAGATCTGTCTCCTGCACAAGAACTCCACCAGATACGGGGCGAATTTCAAGGGGTGAAATATGCGCTGTTGGACAGGTGAGAATTCGAATCGATGGTTTCTTCATTAATATGGCAAGCGCTGCTGGTTCATACTCTGGGGCGATAATTACTTCAGTAAAGATGTGTGACAGTGGTTCGGCCATTGCAGCTGTGACTTTTCTATTTGCTGCAACAACTCCTCCAAATGCTGACACTGGGTCACAGGCGTGTGCCTTTGCATAAGCATCAGCAATATCCGTACCCACTCCAACGCCACATGGGTTGGCATGTTTGATAATGGCAACGCAGGGTTCGGAGTGATCAAGGGCTGCCCGCCAGGCAGCATCGGCATCGGTGTAATTATTAAATGACATCTCTTTGCCATGTGATTGCACTGCATTCACAATCCCTGCAGGTCCGCCACGATAGATCGCTGCTTGCTGATGTGGATTCTCGCCATATCGCAATGAGTTCTCGCGCTTCCAAATCAAACCTAACCAATCAAGGTCTTCCATGGAGTGGCTGATTGTTGAACCGAGCCAGCTCGCGATAGTCAGATCGTATTCAGCGGTGGTGCGAAAAACTTCGAGCGCCAGTAACTTGCGCTCTTCCTCAGTAAATCCCCCAGCTTTGATTGATGCGATGACATGATCGTATTGGGATTCATTGCAGACAACGGCGACAGAACCATGATTCTTAGCAGCGCCACGTAACATCGAAGGTCCACCAATATCAATCTGTTCAATACATTCAGCAAATGCTGCACCAGAGGCGATTGTGGAAGCAAAGGGATAGAGATTGATGACTACGAGATCAAAAGGTTCGATATCAAGATCAGCAATTGCTGTGAGGTGTTCTGGATTATTTTGATCGGCCAATATTCCTGAGTGGATCTTCGGGTGCAACGTCTTCACACGCCCACCCATAATTTCTGGGAAACCTGTGTAGCTACTGACTTCCGTGACTGCAATACCTGCGTCCTGAAGGGTCTTGGCGGTTGAACCAGTAGAGAGAATTTCAACGCCAGCATCGGCAAGGCATTTTCCGAGTTCGAGAAGTCGATCTTTCTCATAGACGCTGACAAGTGCACGACGAATAGCTTTGCGATTAGACATTCTTCTCCATGGTCGTGATGAGTGAAGCAATGGTCGCGACTATGAGACCTCTTTCGACAATCTTAATGCGCTCATGGAGCAACTCTTCTGTATCGCCCGGATGAATCTCTACCCGCTCCTGAGCAATGACTTCGCCAGTATCAACTCCAGCATCGACCCAATGAATGGTTGTGCCAGTCTCTGTGGCACCTGCCGCAAGTGCGTCGCGAACCGCATGAGCGCCAGGAAAGAGTGGCAAGAGTGCCGGGTGGCTATTGATGATCTTAAATCGGTCCACGACTTTGTGAGAAAGTACTCGCATAAATCCAGCGCTCACAACAAGGTCTGGCTTCAGCGCTGCAAGCAGAGTTTCCACTTCGCGATCCCATTCGGAGCGATCTGCCATCATCGGGATTGTAAAAGTTTCGATATGGGCCTTCTGTGCACGCTCTAATACCGGCGCATCTTTCATATCTGTAATGACTGCGACGATATCTATATCTAACCGCGCATCAATGATTGCTTGAGCAAGTGTTCCACTACCAGATGCAAGGATGACGATACGTTTCATCGCGAATTTCTGCTCTTGATTGCCAGCGTTGCTACTGCACCGATGCCGATTTCAACAGCTATCGAGAGAACGAATTTCCAGATGGAGACTCCCATCGCACCCATCTCGGCAGTAATCAGTGAACCACTCGCACAGTAAGCCAGAATCAAGCAGCTCACGAGGGTGAAGATGTAGCTCTGAATAAATGTTTGCAGCCCATAGTGCGCGCTCCAGTATGCAAGCAGTACACCCAGCCCGATAAAGAAGAGAATTCCGAGAAGTGCAAAAGGTTGGCGTGAGGTAGGAAGAACTCCCAATATTGGAAGCGCTGGAATCTGTCCCAGGTGATACCAGAGCGGTGAGATGAGAGTTCCTGTACCTACCGCAAGACCCGTACCAGAAAAATAGGCAGCGACTGCTATAGCTGCATTAGGAAGGTAGAGCACGTTGAGAAAGAGGAGCAGTAGCCCACCAAATATTCCGGGCTGAAGTGAGATTGAAATATTTTTTACTTGCGTGAAGTTCATAAAAATTAAAATGGTTGCCAGAATGAATCCAGCCCCGAGCATCAACGCGGTAATTCGAATAGCAAATCGAACTGCCTTTGAGGGCGAAACTTTCGATCCAGCAGACATCGTCGCAACCAGTGCTATAACAAAGGCAATCACTGGCGCTAAATACCACTGAGGCGTTACGGCAGTTGTTCGGCTCAGGAATGCCAATGCAGTCACCAAAAGTGCATACATCGCCGAGAAGATGATGCGCACGCCATTGATGTCATGAAAATATCCAGATAAGCGATCTACAGCGCGACTAAAGGCAGATCGAATCGCTAAGAAAGGAAGAATTACGCCACCCAAGGGAAGATATGTCAGATATCCGGCAATTCCAGTTGGTGGCAGCGCCAGTTGAAATGGAATGTGGTGTGCACCGAGCCAGATCCATACCGCTCCGCGAATCGGATCAGTTGTACTGCCACTTGCACTTCCGGCTGTTGCCCACGCAATCAGTGCGATAAATGAGAACGGAAGTAGGAGAAAAGCGGCTGCGCGAAATACATGAGACAACGAGACCGACAGGACGCGTTGCATCGTGAGTACTAGCGACCTAGAACGACGCGCATTAATTGCGCAGTTTCACTGGGTGTCTGACCAACTTTTACTCCTGCAGCTTCGAGTGCATCTTTCTTAGCCTGCGCTGTACCGGATGAGCCAGAGACAATTGCACCTGCATGTCCCATGGTCTTTCCTTCTGGCGCTGTAAATCCTGCAACGTAACCAACAACGGGCTTAGTCACGTACTCAGAGATAAATGCTGCAGCACGCTCTTCTGCGTCTCCACCGATTTCACCAATCATCACAATCGCTGTTGTCTCAGGGTCATCTTGGAATGCGCGAAGGCAATCGATATGTGTTGTTCCGATAACTGGATCTCCACCAATACCAACTGCAGTTGAGAAACCGATATCGCGAAGTTCATACATCATCTGATAGGTAAGAGTTCCCGATTTTGATACAAGCCCAATTGGTCCACGCTTGGTGATATCTGCAGGAATGATGCCAACATTTGATTGATCAGGGCTAATCAGACCTGGGCAGTTGGGGCCAATGATCTGTGTTGTTCCCTTTTGTAGCGAGTATGCATAGAAATATGCAGAGTCATGTACTGGAATACCTTCGGTGATAACAACAACGAGCGGCATCTTGGCATCGATGGCATCGATGACGGCAGCTTTTGCAAACTTAGGTGGAACAAATACCACTGAAACATTGGCACTAGTTGCAGCGATTGCTTCGGCCACAGTATTAAAGACTGGAAGGGATGCGCCATCGATATCTACTACCTGGCCACCTTTGCCCGGTGTGACTCCACCGACAACTTTGGTACCGGATGCGAGCATACGACGCGTGTGTTTAGTTCCTTCAGAGCCCGTCATACCTTGAACGATGACCTTGCTTGATTCGTTGATAAAGATCGACATTACTTTGCCGCCAATTCTGCAGCGCGTGATGCTGCTCCATCCATAGTTTCGGCTTGCTCAACCAGTGGGTGGTTTGCAGCGTTAAGAATTGCGCGTCCTTCAAGAACGTTATTCCCATCGAGGCGAACAACGATTGGCTTGGTTGCCTTTGGTCCAAGTAATTCAAGTGCTTGCACGATTCCATTTGCAACGGCATCGCATGCAGTAATTCCACCAAATACATTGACGAATACGCTCTTGACATCGGGGTCGCCGAGAATGATTGAGAGGCCATCTGCCATGACTTGAGCAGATGCACCGCCACCAATATCGAGGAAGTTTGCTGGGCGCATTCCGCCGAACTTTTCGCCAGCGTATGCAACAACGTCGAGCGTTGACATAACAAGCCCTGCACCGTTTCCGATGATTCCGACCTGACCATTATCTAGTTTGACGTAGTTCAGCCCCTTCTCTTTCGCAGTAGCCTCTAGCGCATTTGCTGATGCATGATCGACAAGTGCTTCATGGCTTGGCTGACGGAAATCTGCGTTTTCATCGAGGGTGACCTTGCCATCGAGTGCAACGACGCGACCATCTTCAGTCTTTACGAGTGGGTTTACCTCAACCAGGGTTGCATCCTCAGATTGGAATGTCTCCCAGAGCTTTACCAATACATCGGCAACTTGCTCTGCAACATCTTCTGGAAATTCAGCTTGCGCAACAATCTCTTTCGCCTTAGCAAGTGAGATGCCGTCGACGGCGCTTACTGGAACCTTTGCTAACTTTTCAGGTGCTGTATGTGCAACTTCTTCGATCTCCATTCCACCAGCAACTGATGCCATAACGAGGAATGTGCGATTAGAGCGATCGAGAAGGATTGAGACGTAATATTCAGATGCAATCGGTGCTGCTTGCGCAATCATCACTTGATGAACAGTGTGGCCCTTAATATCCATTCCAAGAATGGCACTTGCCTTTTCAAATGTATCTGCGGCATCTACTGCAAGCTTGACGCCACCTGCTTTTCCGCGGCCACCAACTTTTACCTGCGCTTTAACGACAACTTTTCCACCCATCTTCGCAGCGGCATCGCGCGCTTGTTCGGGAGTTGTAGCAACGGCACCTTGTAAAACAGGTACAGAGTGCTTTTCAAAAAGATCGCGTGCTTGGTATTCGTAGAGATCCACGTAGGCTCCTTAAGGCGGCAGTTATCGAGAGCCCAATCTTAAGTGTTTATTTAGAGCGTTGTGACAGGGGCGTAGCGCAGCAATAAGCGCTTATCGCCATATTGGCCGAAGTTCACGGTGGCCTCTGACTTATCGCCTTCGCCTGCAAGTGCCACAACTGTCCCCAATCCAAATGTGTCATGTGACACACGCTGTCCAACTTCGAGAATCATCGCAGTTGATTTCTTACCGGTAGCTCGTGGTGGTGGTCCCGATGGAAGTCGAGATTTCTTTACAGCAGATGATGAGGTGAATGTGCTGCGACCTTCGTTTTTCCATTCGATTAATTCAGAAGGAATTTCATCTAAGAATCGCGAAGCAGGGTTGTACTTAGGTGTTCCGAAAGTTAATCGGTATTCGGCGCGCGAAATGTAGAGACGTTTTTCGGCACGTGTTAAACCAACATAGGCAAGGCGTCGCTCTTCTTCAACTTCTTTAGGGTCATCTAGCGTTCGTGCATGAGGGAAGATTCCATCCTCCATACCGGTAAGAAATACAGTGGGAAACTCAAGGCCCTTTGCAGTGTGCAGCGTCATCAAGGTGACAACTCCCCCATGATCTTCACCGTCTGGGATCTCGTCTGCATCTGCAACGAGTGAAACTTTTTCTAGGAAACCAGTGAGTGAAATCTCTTCATCTTCACCGAGCTCTTCAAATGGTCGTTCCTCATACTCCATCGATGCAGAGACAAGCTCTTTGAGGTTTTCAACCCGGACTTCATCTTGTGGATCTTTACTCGCTTCGAGTTCGGTAAGTAACCCTGATTGTTCGAGAACTGCTTCGATGATGACAGATGGCTTGGTCTTTGCTTCTACCAAAGTTTGAAGCGCAGTCAACATCGAGGTAAATGTTGAGATTGATTGCGATGCCTTGTTGGGAACAGATGTCGCCTCCGTGACGCGCAGAAGTGCGTTCCAGAATGAGATGCCTTGGGCTTCGGCGAAGATTTCAACTTCTTCGAGTGCGCGATCGCCAATGCCTCGCTTAGGTAAGTTAATGATGCGACGAATTGAGACCTCATCATTGGGGTTAGCTAGAACACGAAGATAGGCAAGTAAATCCTTCACCTCTTTACGTTCGTAGAATCGAAGCCCACCAACGACTTTATAAGGAATGGCAGCGCGCATAAAGATTTCTTCAAAGATACGAGATTGCGCATTGGTGCGATAGAAGACTGCCGTATCCCCTGGATTGGAGTGGCCCATATCTTGTAGTGAACGGATCTCGCCCTTAATAAATTCTGCTTCGTCGTATTCGGATTCGGCGACATAACCAACAAGAGGTGCACCTGATCCTGCTTCAGACCAGAGGTTCTTCTCTTTACGGGATTCATTCTTGGTAATAACAGCATTTGCGGCGTTAAGAATATTTTGCGTAGAACGGTAATTCTGTTCGAGCAAGACGGTGGCCGCATTGGGGTAATCGACTTCAAATTGCAGAATATTGCGGATCGTTGCACCACGGAATCCATAGATAGATTGGTCGGCATCTCCGACGACGCAGAGTTCGGCGAGTGGGAAGCCATCTCCTTCAACGCCGGTGAGCTCTTTGACCAATTGATATTGCGCATGGTTGGTGTCCTGATATTCATCGACCAAGATATGGCGAAAGCGCGAACGAAAGCGGGCTTTAGCTTCGGGGAACTTCTGCAAGACCTGCACGGTCTTCATAATCAGATCATCGAAATCCATAGCGTTGGCTTGTTGCAAGCGCTTCTCGTACATCGTGTAGACATCGGCGACAATGGTTTCAAATTGATTGGTTGCATGGCTTAAGTATTCGTAAGGAGTCTGCAATTCATTCTTTGCGTTAGAGATCAAGTTTTGGAATTGGCGTGGTGGATAGCGCTTGGGATCGAGGTTGAGCGTCTCCATGACTCGCGAAATCAATTTCTGCGAATCGGCAGAGTCGTAGATGCTAAAGGTGCTGCTGTAGCCAAGGCGCTCTACCTCTTGACGAAGCATGCGAACGCACGATGAGTGAAATGTTGAGACCCACATTGATTTTGCAACGGGTCCCACAAGTTCAGTGACGCGCTCTTTCATCTCACCAGCTGCCTTATTGGTGAAGGTAATTGCCAGAATTTCATATGGGCGAACTTCGCGACGAGCCATGATGTATGCGATGCGACGAGTAAGAACTCGAGTCTTTCCAGATCCAGCACCTGCAACGACCAATAGAGGAGAACCGGCGTGGGCAACGGCCTTCTGTTGCTGCGGATTGAGTCCGTCGAGCAAAGGGTCGGTCATCGTCATGGCGGGGAGTCTATTAGGCTTGTATGTCATGGAGCCGATATCAGATTCAGAGATCAAGCGCGTTTTAGTAGTCAATGCCCATCCCGATGATTCGGACTTTGGCGCATCAGGAACTATCGCGCAATGGGTACAACAAGGCATTGTCGTCTCATACGTTCTCTGCACCAACGGTGACCAAGGTGGCGAAGAATCTGGTTTCACTAAGGAAGAGATGCCGGCAGTACGTCAGCGCGAACAACGCGCAGCATGTGCAGCCCTTGGTATCAGCGATGTCACCTTCTTAAATTATGTCGATGGACATCTCGAACCAACCATCGCTCTGCGAAAAGATATTGTCCGCCAGATTCGTCGCGTGCAACCAGATCGCATCGTCTGCCAATCTCCCGAACGCAATTGGGAACGCATCGGTGCAAGCCACCCAGATCACTTAGCTGCAGGAGAGGCAACAATTCAAGCTGTCTACCCCGATGCTCGTAACCCATTTGCCTTCACAGATTTACTTGAAAAAGAAGGGCTACAGCCGTGGCGCACCAAGGAAGTCTGGATGCAGGGACATGCACAACCAGATCACTTCGTAGATATTACTGACACATTTCATTTCAAACTTGCAGCGCTTAATGAACACGCATCACAGACTGGACATGTGGAAAATCTTGAAGAGATGTTGCGCGAATGGGGTCAGCGCAACGCTAGCGCCGGGCAGCTTCCTGAAGGTCGTATCGCTGAAGCTTTTAAAATAGTTAATACAAACTAGGAAATTTCCGCTAACTTATTTCGCTGCAGCCTTTTTAATCTCAACTGTCTGGATGGGATACCCATCTCCCGCATACATCGCCTGATTGCCGTTCATTTGATAGGCACCCACTGCGCCGACTTTCTGCACAAGCTCTAAGCCTTTTGTGATCTTGCCCCAGATTGTGTAATTCGCGCCAAGAGTTGTGTCTTGATAGACCAAGAAGAACTGTGAGCCATTGGTCTTGGGGCCAGAGTTAGCCATAGCTACTGTCCCTGCTGGGTAATTAACTCCTGTTGCCTTCGGCAAGTTTTCATCTACATAACCAGTCCAACCAGTGGGAGATCCACTTCCGCTTGCTGTGGGATCTCCGCATTGCAGAACATAGATTCCTTCGGTGGTAAGTCGGTGACAGAGTGAGTTGTTGTAGTAACTAGCGTTTGCAAGTGCTGCAATCGAAGTCACGGTAATAGGTGCCTGTGCGCCGAATAATGAAATCACGATATCGCCACAATTTGTTGTCAGAGTCAAAGTCTTCGCAGCTTTCTTAGCAGCAACTGTCGGCTGCTTCACTGTTGCAGGTGTGTGGCCTTTAGCTGTGCTCTTGGCGCATCCTGCAACTGATGTTGGACGAGTTGCAGCGTGCGCTGGGGTTAATGAAACTAACCCAAGGAGAGAGCTCGCCAATAGTGCAATCGCGGTCGTTCTTTTCATTCTGCAGTACCTATTCCCATTCAATCGTGCCTGGTGGCTTACTTGTGACATCTACAACGACGCGATTTACCTCGCGAACTTCATTGGTAATACGCGTTGAAATCTTCTCGAGAACATCATACGGAATACGTGACCAATCTGCCGTCATCGCATCTTCACTCGAAACCGGGCGCAGAACAATCGGGTGTCCATAGGTACGACCATCGCCCTGAACGCCCACACTTCGCACATCTGCAAGCAATACAACAGGGCATTGCCAGATCTGGCGATCAAGGCCGGCAGCCTTCAGCTCAGTACGTGCAATCAAATCTGCGTGGCGCAAAATATCGAGGCGTTCGGCAGTTACTTCACCGATGATGCGGATACCAAGACCAGGACCTGGGAAAGGTTGGCGCCAGATAATCTCTTCAGGAAGCCCGAGTTCAAGACCAACCTGGCGGACTTCATCTTTAAAGAGCGTGCGAAGTGGTTCGACAAGTTTAAATTTCAAATCATCAGGTAGGCCACCCACATTATGGTGAGATTTAATATTGGCAGTACCGGTTCCGCCACCGGATTCAACGACATCGGGATACAAGGTGCCCTGAACTAAGAATTCAACGTCTCCTCCAGCTGCGATACCGCGCGCTGCACTTTCGAATGAGCGAATAAATTCGCGACCAATAATTTTGCGCTTCTCTTCAGGGTCTGTAACTCCAGCTAGAGCGTTCAAGAATTGATCAACGGCATCAACGACCACAAGCTCAACACCAGTGGAGGCAACAAAGTCGCGTTGCACTTGTTCAGATTCACCACTGCGAAGAAGGCCATGATCAACAAAGACACATGTGAGTTGCTTGCCCACTGCACGTTGCACAATTGCTGCAGCGACTGCTGAGTCAACTCCGCCTGAAAGACCACAAATAACGCGCTTATCGCCAATAACAGCTTTTGCCTTAGCAACTTCATCTTCAGCAATATTGTGAGTTGTCCACGTTGGTTTACATCCTGCAATGTTAATGAGCCAATTCTTCAAGATTGCTTGGCCATGTTCTGAGTGCAGAACTTCGGGATGGAACTGAACTCCCGCAAGCTTTCCTGTTGCATCTTCAAAGGCTGCGATGGGTGTATCTGAAGTTGATGCTGTCACGCTAAAGCCACATGGAACTTCTGAGACGGCATCGCCATGCGACATCCAAACAGATTGTGACTCAGGAAGACCTGCAAACATTTTTGATCCAGCTTTTACTTGCAATGGTGTGCGACCGAATTCAGATTTACCAGTCTGCGCAACAACGCCAGCAAGGGCAGCAGCCATAGTTTGAAAGCCGTAGCAAATTCCGAAGACGGGAATACCGAGTGCGAAGATTGCAGGGTCTACTTTCGGGGCGTGATCTGCATAGACCGATGAAGGCCCACCCGACAAGATAATTGCTTCAGGGTTCTTGGCACTTACATCGAGTGCGGTAATGGAAGATGGAACAATCTCAGAGTACACATTGGCTTCACGAACACGTCGCGCAATCAGTTGCGCATACTGTGCGCCGAAATCGACGACAAGGACGCCGTACTTATCGGCCATGCTGCATAATGATTTCTACGCGCTGGAATGACTTCACATCTGAGTATCCGCAGGTGGCCATTGCACGACGTAGTGCGCCAAATAAATTCATAGATCCATCAGATGTATGTGATGGGCCATTGAGTACTTCTTCAAGAGTTCCGAGTGTTCCAACATTCACACGCTGACCACGAGGAACTTCTGGGTGATATGCCTCAGATCCCCAGTGCCAACCAAGTCCTGGAGATTCAACGGCCTTGGCAAGGGCTGAACCCATCATGACTGCGTCCGCACCACATGCAATTGCCTTTGCGATATCGCCAGATTTACCAACAGAACCATCTGCAATAACGTGAACATAACGTCCGCCAGATTCATCAAGATATTCGCGGCGCGCTGCTGCGACATCGGCAACTGCTGTCGCCATTGGGACTTGAATTCCGAGAACAGTCTGCGTTGTGTGGGCTGCTCCCCCGCCGAAACCGACAAGAACACCAGCAGCCCCTGCACGCATCAAGTGAAGTGCACCCGTTGTTGTTGCAACGCCACCAACAATGACTGGAACATCGAGTTCGTAGATAAATTTCTTGAGGTTAAGCGCTTCACTTTCTGATGCCACATGTTCGGCTGAAACCGTTGTTCCACGAATAACGAAGATATCAACGCCTGCATCAATCACAGCTTTGTGAAGTTGCGCAGTGCGCTGCGGTGAAAGAGATGCTGCAACTGTCACACCAGATTCACGAATCTGCTGAATGCGTTCTTTAATCAATTCGGGACGGATTGGTGCTGCGTAAATCTCTTGCATACGACGCGTTGCATGCTTATCTGGCATCGATGCGATTTCACCTAGGGGAATTCGTGGATCGTCGTAGCGAGTCCACAAACCCTCGAGGTTGAGAACTCCCAAGCCACCGAGTTTTCCGATAGCGATAGCGGTTTCTGGAGATACAACAGAATCCATCGGTGCTGCAATCAACGGAAGATCAAACTTGTAAGCATCAATCTGCCATGCAGTACTTACTTCTTCAGGGGTGCGAGTACGACGGCTTGGAACAATGGCAATATCGTCGAATGAATAAGCCTGACGGGCGCGTTTTCCGGGAGCGATTTCGTAATCCATAGTTAGTTCTTCTTGCTGTAGTTAGGGGCATCGGCCACATCGAGAACATCGTGTGGGTGGCTCTCTTGTAAGCCA
>Ga0194061_1000234_pt1 | contig 33540 bp, 34 predicted proteins | sample SepL2221m_MetaG_FD_163423 | JGI IMG/M metagenome (GOLD analysis project Ga0194061, IMG submission 163423) | Anoxic zone freshwater microbial communities from boreal shield lake in IISD Experimental Lakes Area, Ontario, Canada - Sep2016-L224-21m | ecosystem: Environmental > Aquatic > Freshwater >... | reverse complement strand
AAAAAAAAAAAAATAAAAAAAAACGCCGTACTCGATGTCAATAGAAAAAAAATAAAAAAAATAAAAATATATTTATACTACGCTTATCCGCAATAGGTAATAGTGCACTAAGCGTGTCTCTAATGTATGTCATGAAACCCCTATAAACATAGGCTTTGGTGAACATGCAAAATAATAATAACGCACATGTTGAGTCTTAATATATTGAGAGTAGTTATATCCGTTATTCGCCGCTATTGTGCAGGCAAGAAAAGAAGCCTGCACGAAACACCTATATTTATAGGCTTTGGTGCACATCGATGCAGGCAATAAAATATATTCGCACATCTCTTATCTCTAATGTGCAGGCAGCGGCGCGGTGTGCTGAAACCCCTATTTTTATAGCGTTTGGTGATAGCCTGCAACTAAAAATAGATTAAGACTATTTATATCTTTAATTCGCCGCTTTTGTGCAGGGAGCGTAGCGACCTGCAACTACAGACTACAACTGATGTGCACGAAGTGCACTACATGTTTTTGCATGGAGGCGGCGCGGAGCCGCTACAATTTTATAGTACACAATGCAGGCTATCGCGCAGCGATGCCCACAGTTTGTAACATGGTAAGTGCAGGCTAACCAAATATATTGCGACCTGCACTGTCCGGTTTTAGACCTAAGCCAAACATACCATTGAACTTAGGTGTGCGCAGGCTATAATCTGTGGGAGCTGGTTTGAGCAGGCTACCAGGTGCTACCCACGGGCCTACTTGTTGTTGACCAGCTAGTGTGACTAGCGCCATGCCCATTGATACTGTGCGGTCATCGTGCAGGCCATTCGTGTGGTCGAATCTGTACGAGGCACCTGTTGTCTTGATTATTAGGCCTGCCATCTCCTCAACAAGTGTCTCTTTTCTCTTACCAACTTGTAGTGGTGCAGGTTCAGAATACCACGCTAATTGGTTGTTGACTAATAGGCTCCTTAGCAACTCCGCCATCTCATAATTAGACTTACCTGAACGCCCATCAAATCTAGTGCAACGCAGTCTGTGTTCATACTTTTGAACTGTGGCTTCCATCTGCCAAGGGTCTATAATTATAGTGGGATTGTTGAAGTTAGCCGCTACATTCTCTATCCATGAATCAACAGTAGCAATTGGTACTGGTGCAAGTGGTGTGCCCTGGATAATGTCCATTCTGTCAAGCACATAAACACCATCCAAATCACGGTGCATAACACACATGGAAGTCCTATCTCTTCTGGCTCCATAATCAATTGCAGCAACATACTCCATGCCATGCAGACCGGATGTCGTATAAACAAGGTTTTTTGTTGCACCTAGCTGTGTACCTAAATTTATCTCTGCTCTTGTTAGATAACCTGACTCTTCTGCTGGGTCAATCCACACATTGTCTAGCACACGGCGTGCAACACCATTAGGTAATAGTGCTCGATCACGCTGGATAGCTTCTGCATCCATCCAAGAGTCTAATTGTCCGTTAGCCTCGTAGACTGTCCAGCTATCATCAGTCTTAACTTGTTCTACAATCTCATGTTGCCACGAACCAAGTGTGCCAGCGTTTGTGATAACAACAAACACAGATCCAGGTCTCTTCTGCCTACCTGACCATAGCGTATCCCACAAGTCTCTTTTCTTCCAGTGCGTGACTTCGTCACACACAACCAAATCTGCTCTAAGACCAAATGATGTTGCACTATCCGCAGTTAGAATCTTTAGTATTCCACCCGGTCCTTTGATCCTCTTAGCACCATACACAATTCTTTTAGCTAACCAAGGATTCAATCTAGCCTCTGCTGCCATAGACTCAACAAGTAGTGCTGCTTGGTCGAAATCTGCCGCTGCTGCAACTATCTCAATTGGTTTACGACTGAACGCTAGTACCCAATTACATATGCGTGCGAGTCCTGTTGTCTTATCGTGACCACGGGGAAGTGTTTCCCATGTGTTACGAGGTCCTTTAAACTCAGGGCGTAAACCACACAACGCCTCAATAGGTGCCATCATGTAATCAGTTCTACGCCATTGCCAAGGTCGTGCGACATGTGCGAACCGCCTGGGTTCAGGGCGTGAGTCTATAATTACAGAGTCTAAATATCCTTTTATACTGCGTGCTGATGCTAGCTCCGCAATAGTGTAAGCTTGTTTTAACTTTGTTTCTAATTCTAATCTTGTCATTGCTGCTGACATTGTTTATTCCCAGTGAGGTTATATAATATCAATTGGTTTTACATTATCACAATTTGAGGGAGAAAGCTATGCTTAAGCGTGGAATGTGTTTTAGGATTCATGTACTGTTCAAAGACAAGACAGAGTATATCTGTGATTGGCAATTGAACCTTGGTAAGATGTACAAGTTTATTGGTGCGATGATGAAGTTCAGAGGTGATGTTGAATATTGGACTATTGAACGCAACGATGGTACATTTGTTGCAACCAAGGATAACCCTGTCCAGCTAGAAACCTACTGTGGTAGCATGTTCCAACTAATGGGATTTGTAAAAGATCTAGAAGACTAGTGCAATTTGTATATAAGAGATTTACCTGCCTGACGCTCGCGCTCTGGCAGTAAATCTCTCTATATGCGATTATAGTCTGTGCTTGTTTTATGTGTCAAGTTAATTAACAAAAAAACTCAACTACTAATATCTTTTAAATTAGTAATTGAGTCTTAGTTAAGGGAAACGCATTTGCGTGAACTAAGGGAGTTCCTTAGTCCAACTTGCAGGCCTTACGCATCATCCAGTCGTATTGCAAATTCTGTAGGTGGGTTACAACAGGCTTACCTGTGACCTTGTCGTATTTCTCCAACCCTGGGATTGAGTAGCTTTCTTCATTGATATAATCAGACTCAATATAGTAATAAGGGTTCTCATTGGTGCACAATTTCTTTGAATAGTTATCAGTGCACTCGTTAGCCTCCTCAATAGAGATTGTGCTCTCATGGGGCAACCTAGGGGCTATCTTGTTGCCAGTGGTCAGGTGACCACTAGCAAGCAATGCAGGTATTATTTCATCGTTCCTTACAAATTGAATAGTCATACTACACCTTCTTTCTTTCTGTTATCTGGATTGTTGACCCAAAGTTTATTCCAAAGTTTTTCCATAGCTTTGTCGTAAGCTAGGTCGATTCTAGACCTAGCATCAACAAATTTTACCCAAGCCTTATCCCTAGCTAGCTCCCTGTTGAACGCCAAGTCCTCAGTAGCTTTTACATATTCATCATGAGTCATGTTACATATCCTCCCCTGTTTGGTTACATACAAAAGCATCAATCTTGTGTTCTAAATTTCTAAGATTACTTAAAGTGTTGTTACAATCTCTCACTTCATCGTGTAACATACACTTTTGAGCCATTGATGTTTTAGTTGAACCTATTGCATTTTTAAAGCGTCTTTTGTTGTCTTCAGTCACTATTAGCTTTGTTGTAATAGCGTTTCTGATAGTGTTGATTTCTGCCATGTTGAATTCTAAAGTAACAGTAGTCATTGTAATCACTCCCTCAAGTGTTTCAGGTTGACACTGCGTCAGCCTTGTACGGTTATCTTACTCCACATTTATCTATCGGCAAGGTTAGCAGAAAAAATAAATAAAAAAAAACACCCAGGGTTTAATCTAGGTGTTTTGTTGTCGTCTTCACAAGCGGTTCCAACGAGCCAACACTAGTTATTCGTACCAACCTGGGAATTATTGCAATAAATCTGGATGATTTGCAAAGTTTCCATCATTCAAGGATTCAGGTTGCACAGTCAGCTGGTCCATTGGGATACTGATACCCCACATACCTGCCTGTTGTATTAGCTCTTGGTCTGATAGCGTCTGGTATGTGACAGTAGATTCAGACTTCTTAGGTGCCTCAAGTCCTAATATCTTAATCTGTCTGTCCATGATAGATAACACAGACTGAAGTGATTCTCTATTACCAGCTGTTGCCTCCTTATAATATACCTTTAGTAGCTCATCGAACCTAGCCAGTGTTAGGCTAAGTGCTTTCTCAGCTACTACACTGCCCTCCTTCATCAAGCTTTTGAATTCTCGCTCGACATAGCTGTACGCAGCTTGCCTTGTCACACCCATCGCACGACCAATCTCCGCATATGTCATCCCCTGTTTTCGCATTCCTATCGCTTCTAACCTCCTCTCCTTTTTGATTATCTTGTGCTGTGACATTTTGTTCTTCAGGCCTGAATTGTCTTCCCCTGTGTGATCTGATAACATAACCTTCTCCTAGTTCAGCGGGTAAATTGTTTAATAAAACTTCTTCCTCAGTCCACATTGCTGCCATTACATTCCAGCAACAAGCAGCTAAGTGATCCTCATCACGATAGCCCATTGCATATTTAATTATGTGGCGTAGAGCACTATTAATGTAGCGTGCAATTGGTTGACCCTTCTCCCAATTGCGTGCACCGTATTTCATAGCACCCAACTCTGTGTGTATGGCAATCCTCTCTAATGCTGAGAATGGTAGCAAGTCGTACCTGCCCTTAGCAAACTGAGAGTCACGCACAGAACCACTTGGGAATGTCTCACGCTCACCACTGTCCTTTACTTCATAGTTCATGTCTTACTCCATGTGTCAGATACAACCCACTCAACCTCTGATCTTACAAAACCACCTAGCACCTTGTCCATGCTAGTATTCATTAAATATTCTATTACTCTACCATGCTTGTCAGGTTCATCGTCAGGCACCTCAACCACAAGCTCATCATGAACAAATGCAACAACCGGGTACAACTGCGATACGGCGTACAATGCAAGCTTCGCACCATCTGAAGCCAAACCCTGGAATTGTGTATTGCACGACTCTGTGTATTCAGCAGCACCACGCACACGCCCTGTGAGTGTAACCACAGTGTTACCAAATATTCTGCGTCTTAGTGAAGGGCTACCTCGCTGGGATCTAAGTGGCATCTCTAGTGAGCTATCCTTGTTTATCTTAGATAGTGCGTTCCACACATGCCGCCTGAAAGCACCTGTGTAACCTGTGCCCTTCCTATTCCTCATGTTGCCTGACACTACATCTTGTATTGGGCTGAATGCGTACACTCCAGCTGATCTCAGGTTGAACGCATCACACACCTCATCAGCACCACACTGTAGATTAAAGCACAATGCACCAAGCACATCCTGAAATAGATACCTAGTTAATTCTGGGTACACCTCTGTGACTAGCTTGTTCTTCCACTCCTTAGCTTGATCCAAGGTCATCTGTACGCCATACGATGCTGATGCGTATTCCATTAGAGACTTAGCCCCAAGGCCACCGGGCACACCAAAGTTTACTGCCTTAGCTGACTGTCTAAACTTCTTAAACTTTTCAGGATCTGATTTCTTAAGACTCATGAACTCTGCAAAGGGTATATTTGATAGGCTGGACGCTGTGTATGCGTGCGGATCAATACCCTCATAGAATGTTTTTGCTAGCTGTGAGAATCCAAACCTAGTCTTGCATATAGCACCCAAGCACCTAAGCTCTACTGCGTTGTAGTCAGCTATTATAAACTTAGTTCCCTTGCTAGGTACAAACAGCTTCCTGAACCACTGTGCCTTTGGCATCTGTTGCAGGTTAGGTTTGCTACAACTTGTCCTTCCTGTGCGTACAAGTGCTTGGTACCTAGGGTTCACACGGTCTGTCTTTATCTGCTCAACAAAGTTTAGTAGCTTCGCCTTTGTAATCATGTCTTGCCAATTCTGAATGAATGGGTGATTGTACTCTGACCAATATTCAGCACTGGTTGTTATCTCACCAGACTTATCCGTCTTAGGTATAGACTTATCTTTAAGCTTTAACTCTGTAGCAATGTTCAACAAGTACACACGAAGAGCTTTGCTATCTATTGCTGGAACACCTGTTGTGTAATTGTACATCAGCTTACCTGCAAACTTCTTGCGTACATCTCTCTTGAACAACGCTGGATAATTACTATCTAACCAATTAACGATATCGTTTATCTGTAGTTTTATTTCAACGCCAATGTTCTGTTGTGCTTCAGTATCAACCTTGATACCAACCCTACTACAGTCTGTGAGTGCAATAGAACCTTTAACTTGTGTGTGGTGTGTCAGTGGTCCGTGCATATCTATTAGACAATTGTTGTGGTTGGATATGTGCACAGCAACTGGGTGAAGTTCGTTGAATAGCTCCCTAGTAACAGCAGAATCCTTAAGAGCATAAGTAAAGTATTCATCCGGTATATTCTCCATAGGCTGGCCTAGAAACTTAGACCACTCAGTCTGTAAAGTTTTGTCCAGCTTAACTGACAAGTAGTGCTCGGACAGGTCACTAAGGCTTTTAGGCCTTAGTGGACCGTCCTCCTCACCATTAGCTAGCCTGACTAAGAAGTCTAAAATCATCGTATCCCAAACTTTGTTCTGTTCGACCATCGCCTTCCACATCTGGATTTCTTCAACATACTTTAACGCAGCGAACACAACATGGTAATCAAACGCAACATTGTGAGCAACTATATTGCAACCGCTCAGGTATATCATCTCAACCCAAGCACCAACCATATCTGGTGACACAATGTAGCTACGCTTGTTGTCGCTAAATGTGAGAACTATTAATTCTGGAATCATCCCAGGTTCTATCATAGTGGTTTCGGTATCAAACCCAAACGCACCATCACACTTAAGGTGCTCGCCGTTCCACAAATTTGTCTTTAATAGTATTCCCATCTATAAACTCCTCTGTTGCTAATTTCTCTACAATACAAGCCCACAACCACCAAGGTAGTACGACCAGCGGTTCCTTGTTGTCAGCTTGCACATGTAGAATATCATTCTTTCCTAGCCAGTCATATAGCTGTTTGAATCCGGTAGATCTACACTTGACCTCCCCGGTCCATTCGTGCACACCTGCCTGAATCTTTAAGTCGCCCTTGTAATTTGCATCCGCACCACTTAGCGGTACTCGATGACAAAACACACCGTGCAATTTCATGTATCGGTGCACAAACTCACGCTCTCTACGCATTCCCTTATCCCTAGAAAATTTCCCGCTCATAGCTCTGATCGTCCTTTCCAATGTAGGCGGGTGTCGTGCCAATTCTCACCTTCTTCAAACTCAAAAGCCCAAGAAGCTTGTGCAGGTGCTAGGTTGTTTTTAACCTGACCTAGAATTTTATCATTACTATCTTCGTCCTGAATCATGTACAAGCAAACTCTAGCAGCAGCTACAACTGCAATGCTTCCTGTGCCCTTGTACATCTTGTTTACCTGACCCTGTGACTTGTTCAGGTGGCGTATCAGAAGAACACTACACCCTGTGCGTTCTGCCATCTTACTGATAGGCGTTAGAACCTGCCTAATGTTCTGATCCTTGTAAGAGTCTATGTCAGAATCTAAGAAAGCTAAGAACGGATCTAGTATCACCAAGACTATTCCCATCTGCTCAATAATGGCCTCTAATTGTGCCAATTTTTCAGGGAATGTTGGGTGGTAATCCCAGAAGAAGACCTTGTCTAGATTCGCGCCCGCAGCACGCATCCTAGGCACTGTAATACGCCCTGGGTCATCCTCAGCCGATAGAAACAGCACAGAGCCACACACAGGCTTATCTATCTCCCCCGGAAACGGCGTGCAGGTTGTAATCCTCATCGCAATGTCCGCACATAGTGTGCTCTTACCTAGGCCGGGGTCACCTTCAAGAACACACAACATGCCCTTAGGTATCCAACCCTTCCACAGCCAATCCACAGCAACCGTCTTATAAGAGCTAGCAGGCCTAACACCTTCAACAATTGTGTTGCCGGGCAAGCTAGCATGTATCGTTATAGCCGATCCAGCAAGAAGGGCATCATCAATGCCCTTCTGTGCTGAATCCCACATTTCTATGAATGTGGTGATCCCTTCAGACTTGCAGGCAAAGAATAGCTCCATCATCTGAGTCTTCACAGCGTCATTAGTTTGCCAATCCATATCAAAGGCTATGTACACTTCCTTGCATTGCCTTGACCTAAGCACAGGTAATGCTGTTGCCCAATTAGATGTTCCAGGCACACCTATAGTAAGTGTCGTTTCATCAACGCAACAAGCTATGTCAGCCTTAAGAACACCTTCAGTGATTCTAACTCTCTCACGGTCTTGTGCACTCCAAGGCACATGGCAGGTAGTCTTGGCCTGTGCGTCACCTGAGAACCAAAGGTACTTGGGAGTACCACCTGTGGCTATCTGGAACCCACGGATTCTCATGTGGGTATCTGTCACAGGTAGTAGTATCCCCTTAGTTGCTTTTATTCGTATGGGCTGTTCACCTTTGCGTGTGAACCCTGGAACACTCAACAGGGAGTCTCCATACAACTCAAACAACTTTATAACACTGCGTCTAGTGGCAGGACATGATAAGGAACGGTACCCGCCTAAAGTAACCCATTCCTCAGTTAGTCCTCTTGCAACGAGCAAGGTACTATCACTAGACGACAGTTCGCACAACTGAATCATTTCCTTATACACTTCGTGCCACAGATCAAGGTCTGGGTCTGTGAATAAGTCTTTCCATTCTAGATTTAAGACATCCAATATATCTTTTGGCTTACAGCCAGCGTGACAGTGCAAAAGTATCTGACCGTCACGCTCTCTAATACTCAACGATGGTGAAGAGTCGTCATGAGAGGGGCACAACGATTTATATTCACCACCGCTGGTGGTCACTCCCTCAAGAAGGTTTAGTACCTTCTCCAAGGTGTTTGTCATTCCATTTTCTTTGCTGATTAAAGACATCCTCTATATCCCCCATATCGAGTTGATAACCTGAAATTTTATTGCATTCTCTAGACAAGTGCTCTGCTGTTAAAGACAGCGTGTGGGCAACATCTGCGATTGCTGCCCAGTACGCTGCCGCATTAACTAGAAACAAATCAGATGTTTTATCTATCTGTTTTCCATCTTTAACGAACTGTGCCATTAGCAGGTCAAAAGCATCTAGGCTGTCCACTTGCACCTTCCTTATACGGTTACCCCAGTGGGTGAACGCATACGAAAAGACCCCAAATGCTTCTACTTTATCTGAACTACTTTTAGCCATGTTCTTTTGTAGAGATCGCCCGTCAGAGCGATCTCCCTCCATAAAAGTTACTAACTTAGAAAGGCGTTTGATATCCACTTTTTCCCCTAGCTACTTTAGCAGTTTGCTTCGTGGGATTGATCGCAGGGCTTTTCTTAGGCGTAGCAACAACCACCGCTTCGTCTGACTCATCTTCCTGAACATCTTTAGATTCCTCCTTAGTTAATTTGTGCTGCTCATCCCTGAACAACTTTGCAAATATAGACATAGTTTCCGCAGCTAGTGGCTTCGCATTATTAGTGGATGGGAACATACCCAACCGTTCTCGTACAACACCATTCTGGTCTTCTGCGTGTTTACAAGATATGCGAACCTGAACACCTAACAAACCTGACGACTCTTCGTGCTCCATACCAAGTCCTTTGATATCGTCCTGGGTGTACCCAAGTGATCGTATGTTTTTAACTGTGTAAGGCAATGCCTTGTCAGTCAACCACATCAGAATCTTTTTACGCACGCCTTCACAATCTACATTTTGTTTTTCAGCGTCCTTACCATCACGAAGGACAACATTAAACACAACACAAGGTGTACCCTTATCGCCTAGTGCGGTAAGGTCATGCCCCTCAATCTGGGCATTATAATTTCCAACAGGTAACATCTCAGACATAACTACTCTCCCTTATATGAATTTACAAAACTTACCGCACGCTTAAACTCCAACTCACTCATTGCTTCAAACGATTGGATACCCAGGTGTTTGCACAACTTTGAAACTGTGATACCCTGTGTACCACAGCTTGTGAGAAGCTTGTAACGATCTTCCAAAGAAACTTCTGAGGATGGCACAAAAGTCTTCTCCTGTTTCTCGTCCTCAAGTATGTCGTCCTCACTGTGAGCACCTCCTAACTCTTCATGAGTGTAGTACGGGAATGCTGTGAGGTCAGGGCAGTAAACCCTACCACCAGCAGTGATACACCGTGCGAACAACATACTCTTTGGGAACTTAGTCCACACTTCCTTTGTGGTCAACCCTGCTTTCTTGGCATCATCCCAAGTAAACTGGTGATTACCTACTACTTCCTTGTCTTCAAGAAAGTCAACTGAGCACTCTAGTGGTGTCAGGACTTTTACCCGGTAGTTATACCGTGGTCTAGATTTTTTAATAAGTGCTGCAATGAAGTTTGCAGAAAATGTTGGCGTACCCTGAATTAGTTGTATAGCTTTCAATGATGCTGCCGCTCCTAATCCTAATTCCCTACCAACTTGTATTCGCACCATCGCAGATGCAGCGTCTTTAACATCTTTGTAGATACCGGACTTTACAGCAGCTACAGCAAACCGCTCCATATCAGACACATTCGCAAATGTATCGTTAGGCACAATATTACTCATCAAAAGGACTCCCTGGAGAAGTGGGTGGATCACCCGCAGAAATATATTCACAACTTGAGTAGTGCACGAACACCACCTGCATTTGGCCTGACACAGTAGAATCTGTTTGAGTCACTGTCAGAGGGCCATCTAGTTTTACTAAGTATCCCATCGCAGTACTATCGCCGTGGTAGTACGGAATCAAAGGTGAGCAAATCTGTCCATGCAAAACATTGTCAGGGTGCTCTCCACTCATTCCCCAAACATGCACCTGTGAGTACAACGGATAGAACTCACAGGAAGACAAAGTATCAGCCATCCTATTCCCCCTTCTTAGGTATAGTGTTTACCACCTTAGCAACCTTCTGCCAAAGTGATTCAGGACTCGTATCAACAAAAAACGCCTTAGCTACCTTATCCCAACCTGCATTAATTCTTACGCACTCTGAATCTGATGGCTCGTATTCAGGACTGTCGTCATGAAAGTTAGCTCTCTCAGGTATAGTCTCTTTAATCTTCGACATGTTATTCTCCCATTAGGTTGTAGTGATCATCATCATAACTTTGCATTCTTAAATCGTTCTCTTCTGTAGGATCATCGTAGTCAGGTTTAGACCTAGACTCCAACTCCAGTGCGTCCTCCGCACTGTCGTTCTCATCCTGTTGGTAATCCCTTGGGTCGTCACCGTGATCGTGTTGATCAAGGTCGTAATCATTGTGGTCAGGACTAGACATTGGCGTTCTCCTCTTCTTCAATTTTAGCAATCAACTCAACAATCTTGCGATTGCATTCTTGGTCACACCATTCCAACGATAGAATGGTTTCCTCAAACCAATTAGCCATTAGAGGTGGGTACAATGTGTAGTCTTGTACCATTTTGCAATCATAGGTTTTGATCTCAATCTTGAAATCAACTTGCAGGTTTGGACCAGTCTTTGTCGAAATGATTTTAAAATGACTAGCCTTAGCAAGGCCTAAAATCACAGAGTAGAATCTATCCCATTCGGTTGCATCGTAACGAGTCTTCTTGTCGAAGTCGTCCATAGCTTTTACAACATAATCAGAAACAAAGTACTTTACTGCCATGACTAATCTCCCTCAAAGATTTAGTGTTCCGTGTGTCGCTCTGTGCTTCACATAAACTTAATCTACAATCTAAAAAGCAGACTGCAACCCCAGTTGCCAACATTTTGTCAAAGTATTTTTACTGTTGTTGTAAGTACTTAGCAGACATGCCTTTAAATTGAAAAGTATTTTTTAATATAGCTATAGCTAAGTATAAGTTAGTATTTCTCTTCAGAGAAATACTAACTATAGCTAGTAATATATATAGGTATAAAAGCAATTACCGTGCCAAAGGTAATTCTGTCAGAAAAGTGTATGCGTTTTTCCTACAAATCTAAACGCATTGTTGAGCCGTTTAAATAAAATCCAAATGTGGCGTAGTACTTTTCCAGGGCAGGTGAGCAATCTAAAATGATCTTAAAGCACCCTTTTGTGTGGCAGTAATTTATTGCGTGCCGCATTAGCATCTTACCGATACCTTTTGAACGCCATGCCTCAGCTACAATAAAATCATCTATGAATGCGTAAGGTAGTCTGTAAATCATTTTATCTACTAATTGGACTGTAATACTCCCTAATGGTTTTCCGCAATCACTAAGGTACAAAAAAGTAGGACAGGAGCCAGCAAAGCTCCTGTCCAAATAACACCTTTTCATCTCTTCTATAGTCGTGAAAACAGGTGCAAATTCATTGAGTAATTCAACATAGTGGTGGTCTAAATCATGTAGGTCGAGCCTTCTGATGTTCGAGTTGTGTGACAAATGATAGCTCCTTTAGAAAGAGTTCTTTGATATAACCTTCGTTCGGACGCATCTCTACCAAGGCTAGCCTTTCATGTAATTTAAACTTATCGGCATCTGAATAGGATACATAGTGTGCTACCTTCGCACCTGTCACCCCTAGTTGATGTTGCACCTGGGGGTAATAGTATTTTGGTATCCATCCTCTGAGTGCCTCTGAGTGTGCCCTGTCGTTGGGGCATTTAATCTCTACAATCAATCGACCATCCTTGGTGATACCATCTAGGCTGGCCATGAACCACGGAAACTTTTCGTGTTCAACACAGGCTGGCTCAACCTTTAGTCCTGTTAAGTCTTCGTACATCTCACGCACAATAGGCTCTAGGCGCTTGCCTCTAGCCATTCTTTCGTTTTCGTACTGCTCAGGTATAGTTCCTATTTTTTTCCCCATTAGTTCTTCTGGCTTGCACCAAGGGTTAGAACCCATTAGCACAGCCGCATCAGAACCACCTACCCCGCCCTGTCGCCATCTCAACCACTCTGAACCGCTCTGATCTAGAGTCACATATTTGCAGTTCAACATTCTTATTATCCTCGTTGTGATGAAGCGGTAACTCCAGCTCTGCACGAATTTGCATTACCCGAATCTTTTCGGGTGAGCCGGGTGGATATACCGTAGGCAGGTACGGGTCTATTGTACCACGCCAGTCATACACACGACTAGACTGCATTAGTAAAATACCAAGATCCATCTTTTCTTCTAGACATTTTAACCTTGTTTTCTGGTGGTGGAATTAAAGAGTGTATATGGTCTGCAATAGCTTTACCTACAGTAGGCCTTGTGCGTGATCTGTCTGTTGCTCTTTGTGCGGATGGTGGTTCTTTAGGGTACACCTTCCCATTCTTACCACGCATCTGGTTATCCCAAAGACCATTAGCAGGCTTAGGCATAATCTGGGTTGGCTTCATGGGTGGCACATTGCGTGTGTGGAACCTAGTCTGCTTTGACTCAGTCGCACCGTGTTGGAATGGCTGGATTCCAAAGCTAGACTTCTCACCAATTATTCTTGTTGCGTAACCGTGCATGAGTGGGTTTTCTAACATCACCCTATCGGCGTGCGGTGTGTTCAACATGCGTTTAAAGTCTTCAGCATCCCTCTGCATGTCTTGCATTCTATTAGGGTACCTGAGACTTCCATCTGGATTCTTTTGTGTTAGCCTGCTAACTGAACTGTTAGCCATGTTTGTGCAGGTTGGGTGGCCCAGAAGCATATCCCAATGATGACTACCGTTTAGCAAGTCCCAGTAGTTACCTTGGTAATGGTGCTTCTGGTCAACCTCATTTGGCTTAAAATCCGCTGTGGTTACATCGTGCCCCATTGCACGCAGGTGCGATGCAACCGCATTGGATGTCTCTCCAGCTATAAGCACTTTACCCATTAGGCTACATTCTTCAATGCACTGCGTAAGCCGTAAGCAGCTAGTGCAGCTAGGAACGATTGGCTAGCTTGCTCAATCTGACCTTGTGAGAATTGGTAAAGTGCTAAACCAAATAATCCAGCACAAGCAAGGTATGTTTTATAACCAGCCATAATTAAACTCCTTTAAGTTTTTTGAGTTCTTCTTCAACATCAATAACTTTAGCTTCTTTAGCTTTCTGTGCTAGAAGCTTTCTAACACCATCAATGATTGGGTGGTCTTTAGGCTTGCAGGTTTCCCTAGCAATCCAACCACCTGCAAAACCTGCAATAGCAAAAACAATAGTTGTAATGCTCATTCATCACTCCTTCTAAAAAAGAATACCGCCAAACCAAGTGTAACAACAATAACAACCACCAACAGAGATCCCTCAAGGGTAGCTCTGAGATCTGGATCACCCCCTTTCCTATAGTTAGGGTCAGCCCTCCTTAGTGCTGTTGCCAAACCTACCGCTCCATCCGTGTAGTCGTTCTGCCTGTGCACTACTGTTCCGTCTGGAGATTGCACATATATTGAAACCTCGCTAGTAGTGTCATAACCAACCCCAGTAACCGCCCAATGATCTTTAGGATAATCTTGAACTACTGTGATAGCTCTAAATTCTAAAAGTGCTGGGTCGTTCTGCAAGTCGTCACGCACTTTCTTTCTAATAGCCTCAGAGCCAATTACAGTGAGTCTAATAAACTCGCTGTCGTCAGGTATACCCTGGGTTCCCATGAGAAGAAGTGCACTCTCTTTAGTAATGCTTCTACCGTTGTGATAGTAGCTCTCAGGCCTGCCCTTCATCTCAGATAAGTCAATACCATAATTAGCTATCTTTTTAATAGGAAATAGCTCTAAATACGAATTTGGCACTGGCGTAGGTAGTTCAGATTCTTTAAAATCCCCATTAGCATCTAAGCTTAGGTAGACTCGTTCAGGCACCTTGTACACACCTACTTGCACAGAGTCGCTATAAAGTGCCACCTGACGAGGATCGTCAGTAGGCACCCAATCCCAACCTGAAATCATAAACACAGCAAATAATAAACTCATAGTAACTCCTATCGTGGTACTGGTGGTGGTGGTGGTGCAAGCCAGACGAATGCCCAGCCGTTAGATCCGTTAGTCCATCTACTTTTAAACTCTTCTGGGGTCATCCAAATTAGCTCCCCTGCTGTGCCGTTATTATCCCATATTGCTGCCCACTTCTCATCCAAATGGGCTAAACATACCATGTGGGCGATTGTGCTCGAATATCGCACTTTATCGCGCCCTGAATAGGTCACAGCAGGGAACCTACCTGTCTTGAGTGCTAGCTTAAGTAGGTCTAGCTCTTTTCCTTCATATTGCACATATTCAGGCGTGTTAATTTTCTGTACCTGAGAGTACTCTTTTAGTTGTTTATCAACTTTAGAAGGATAACCTCCACCGGGCTTGTTGGCACACCAATTGCGTAGCCCACGAAGCTGCTCTAGGTTCTGCCACCTTCCAGCCATCTCAATAGAACTCATTACGCACATACCTGCACCGTCCACATGTGAACCAATGTTAGTAATGTGCTGTGTCAAAGGGAAGTCAATCTGTAATGGAGTAGAACCGTCAGGTGCAACAGAACCACCTAGAGTAATAGACTCAACTGAGCCTTCTAGGTCTGTGCCCCAAGGTCTTTTAGGCTTAGGCTCGTCTGGTTTAACTGGCAGTGGTATTGGCGGCGTAATCTTTGGCCTGAGGTATGGCATTGGGTCAAACTTCAGGTTCCCAAAGTACACCTCATTAGCTGTTATAAGGCCTACAGCTAGAATTAACATCCCGATTACCTTATTCATGATGCTCTCCTGTTAGTGAGAAGGAACAACACAAAAAACGCAATTCCGCCCATTGTGACTCCGTCTTTAAATCCCCACCAATATATTCTATCCACAGTCCACTTTAATGGAAGTAAAATATCCTCTAATAGCTCAATTGGGGGTAGATCCTGTGGGGTCATGTTCGCTCCATTTCCCTAGCGGGCACTTCTCAGTGATCCAGCTAGCTTTGATTTTTAAGAAACATCCACAAACTCCGCATTTATCAAACTTTTTAAATTCGCAGGTATTGCAAATTGTTAGCCTGTCTGCTTGCACTTCTAATGGTACTCGAGTGCAACCTGAAAAAGTCCATTTAGCTACAGAAGACATTAAAGAGCTAGCTTGTTCCAACATAGGCGGAACTTGTATCGGCTGGTCATTATCCCAAGCTTCCCTTACCCTTGTGTTGTGGTGGTAATGCCAACAAAGTTGGCACTGTGTGTTATCCCAAGTGCTATTAGGAATTACATTATTACATGTACATGGTCTTGGCATTAGCTCATCCATAGTTGGTAATTATTGTACGACATACTGTCCCCAGTAAAGGTTAGGGTTATATTCTGGCCTATGGTAACTGGGGTTGTTCCTGTCTCTTGCATACTGGAGGTGGTTGTTTTAATAACCACCCCGTTAACCTTTAGGCTAAGTCCTACACCTGAAGTACCCATCATGGAGTACCCTTGCAAGTAATAGTTGATAGTGCCTGTTAGGGCTGAGGTGAATACTAGTGTCGATGGTGTTCCGTAGGAGTACAGACTACCTGACATCTGGTTTGCAGAGTTGGCACCTGAACCACTGTAGCTGTTATCACCATCAGAACCACTTCGACTTACAAAAGTAAAGGGTGCAGAAGGTGTAGGTGTGGGAGTCGGGGCTGGAGTAGGTGTACTACCCGCAATGTAGGTGAATAGTGTGTTAGGCACCGTAGCACCACCTGTGGTATTGACCTGAACATCCACACCAGCAGCGTGTGCTGGGGTGGTTGCTGTAATAGTGGTTGCGTTCACATAGGTCACATTGGTTGCTGCAACACCTCCAATTTTTAGTGTAGGGGATGGTGTGAAGTTAGTGCCAGTGATGGTGATTGCTGTACCACCCGCTGTGGTACCTGTCGCAGGTGTAATAGAGGTAATGGTGGGTAAGGGTGTTAGGTAGTACTCAACCGCACCAATGGTAGGGGTTGTTGCAGAGCGTGCGTAACCCCTCTGGTCTAGTGCGTTGATGGGTGCTGCATTTGTTGCTGCTGCTGTACCTGCGTTGATAGCAACACTACCTGCACCAACCGCCATAGTCATTACGGTACCACCGTTGTTTTGTAGAGGCCCTAGAAGTGGGGAACCTGTTACACGACCTATGTTAGTTAGAACACTTGCAGCAGCGGTTCCAATAATATTGGTGGATCTTACTTGTGGCGGGTGGTCGTACATTGCTACATAATCTGTATTAGTATTACCAGAAATGATTGAGTTCTTTAAAGTTAAGTTGTTGTACTCTCCATTATTTAACCCGTACCCAGAGTTTCCTGAGATGGTGGAGGAGAGTATGCTTGTTGTGCCATTTGCAGCAGAGTTCTGGTATAGCTGTATTCCATCCCCTGTGTTAGCTGTAAAGGTGCAGTTATAGACAGTGCAGTTTGTAGCAATAGACTGATAAATATAAAGCCCTTTACCCGTATTACCTGAAAAAGTACAGTTTCCTATGGTAGAGCTATTTGAAACAAGCACCGCATAAGTATTAGAATTTCCTACAAAGGAGCTATTAGTTAAGGTTAACGGTGTACCAGGCTCCATAGTAATAGCTGAACCAGATGTAGATGTACATCCTGTAAAGTAACATTTATCAACGGTAAGGTTTGTTGTGCTTGATGTTGAACAGCAAATTCCACCACCCCCATTTAAGGAATATTGCACTGCAAGCCCTTTGCAAGATGATATAGTTAGCCCTGAAATAGTAACTGTTGAAGCAGTGCCTAAAACAAAACCCCTATACAAGCTGTTCCCGTTAATTGTGAGTACGGATAACCCCGGCCCTGTGATGGTTACACTGCGTGTAATTGTAGGAAGTGCGGAGGTTAGTGTAATCACACCTGTTACCGTAAACGCAATGGTATTTACACTTGATGTTGCATTGGATTGTGTAATAGCCCAACGCAGTGTTCCAGAGTCTGTAGTGTCTAAGAGTGAAGTTACCATGAACACTGTTTGACTTGCTGCAATGTAGAAGAAGTGGGTATTGGCTGAGTTAGTACCAGCGGATGTGGTAACTAAAACACTTGCACTTCCAACGGTACCAGCGGGTGTAGTAGCTGTGATAGTGGTGTCATTAACTACAACAAAGCTAGCAGTAACACCACCTATAGTAACCGCAGTTGCACCTGTGAAACTAGTACCTGTGATGGTGACCGTGGTCCCGCCTGATGCGGGTCCACTGGTCGCACTTACACTGGTGACAGTTGGTGCTGGATATGAAACAGTTGGTGTAGGTGATGGTGTAGGTGCAAGACAATACCTGTGCCATGCAGTACCCGTCCATGTCCACGCCCTACCTGCAAAGCTGTAGATAGAGTTGAGTGCGGGTGTGGTTGGAAACACAAACGGCCCTGTGTTGGTATCTGGTGGTGCAAGGCATGGATTTGTTGGTGTAGGGCTAGGAGTAGGACTAGGAGTAGGACTAGGTGTGGGAGTTGGTGTGGGAGTTGGTGTTGGTGGTGCATTATAGGTAAACAATGTATTTGCTGTGTTAGTACCACCAACTGCGGTTACTACAACACTAGCCGTACCCGCAGCATGTGCACCTGTGGTTCCAGTAATAGTAGTTGAGTTAACGATGTTTCCATTAGTAAGTGCAACACCCCCCACGGTAACACCTGTTACATCATAAAACCCTGTACCTGTGATGGTTATGCTTGTACCACCTGCTATTGCACCACTAGAAGGTGATATACTAGTTACAGTTGGAACACCTATATAGGTGTAAAGAGAGTTTGGTGTGTTAGTAGTATAGGCGTTTGAAACTTCAATACTTGCAACACCAGCAGCGTGTGCAGGGGCTTTTATAGTAAGAGAATTTAAACCTACATTACTATAAACATCGCTAAGTGGAACATTAGTTCCACCAACGGTAACACTAGTAGGGTAAATTAAGTTATTACCTATAACAACAATGTTGTTACCACCTGCTACGGGTCCATAAGAAGGGGTAACAGCAAGTATGGTAGGGGTTGCAAAATAGCTGAATAAAGTATTGGTTGCACTAGTGCCGTTTGGTGTGGTCACTTGAACACTTGCAAGACCTACACCGTGAGCAGGTGTGGTTGCAGTAATACTTGTTGAGCTAACCACGGTAACATTGGTAGCAGGAACGCCACCGATGGTAACACCTGTTGCCCCAGTAAAGAGAGTCCCGGTAATGGTCATGTTGTAGCCACCACTTATATTACCAGTGCTAGGCGAAACACTGGTTACGGTTGGGGGCGGAGGTGGACACACCCCTTCTATCAATCCAAATTCTGCAAGTGGTGGTATGTTGTTGTTGTAAGGTGCGGTAGAAGTTTGGATTACGCAACTAGAATTAGCGTTGCTTGTCCGCATCCATTGATAGCTATTAAGCCCTGTTGCACCATATCCAATTATTTGTCTAAAAGGGTCGTTGACATTATTTACATTGGTAGTCCAATAACCATTAGGGTAGTTTGTGCACCCTGCCTGACCAATATTTACAGTTGTAAATGTATATGTAGTATTGCCATCTTTACAGTAGGTTGTGCTAAAATTTAAAGAAGTTGCACTTACTGTTGCACTACCGCTTACATAGTCAGTTCGAGTGGTGGTAATGGTTGCAATGGATAAAGTATTCACTGCTACACCGCTTACTGTTACCAAACCTGTATTGGAAATCGTAACGGTGCCATTTGCAGTAGCAGTACCTGCGTAAGTGAATGCAGAATTATAGTTGGTGATCTGCACGGTAAATCCTACACCGTTTCGAGATACACTTCCAAAAGTTGGTGTGTTTGCTGAATTGTTTTCCACGATTAAACCGTAATAGGTTGATCCATCCACCCCATATCCGGTTAGGTTTGGGGTTCGGAGTAACCTTGCACCTGTTGCCACCCCATAAAAAGGAAGTTGACCTACCGTAGTAGGAGCGTTTCCTAAGAATCTAACCCTGCTCAGTAAAGTTGAATTTCCAAAAGCATATTGTTGTATTTCAACTAAACTGCTTGGAAGGGTAATACTAACTAAGCTATTGCAATCAGTAAATGCATATGCCTGAATAGAGGTTGTTCCAGAACCTATGGTGACGCTTGTTAAGGCTCTACAAGTTGAAAAAGCATATATGCCTATGGTTGATACATTATTTCCTATTGTTACGCTTGTCAAAGAATAGCAAGAAGCAAATGTGTACGGTTGTATGGCAATTCCGTTGGGAATTGCAATGCTAGTAAGAGAAGAGCAAGACCTAAATGCATAACTACCGATGCTAGTGACCGTACTAGGAATAGTAAAGCTTGTTAAACCTGAACAAGTATCAAACGCCCTACTTGCTATATTGGTAACACTGCTAGGTAAGGTTATGCTAGTAAGATTAATTCTTCCGTAAAAAGCTAACTCCCCTATTCCTACTACGGGGTACCCTCCAATAGTTGAAGGAATTACTAAAGTAGTTGCCCCTGTATCATTCCAACCAGTTATAGTGGCAGTACCATTTAAAGTCTCATACAAAAAATTGTTTGAATTTGGCATATTAAATATCCTTAATTATTAAACTGCACCCAAGCTGTTTGGTAATAGGTGTATTGAACAGCGTCCGTAGTGTTTACCCATCTGTCACCTTGTGCAGGTGAAGTAGGTGCTGTTGCACCTGAGGTAAAGGTGTTTCCACTACCTCCACCACCTCCACCACTAGAGCTTATAAGTAAAACTGGTGTACCTGTTTCGTCCGCAACATATAGCTTTTTATCAGGTATGTTTATGCAGATCTCAAATGGTACAAGATCCGTGGAAAGTGGAACCTTACCTGCAACAATACTGCGCCTAGGTTTTATGATATCGGTGTAGGATAGATCTAAATCTAGCACGGCTGGTGTGAGTCCAGGTGCACCGAATGAGATTTGCACATGTGACCCTGACGAGAATGTCAGGCCACTGAATATTACATAACCACTTGAGTTGGTGGATAGTGTTGTGGTACCGCTTACATTTGCACCAGAAGCCGTTACTACTACGCTCACACCTGCTAGTGCTATGTCATTATTAGTGGAGTCTTTTAGCTGCAACCTAATAGGTATCTGTAGTGGCCTATTAATGTTTGCGGTGGTTGGTATGGGGAATGAGGTGATGACTAGCTTAGACGCATTACTAATACTAAATGAGTTAGAGGTGATTTCATTAAGGTTAGTGGTTACAAAGCTTATTGTAGCTGGTCGTATGTCTAGACTGGAGTTAGATGCATCTGGTGCAAACCCAATATTGGTGAAGGTTGCAACACCTGCAACAAATGCCACAGAGAGTGTGCCAGTAAGGTCATATCCTGAGTTACCCGCACCTTCAATAACTAGAACCGTACCCACATACGAAGGGTCAAGAGTGAACGCATTAGTAACCGTGTCTAAGTTACCCACCTGAATAACAGGCTGGGTACTCAGTGTAGCGTTGTAGCGTGCACCTTGTGGTTGAGTCAGTATTTTTAGTGCTTTAATAATAGCCATTAGTAGGAGTCTCCATCTATGACTAGGCCTGTGGAACCTGCTGAAGGTGCTCCAATGGTACCGGGTTGCCACCTGTTATTCACCGCACTCCATACTAGGCCTTGACCATCAACAGCCCCATTTTTACCTATTAGGAGTTTTAATGTAGACATATTGTACTCTAGGGGGTAGGTCGGTGTCAACACTTCTAGGTTGTCTTGTGGCCTCCACTCAAGTGCTGTGGCATCCCAACCTAGAACCTGTCCGTTTGTAGCACCGGATTGTGCAATTCTTAAGGAGTTCCCAGATGCACTATAGGCTAATGGACTAATAGGGTTTACTGTACCAGCACCAACAGAACCAACGGATGCAGCGATGTAATCCTCTATTTTCTGATAAGTGCTTCCATCACTCCACCAACTCTGGTTTGGTGCAAGGTTCCCATCAAAAACATACCCTTGTAGGTCGGTTGATGTAGCTGGACCAAAACCTAATTTTACATGAACTGTTTTTGCACTGGAGTTATAAACACAAATTTGTTTAATTACGGTGGCTATGAAACTAGCTGAGGTAGGGAGCTTATAGATTGAGAGTACGCCAGTCCCGTTAGTTATCTTCTGGGTTATCTGCTCATCAATTCCCCAGGTTGTTTGTCCTGTCACACCGTGCGACATGGTCACATGCACATGGTCATCAGCCGTGAGTGTTTGTCCAGATACGGGTGCGGTGACTATAGAGATCTCACCAATATTCCCATTGTCTAGAACTATTACAGACGGGTAGCTCAGTAGAAAAGCCTCTGAGAGTCTCCACACCTTAAGTGCAGAAATACTTACATCAATTAAACAAGTGTCGATGTAGTTGGCAGGGTCATCTAGTTTACCTGCGTCCGTACCTGCTAATAGGGTGATGTTGGTGTAGGTCCTTATGTGTAGGCTATAGACCTGTGCAGAGTTTGCGTTGTTGTATAAATATATTTCCTTAATTACACGCCTACCTTCGGTGGCGTACTCGACTAAGGTGTTCACACTGTTCAACTGTGGTGTACTGTAAAAAATACGCTCATAGTTTTCCTCACCACCACCGTCAGGGTAGTTGTTTGATGTTGTGGTAAATTCCATGAGGTGAGTTGTTGCGGTAACATTACACGCAACACCTTGTGATTTTACATATAGCCGTGTTTTAGGTCCTAGTATTAGAGTTTTCATATTCCAAAAAAGCTCCTTCGTTGAGCCGAGTTGTTAGCTCTTGGTTTTAGGGTTAGTGCGTTACCTTGCATATAAAAGAGTCCGTTTGTACCTACATCAACTGCTAGGTAGGGGTTGGTGGAACCTGCAATACTCTTGAGTACTAGGCCTGTTCCGGTAATTGTTTTTATACCCAAGCTTGGATTCTGAGTAGTTCCAGAGTTAAATAGTCCGTAATCTGTAGATGCTACCGTTGGATTAGGTGATATTCCAGCGGGGCCTACTGCCCCGGTAGCCCCATTTGGACCTGTTGCACCCCTAAGATTTACGGGTGTTCCCCAAGGGTCTGTGGAGGATGTGGTTTTTGGCCCAAACAAATAACTACCAACATACTCACCTGTGGAGGTATTAAATCTGGTGATGTGGAAATCCCCAACCACACCTAGGGAGGAGGAGGGATCTGCTGGAATAGCTGTATCTGCGTTGATTGTTCCAAAGTGGATAATTTGACCCGATTGTGGACCAGCTACACCCTGAACACCCTGTTCTCCTTGTACTCCCTGTGAACCACTCGAACCCTTTAGCTCAATGTAGGTGCTAGTAGGCCATGCGTTGTTAGCCTTTGGACCATACCATCTTACGGAGTAGCTAGAGTTTAGAAGTAGGAAATCTCCGTTGTTTCCAATGTAGTTATAATTGGTGTTTGGTGGCATTGTGGTGACATCACCAATGTGATCTACTCTGCGAATTAGGTTAGATGTGGATAGGCCTTGTGCGCCAGTATTTCCCATTACACCTTGTACACCTTGTACCCCTTGTATTCCAGCCGGACCCGTACTTCCAGCAGGCCCAACTAAATTTACAGGTGCTTGTATACTCGTCCATTTGTTGTTCAAACAACCACTGCATTTAGGACCGTACATGTAGTGTCCGATTGTGTCGATGTAAAAGTCACCAGAGTGTCCTAGCCCTTGTGGTGGTGCACCCTCACCCCATAGGATGGTCGGCCTAGAGTGGTCGTAGGGAACACCTGCAACCCAGTTAACACCGTCATAGGTTAGAACCTCACCTGCGTTTGCATTCACACCAAAGGCCAAAACCTGTGCGACAGAATCCCAATATAAAGGTGTGTTTGCAGTGATTTTTGCACTGGGTAAATCGGACACACTCCAAGCTTTGGTGGTGTTATCCCATAGGATTGTCTGGTTAGTTTTTGAACCATCCCCTATTTTCAAGGTGGATGTACCACTGTTCCAGTTGAGCGGTGATGTTGCGTTGAGTTCTTTTACCGTGTTGGAGTTAGCCCAGTTTACACCGTTGAACACTAGTGCTTGCCCGTTAACAGGTGTGGTGATTACCACATCAGATAAGGAGTCAATAGTGATCTCACCATTGATCCACTTAGTGCCGTTGTATGTTAGAACTTCACCAGACTTAGAGCTAGTTATTACAACATCATCTAGACCATCTAAGAGTATGTTAGGTGCAACAGACGACCACGATTTACTTGTGCTGTTCCAAGTTAAAACATCACCTGTTTTAGACCCGGCAGATAATGCCACAGTGAGTGTTGTTACTGTGTTAGGTGCGGTACCTGTTGTGTTTGAGGTAATAACAACAGGCGCAGTTCCAACCACATTAGCAGGGTCGCCCTGTGCACCCTTAGCAACTAGTAGATCCCAATTAGCAGTAGTGTTTGGCGTGATGTTTAGGGTGTTGTTAATTTCACAAATATACACCGATCCTAGATAGTAAACTACCGCACCCTTGGAGTAGTTTACGGTAGAATCCCATGTGCCATTCCACTCCATGCCAGCAGTGCCCGCAGCACCCGCTGGACCAGCTATACCGTTCTGTCCGCTAGCCCCTAAAAGTGACACACCGAAACCCCACCCAGACGCTGTTTTAGGACCAAATAGTATTGGAGCACCTGTACCTGCTGTTTGCATGTAAAAGTCGCCAATTGCCCCTATATTGGAGGTTGGTGAGGCTGTTCCAGACTGTAGTGATTTAGCTGCATCACTAGTTCCGGCTACCCATGCTGTTCCGTTGTATTTTAGAACATTTCCTGAGGTTGCATTTGGCACATTGAAGGTTATTGTGCCTGTGGTTGAATCCCATACTAAGGGAGAATCTGCAATGATATTTGCAACCCCCCCTGAGCTACCTGTGCCTTTAGATGCTACTAGATCCCAATCTGATGCATTGGTTGGTATGTTAGTTGTTGATTTTATGCTCACATAGCTAGAACCTGAGTATTGTACGACAGAATGTTCAGGGTAGGTTGTTCCTGATGACCATGTTCCTCGCCATTCTAAACCAGCACTACCTGCATTACCTTGTGGGCCTGCTACACCTTGTGGCCCTAAGAGAGATACACCTGCACCCCAACCTTGTGAATTTGTGTAACCACCGTACAGCCTGCCTGTGACTAGATTTATAAAAAAGTCACCTTCCCTACGATCTGTAGGGCTAGGAAAGTTTGTAGTTGGTACTTCGTTTCCGTAGAAAATTTTAGATCCTGCTGGACCAGTTGCACCAACAGCACCAGCCACACCTTGAATACCCTGTGCTCCGGTTTCCCCTTTAAGATCTATTGCACTACCCCAACTGACAACACCGCTTGTAGTGACCCTGGGGCCGTATAATAAGCGAGTTGTCGTATTAAGGTAATAATCCCCGTCTATCGCAGTAGTTGTTGAAATAGGGGCTGCTGTGCCTGTTAGAAAAGTAGCACCACGGACTCCCTGAATACCTTGAATTCCTTGTGCCCCTATAGAACCTATTGCGCCAGCTGGACCCGCTGGTCCTGCTGAGCCAGATGCTAAAACACGAGTCCAAGAACCTACACCACCTGCGTATTTCCAAATGTATAAGAAGCTATCGGATGTGGCGTACCAGAAGGCTTTTGCTGTAGTTGGATTAGCTGGTGCAGGTGGTTCTGCATCTTGAATTATATAAGTGGCCGATCCGCCTAGTGAGGAGATGTTAATACCGCCTAAGGTAAAACCATCACCTACAAAAAGCTCTTTTGTGTCGGTTGCAAACGCTGGCTCACCTGTCAGGAAAGACTGTGTCTGAATTGCTGCCTTAGGCCCGTTCTTAAATTGAATTAGCATATTACGCCTCTTTAATTATTATTTTTGTGGTTGTTCCTACGCAAGAGAGTAAGTTTAGGTTTCCGTTTAGATATTGAATTTTAAATGGTGCGGATGTTACACAAATTGGAGCACTTACTGATACAAGTTCTTTGTTTCCATCTAAAAGGTCTAAAATACGAAGTGTTGCCCCACCATCAGTTCCACTAAGTCTTAAATTAGCAATAATTAGTTTTTTTAGAGGTCCTACTCCGTCAACTACGCCGCTCCAACCTCCACCTGTTGCACTTTTTTGTAAGTCTATTACTACATCCTTTAAATATGAGCAAGACGCAGGGGGTGTTTCAAAAGTCAAAACTAGATTGTCAGGTATGTACGCATCTGTACCGTTGCATTTAAAGTTAGCATCTGGCGTGTTACCATCACATATTGTTGTTGTTGTGTAGGAGCCATAAGATTGACCTGGAATATACGACTGAGGAGGTGTAAACATACCTAAAAGAATTACAGAAGGAACCTCATTAAGTTTAGCAGAATCCGCACAGTATATGTCCAATGGTGCAGGGAATGGCTGGGAATCTACACAACGCATATTAACTGCCCAATTTTGTTTTTTAAATGTGTTGCTGTCTGTAGCTGAAGATGTGTTATCGGTTGTATCTACAACTACTATAGCGTAAGTAGGTGTTTTTGTAGTTTTAGCAAATGATATTCTTCCCTTATAATCACTACAATTATTAACTCTAGGTCTAGTACCATTCACCTTCCTAGATGCAACTTTTTGACCATCCCAATACACGCTTATCTCACCTGCAACTCTAAAATGATAATCTAAAGCCGCCGTTCCTGTCGCACCACCTAAACAGAATTTAGCCACATAGGGTGGCTTGTGGTACCAAGGGTAGTCAGCAAGCAACCCCTCAGGAGTTACCACATAACTGTCAGATATTGTTTGGCCTGGTACCTTGATTGGGCTAAATGTTAGAAAGTTTTCAGGAATACCTCTTCCAATTAAAGGGCTATACGCATATTCATCTGCTTGCATACCTCTGCAACTTCCGCACGGGTAGGTATCAGCGTCACATCCTGACGCATCGCCCAAATAGGACTCAATGTAGATATCTTGAATAGGCTCGTTATACGGTGCCCTTACAACCTTAGTCGAAATTGTATCCGCAACTTGATAAATTACATAATCGTGCATACCGCTAGGTGGTATTTCTTCCACATCGTTTAAAATTAAATTAGCATCTCCCATCTGAAGTTTAACCCAATCGTCCCTAAATAACTCCATGTATTCAGTTAGCTGCCTTTTGCTAAAAACTGCTTCAGTTTCTGTAAGTGGCAGTTGTGCGTACACCGGGCAAGATTTAGCAGATGCCTTGTAGCTTGATATATTTAACATGAAGTACTTACTTAAAACACCAGAGCCTGCTGATGGTTCAGACCATGTGGCAACACCTTCTCCAGTAACTGATGTAGCCGAGTATATTAAGTTTTTTCTTAGGTCGTAGGCCTTATCACCTGCTTTAACAGGCACATTTATTCCCTTGTCAGGGTTTATACTGACTTTGCGAGTAAACGCCACAGGCGGCATTAAATCTTCTTCTGTGGATGTGTAGTAGTGCACAGAACCGCTAGGCAGTGACGCAGAATTAGTAGTGTCATCACCAAACGCACCTATCGGATTAAAATTGCTTCTGGTGTTTAATTTGTAAGGTGTGTTGCTCACCATGAATGTAATTGTAGATGGTATAACACCTGCCGTGTCTCTAGATCTTAAAGTAACATCTTCAAGTCCTGTTTCACTAGTTTGTATTTCAGACTCTATGTCATATGCCCTAGACAAGTTGCTTTTAGGGAATGACGCTAAACTTCCAAACCCACCAGAGGAATTTGTAGACTTAAGTGTAGTTCGAGTTGTCATATTTGCAAAGCTATTTGAAGCATTCATAACATGCACAGACGCATCGTGTTTTAATATTAGCTTAGTGTTTGTGGATCTTCCTATAGCTTCTAAAAGAATAGGTAATCGAGTTTCTTGATTAGAAGATAAAAACAATTTATTTGGGAAAAGGTATTTTTGGTCAATGCTATCTACAGTAATAGCTTGAGTAGAGTAACCTAATCCCTTTAGTATGTTTTTATAAAGATCTTCCCATGTAGTGCAGCTTTTAAGCTTAAATGTTTCGGTAGTGTGGTACCACCACCAGTACCTATCGTCTACTAAAGGTAGAACCCACAAACTTTTTTTCTTGTAAGAGTTAAAAAGCGGTCTTGGTGGAAGCATCCACATTTTAAATTTTGCTTCGTTTTGATTTGTTTGTATGTACAGATATTTTGAACTGTACCCGTTCTGAGGGTGGTTAACATTAGCACGAATTCCGCCAAATTCATCACCGCTGTCTGAATTACCTGACACATCAAATTTAGGCATTTTTTCTAAATTTTCTGAAGTGACTAAGAAGAAACCAGCGGCGTATCTTCTGGCACCAACAGGCCAGTATAGCTGCCCAAGTTCTAATTCAGAATATTTGCTATATTCAGGGTTTGAAGAAACATCACTGTAGTTTAAAGACGATATATAGTTAGCTGAAAAATAATCTGTTGGGGAAAATAAATGAACATTGCGTGCGTACTCTTTTAACTCCTTGTTAGGTAGTATAAGTGGCATATTGTCGTAAGTCATTAATATTGACATTATTGTATTAAGCTGTCTGGTATGTTAGGGGTTGTTGAATTAGGCAGTGTGAATCCCGAAGGGCTTGTTCCAAAAAGCCTATCAAAAAGAATCTGGAATGTGGCGTTAGTGTATGTTGCCCCATTTGTTGTTCCATCGTCTTTTACTTTAGTAATTACATTATCTATTCTATCGCCCTTGTATAATGGCGCGGTTGGTAACCCTAGAACAGACACGAACGGACCACCTGGGTAAACTTCGTGCATTTCGGAAAGAACCATGTCCTTGACATATAGCGTCTTTGTACTTTGTAAGGTGGATCTAATCCTAAGGTGGACAATTGGTGATTTCTTTGAACCCATAACAAAAGATCCGGTAAATACAGAGTCTGTGCTTGTTAGAGTTGATAACGGTACGCTAAAACTTAGCATAGAGTTAACATCTGATGTTAGTATAGTACCATAATCGTCTACTAAATCTATCTGAAAATCCCCAGTTGTTAAAGCCACAGGTGCGTTTAATTTAAAGTAAAAACTGTACAGTGCGTTTGTGTTTATATAGGTTGTTACATTTTGCTGAAGTCTTACATCTTGAGTTGCATTCCCTGTGATAAGCAACCCGCTTGTTGTCGTTGTCCAGTTAGTTCCTTTAGTTCCTTTCGATGAGGATGAATCCCAAGAAAGTGGTGCTGTTATTACTGTCGTGTCAGGATCTGTAAATGTGCCGTTTAGAAGTATATTGCCTTCTAAGCCAGATCCTCGTATATTCACCCTACTAAATGTGTCTGAAGCGCCCGAACCTGCTGGGTAGTCGTAGCTGTACGCACCGTCTACGCTATCCTTAGTTATAATAGAAAATGTCTCATTACCTGAGGATGCACCACCCGTGTAAGAGTCTGAAGAAACCTCAAACCTAATGGATTCAGCTAGTGTGAATTGGTTAGGTCCACCTTGTCTGTTTTTGTTTTCCCACACCACTACATTTTTAGCACTAGGGTCTGACACAGTGATTGTGTTTTTTAACTTCGCCACTGTTTTGTTATCCTTTAGCATCTGAGACACTAGCTCATTCATGCAAGCCGTTACATTTTTAGGTATTAGCGGGTCGTGTGTTGTAACCGTGTCTATAAGTGCGTTTGCCGCTACATCTAAAAACAAATTAGGCATAAGGTCACTTATTAAGCTAATTTGACTCTCTATTGTAGGAATATAGTTTATGACAAGTTTTGTCTTACCATTCAAAGTAAACTTTTCCACAAATGTTGGAGATTTAGCATAATACAGTGTTTTCTGGAAAGCATTAATGCTTTCCAGAAAACCCCCAATTAGACCAATTTTTGTAAATATTCCGTAGGCTCCATCGTATACAATTGCCATGTTTTTTCCTTTTTATGCTTGTGTTATGTCGTTACCAGTTGGGCCAGTTGAGTCTACCGTTCCTGTGCTTGTTATATCTTGATAGAAGTCGTCTTTAATCACAGGAGATTCTAATCCGCCTAACCATTCGTAGAATATAGATGTCCAATTATCTACCGAGCTTCCGTTTGCAGTGGATGTTGTAGCGTACACATTGGAACCGTCTATAGGACTTTTTGGATAGTAGAATGTTCTAGTCTGTATCGCCTCAGGGCTTGACAAAGACATCATGTACACAGCACTACCGTTGCAGTGGTATGTGGTTGATCCTGTCTGAGGGTCTACTTGAGGGGCTTGCATTGTTATTTCATGCCTAACAAGTGTTCTTTTGTTAATTCCTGTGAACGCAGTTAGCAACGCTGGTACATCCGGTGGCTTATTCATTCTAGAAAAAGAGAATACCATAATCTCTTTAGATGTTCCACCAAAATCAAAGATCTCTTTACTATTAGTAGCATCTAGAATAGGAGATGTTATTAAGGATGCCTCGTAAACATAGCTAATAGAAACCTGAGCACTTGTGTACGGAAACATACCGTGTGCAAGCGTGTAAACAACAGGCCTGCTGTGCAATCTCTCTAGTGCGTTTATACTAATTGGCATAAAGCTCCTGAATTTTTTGAAGTAGTGCAGCTATAGCAGCGTTATTAACAGCAGCACCGTTCTCTGATGCGTAACCACCAGACACAAGTTTGTCTGTAACACCCTTCCAAAAAGCAGCTGGCCTTAGTTTGTCTTTATACGCCGCCGAGTACAAGTTAAACCATGTGGCAAATGCAGCTTTTGCTGTTCCAGCCCTTAGCTCTGAAATTTCCATAGGCACTAGCATTGAGTAGTATTGCCGAACTGTGACTATTGATTTTTCCCAAGGGAAGTTGTTGTATATGTATGTGTCTACCTGTGCGTTAACTAGCTTGTCAAACTTAGCTAGCTGCTTGGCGTTCATCTTAACTCTAGGATTCCCAACTACTTTTGCAGGTAGTAGCACTGTTGCCTGAAAGTCGTTCTTTTTAATGACATATCCGCCGGGCACCTCTCTGTAGTACTTTAGCCTTTTTCTGGTTACATTGCTTCCGTATAAATTTAACACTTGTCTGTTTGGAAAAAACAAAAGTCCGCTGTTATAGCTCATATTACCTCCTATACATTAAAGTGCAATTCTTTGGTATTTCCGGGAAGGTATTTTTCTTTAGCTGTATCGTGAGGGTCGACAGGGAATTCAGCTGGCGATTGTCGTATAGCCTCAACAAATATCTGCTCTAGGTAAGAACCTCTCATCTGATCTTTTCCAGACCTAGCACTTACAATTGTAACATCATTCAGCTTGTCGTTGTATTGACCACCCTTATAGGTCTTAACTGCCACACCATCAATGTCTTCATCGTTAGACATGAATCCTTTAAAGTGCAGGTAGTTTAAATTAAACTTCTTACCTGTGAACACGGTGAACGGGTCTAATGTCGTTTGTGTTAGTGTTGAGTTATTGACAGTCCAGAACTTCTGTGCCACCTTAACAGCACTAGAGTACCTCTTAACCTGAATACGAATAAAGCTACCTACCAAATCTTCCTCTAAGTGGAAACCGTACCTGCCCGCACTAATGTCAAAAGGCATTCTCTTCTCAATTATAAAAAACGCAAGGTATTCAAGATCTCTTTTGTCTGATAAATTGTTACCGTATATTGTTATATCTAGTGTTTCTTCGTTTAGTGGTACAAATTGTGATACCGCAGCACCCCCAGCCTTAATCATGCTTAGTAGCTTACCGCTTGTAAATGAGTCTAATAGTTCTTTTCCGCCAGCCGATATAGCAGATGCAATTGAATCTGTAGTGTTTGTTATTCCTTGTTTTATCTCTATTCGTGTTATATTCTTCGTATTTGGCCAAGGTGCCAAATACGGAGCATCTATACCGTTATCTATAAGGGCACCACCCGTACTAGCGTTATTCCGTGTGTCTATGTGAAAGTGTGTCTCACGGTCTAGAAAGCTATACTCCATCTTCATTGAACCTGGGTGAAGCCTGCACTTTACTAAGTCTCTCTTAAACCCAACTGGCGTAGGTATATTTATTATCTCTCTAAAGTCGTCAGGTGATAAATTGTTGTTGAATAACACATCTGACCTGAAGTGCAAAACCCCAACAACCTTTATGGTCGTGTAGAAGTCTTGGTCAATGATGTGCTCCATAGCGTAGTTGTTGCTTAGTATCGGGTACCTAGGTGCACCGTACAAGTGTGCCTCGTTTAAGTCTGTCTGGATGACAAACTCAACATGAGCACTGTTCATCCCATTTATTCTTTTTAAAGAGCAACCTAGTGGCCTAGGCCCGTTGTTGCAATCTACAGACTCTTCCGCATTTGTTGAAGGATCTCTCATAGGCGATTCTAAAAGTATCTGCCCACCTACAGAGTATATAAGCTTAAGCCTTGGAGTTGTAAGGAAGTGCTGAATAACATTATCGACATCTATAACATTGGTAGAGTTAGGTCCTAGAACCATCTGGTCTATGTCGTTGTCAGGCGAAACAACACCCTTGACTAACAAAGTGTGCCTTGTGTAGATGTAGTGCGTCTTTTCCTTATCTGCGTAGACAGGTTCTCTCTTGTAATCCTCAACACGAACCATACCTATTCGTATTGGCCCGTATTGCAGAAAATTTGCAGATATTCCCATTATGTGACATCCATTATGTATTTTACTTCAAAGTTTAAAAATGACCTAGATATTTGCCTCTGTGAGGACTTATCTGCGTCTTCCTTGTTGTAGTGTGCTATCTCACCCCAAGCGGCGTTAGGCTCTGCGAGTCGGACAGGCTCTGCACTTATCATATCACCGTTTGTGTTGTAAAGGAATTTTAAATGTAGGCAATTTAAAATTTGTTCTTCTCTTCTTAGGTGACCGTACACAGGGTCCATAAGCGACCTCTCGTCTGTGTCGCTCCTATCAACACCTAGCCTTGTCCTAATTACAATAGTTATAGTTCTGAGAAGAACGCTAGCGGTTCTTCCAGCCCCACTTACAAATTCCTCAACAGGGAATGGTAAGTTAGCTTTTACAAGTATATCAAAGTCTCCTCCGTACATCGGGATGTCATCCCTAGCGACAATCTTAACAATAGTGTCGTTAGTTATACTCAGGCTTGTTTTAATAGCTGTCTTTATAGATTTTAATATGTCAGCTATAGGTGATTTTATTTGAGCCATTAAAGACCTGCTTCGGTGTAATATAGAATATCTAATTGTGTTTTTTCAAAGCTTGGTGCACTTGCTGAAGGTATACCAGAAACCATAGTAGGAAAAGCCATAGACTCTTTTTGAATTGCAGCTAAACCCAACCAAGGTATTATGTCTTTTAGTATGCTTTCCTTTGGTGGTTGTGGGTTTGGATTTTCTACTTTGGTAGGTGGTTCAGCAACAGGAGCAGGTGGATCTTTCTTACCTAGTTTTTCTTTTGCTTTTACTGCTTCTGCTATGTCTTTTTCTTCTTGTATTTTTCTAGCATTTTCTTTCGCTACGGCGGCAAGCCTTACTCTTTCTTCTTCTTCTCTTTTTGCTTTTTCCGCTGCTTTATTTGCTTCTACTTTTGCAGCTTCTTCTGCTGCTATTCTTGCTGCTTCTTTTGCTTTTTCTGCTTCCTTCTTTTTTTCTTCTAAAAGTGCCTTCTCCTTTTCTGCTGCTTTTTCATCCGCTATTCTTTGTTCTTCTTTAAGAGCTTTCTGCCGTTCGTTTTCTATATCTGCTAATACTTGTTCTCGTTTTGCATCGTCTTCTTTAGGGTCAGTTAGCCCAACAGCGTCCATAAAGTTTGCAGGTATTCTCAACAATGACCCAACAGAACGCGCGCCACCTTGTATAACTCTTCCAAATCCTGTGTTAGTTTTTGTTGGCGGAGGTTTAGTTCCTGTTCCCCCAAATCCTGCAATCATTGGGGAATTTTGTGGATTTTCCGCTGATTCAGGTGTTGGGCTAGGGGA
>Ga0194061_1000233_pt1 | contig 33541 bp, 28 predicted proteins | sample SepL2221m_MetaG_FD_163423 | JGI IMG/M metagenome (GOLD analysis project Ga0194061, IMG submission 163423) | Anoxic zone freshwater microbial communities from boreal shield lake in IISD Experimental Lakes Area, Ontario, Canada - Sep2016-L224-21m | ecosystem: Environmental > Aquatic > Freshwater >... | reverse complement strand
CCCGGCGTCTGGCGGTAGGACACGATCAATTCGCAGCCCTTTGCCGCTTCTATCAGCTCGGGCATGGTGAGTTCGTGCCCGGCGTTGTTCAGACGCACCTCGGCCACCGCCCTGAGGCCGGCAAGCGCGCGCTCACCGTAATAACTGGCGAGGGCTTCGGGTGAATGGGTGAGGAAAATGCGCGGCATGAATTCGTCCAATCTAGAAATTACCGGGGCAAAGAGTGCCGCAATTCGACGGCCCCCTTTCCCCCGCCAAGGGCGGAGGGGAGCTTCACGAGTCGCTTGCGCGACTGCTATCTGATTACGGAGTGTGGCGTCGGTGTGAGGTTGGTGACGACAGCTTTTTCTCGGAACAGCAATTCGGCGTTACGCGGGCCGATGTCGCTTTTCCACACCGGGTCTTCATACACCGCCTTGTACAAATGGTCCTTGTCGGCCTGGTCGCTGAAGCGGCGGATCCAGACGTAAACATCCGGGTCGTCGCTGGAGACAAAACTGCCGACCACCACCACACCCTTGGCCACCTGGAAAGGGATGACTTTTTCCTCTGCCCACTTGACCCACTCGTCGCGCTTGCCCGGCTTGCAAGTGTAGGTCCTGATTTCGAACAACATGGTTTTCTCCTGTACGCGTTAAATACTCAGCCCTTGATTTCAGTCCTTAATACCGGGCATGTCGAAATTGAGCGTCTTGAGTTCGGCGAACATGCCGTCGAGCTGCGCCTGGGTATTCTCGACCAGCGGCGGGCGCACGGTGGCCCAATCGGGGTCGCCGGAGAACTTCGCGACAATCGCCTTCAACGCCGGGATCATCGGCACTTTTTGCACCGCCATGCGCGTTGCGGTGATACCCGCCTGCAGCTTGTCGGCGTCGGCCGTTTGCCAGTTGCGGTAGACATTGTCGATCGCCCCCGGATTGACGTTGCCGGTGGCGGTGATGCAGCCGACGCCGCCATTGCGCATGTTGTCGAGCAGGAAGGTCTCGCTGCCGGCGAACACGTCAAAGCCGGACTTGGCAAAAGCATCGAGCATGGCCTTGGTGTTTTTCCAGTCGCCGGAGGAGTCCTTCACGCCGGCCACGCTTTTCGGGTAAGCCTTGAGCAGGCGCTCGATCAGTGCCAGCGATATCGCCACCTGCGACACCGGCGGGATGTGGTACAGGTACAACTGCAGCCTGTCGTCACCGACACGCTGGATGACCTCGGAAAAATTGCGGTACAGGCCCTCATCGGGCACGCCCTTGTAATAAAACGGCGGCAGCATCAGCACGCCGGCGCAACCGAGCTTGACCGCGTGGGCGGTGAGCACCACCGAGTCGGACAGCGCCGAACAGCCGGTGCCGGGCATCAGCTTGGACGCGGGCACGCCGGCCTCGACCAGGGCTTCGAGCAGCATCACGCGCTCGTCCACCGACAGCGAATTGGCCTCGCTATTGGTGCCGAACACGGCAAGGCCGGAACAGCCGTGGGCGAGCAGCCATTTGCAATGGCGCACAAAGCGCTCGGGGTCGGGCGCGTAGTCGCGCTTGAACGGTGTGACGACGGGGGAAAGAACGCCTTTGATGCGCTGGGCCATGCTGGTACTCCTGTTGCCGGTCTTTTAAGGGTTGGGAAACGCGGCCTGAATCCTACCCGCAAATGCGCGGTGGGTGCTAGGCGCGCTTGAGAAAATCAAAATCGCAGCCATCCTCGGCCTGCAGCACGCTGCGCTGGTAGAGCTCGGCATAGCCGCGCTGCGGCTGCGGTTGCACGTTCTTGAGCGCGGCGCGGCGTTTGGCGAGTTCCGCTTCATCGACCAGCAGGTCAAGGCGGCGGTCTTTTACCGACAGCTTGATGCGGTCGCCGTTTTTCACCAGCGCCAGCGGGCCGCCGACCGCCGACTCGGGCGAGATGTGCAGCACGATGGTGCCGTAGGCGGTGCCGCTCATGCGCGCATCGGACATGCGCACCATGTCCTTGACGCCGGCGCGCGCGAGCTTTTGCGGGATGGGCAGGTAGCCGGCCTCGGGCATGGCATAGCCGGATTTGGGGCCGGCGTTCTGCAACACCAGGAAATCATCGGCGGTGACATCGAGGTCGGGCAGGTCGATGCGCGCGGCAAGGTCGTCAAGGGATTCAAACACCACGGCACGGCCCTCTTTTTCGAACAGTTTTGGATCCGCGGCCGAACGCTTGATGATGGCGCCGGCGGGCGCAAGCGAACCGAACAGCGCGGCAAGCCCGCCCTGCGGCTGGTAGGGATTGTCGAGCGTCCGCACCACGCTGCGGTCCACCCAGATCTCCGGCGCAAGGCGTTCACCCATGGTGTCGCCGGTAATGGTCAAGCAATCAAGGTGCAGCAGCGGTTTTAATTCGCGCAGCACCGCGCCAATGCCGCCGGCGGCGTGCAGGTCGGACATGTAATAAGGTCCTGTGGGCTTGAGGTCGACCAGCACCGGCGTGGTGTCGGACAATTCGTTCAGGCGTTTGAGCGACACCTTGATGCCCAGGCGCCCGGCGATGGCGGTGAGGTGAATGAGCGCGTTGGTCGAGCCGCCTATGGCCAGCAGCACGCGCAGCGCGTTCTCGACCGATTTTTCTGTGATGATTTTGCTCGGGCGCAGTTCGCTGCCTATCATCGCCACGGCCTGGCGGCCGCTCGCCTCGGCGGCGCGCAGGCGGTCCGAGTGCACCGCCGGAATCGCCGCGGTACCGGGCAGCGTCATGCCCAGCGCCTCGGCGATGGACGCCATGGTGCTGGCCGTGCCCATCACCGCGCAGGAGCCGGCGGTGGTGGCGAGGTTGCCCTCGATTTCACTGATTTCGCCGGCACTCACTTCGCCGCCGCGAAACTTGGCCCAGAAACGGCGGCAGTCGGTGCAGGCTCCGAGGCGTTCGCCATGAAAGGACATCGGCATCATCGGCCCGCCGATGAGTTGCACCGACGGAATGTCGGCCGAGGCCGCGCCCATCAATTGCGCCGGCACCGTCTTGTCGCAACCGCCAAGCAACACCACCGCGTCCATCGGCTGGGCACGGACCATTTCCTCGACGTCCATGGACATCAGGTTACGGAACATCATGCTGGTGGGCGAGAGGAACACCTCGCCCAATGAAATGGTCGGAAAATCCAGCGGCAAGCCGCCGGCGGCGAGGACGCCGCGTTTCACCGCCTCGACCAGCTCGGGGAAATGGCGGTGGCAGTTGTTAAAGCCACTCGCCGTCTGCGCGATGCCCACCACCGGTCGCGCCAGCATCTCATTGGAGTAGCCCATCGACTTGGCGAAGGAGCGACGCAGGTAGAGCGAAAAGTCGGCGTCACCGTAATTAGTCAGCCCCCGTGCGAGTCCATGTTTTTTATCGGTCACGTTATTTCCTGGTTAGAACCGCGAACGCGGTGGTTGAAATTTTCGCATCGAATCGGAAAGCGCGCGACGGCATCACGGACAAATATAGCCGGCGCCGCTCGGATTCTTGAAACAGCCCACCGACTCGGGCATCAGGTGCTTGGGCAGCCAAAGAACGACTTCCGGAAAGAAAATGCAGAACAGGATCGCGGCGAAAAACACCACATAGATCGGAAACGAGGCGAACATCGCCTTGGAAAATTTGACGCCGATGAACTTGGAGGACATCAGCAGCGCCAGGCCGTAGGGCGGCGTGATCAACCCGAATGCCAGGGTCACGATGATCACCACGCCCATGTGAACCGGGTTGATGTCCGTCGTCTTGGTCAGGTCGGTGATGATGGGCATGAAAATGATGATCGCCGGAATGGCGTCGAGAAAATCGCCGATGATGATGAACAGCAGCACCAGCAGCAGCATGATCATGAAAGGGTCGTTGCCCGCCGCGCTGGCGATCCAGCCCGACACCACCGCCGGCCCACGCAGGTAGGCGAGCATCCAGCCGAAGGTCGATGCGGCCGCAATCGTGATCAGCGGAATCGAGTAGAGCAGCCCGGTCATCGCCATGTCGTGCGGCAGCTGCCGCAGGTAACCGCGATTGAGGAGGGGAATGACCACAAGGACGATGTACACGACCGCGACCACGCCGGCTTCGGTGGGCGTGAAGAACCCGGTCAGGATGCCGCCCATGATGATCAGCGGTATCACCAGCGGCAGCGAAGCCTTTTTCGCCGCATCGGTAACTTCGCCGAATGACGAGCGCTTGCGGCGGAACCCGACCGGGCCGAAAAAATGGCTGTAGATCATCAGGCCGATGCCGACGAACACGCCGGGCACCACCCCGCCGAGAAACAGGCCGCCGATGGACACGTTGCCGGTCGCGCCATAGACGATGGCCATGATGCTGGGCGGGATGAGGTTGGCCATGGTCGAGGCCGAGGCGATCAAAGCTGCGATAAAGCCGGGGTCATAGCCCTCGCGCTTCATGTCCGGCCCGAGGGTGCGCGTCAGCACCGCCACATCGGCTGCGGACGACCCTGATATGCCGGCGAAGAACATGCTGAACAGCGTCACCACCTGCGCGAGGCCGCCGCGCACATGGCCGATCAGCGCCTGCGACAGGGTGATCATGCGCGCCGTGACATTGGCCGCCGTCATCAACTCACCGACCAACAGGAAAAACGGCACCGCCAGCAGGGCTTCCACGTCGATACCGTTGAAGAGCTGGGTCATGATCGAGGGCAGGCCGATGGGCGTGAAGGCGGTCACCGCGAGCACGCCGGCAATCAGCGCGAAAGCGACCGGGACACCCATGTAGCCGAGGAACAGGAACAGGGATGCCATGGTGAAAATAAGCATGCCGTTGCTGGTCATAGCGGAGAACTCCCCGGACCGCCGTGGGATGCCGCGCCCCGCGGTTCGGCAAAACCATGCTTCCAGCCATTGACCAGTTGCTCGACGGCAAACAACGCCACCAGCGCCCCGGACAACGGGATGGCGGCGTACAAACTGGAGAGCGGCGTCATCGAGGGCATGCGCAGGCTGCGAAAGCCGTCGAGAAAATTAAGGTAGCCGAAATAGACCATGCAGATGGCCACAACCAGAACCACCAGGCGGTTGAACACCTCGAAAAAAAGACGTTTGTTGCCCGACAGCGATTCGGCCAGGACCGCAAGGTAGAGGTGGTCGTTGCGCCGCGTCGCCGCCGCCGTGCCGATAAACACCCCGTAGATGAAAAAGGTCATGGTGACCTCCTGCAGCCACAGCCAGGGGCTGCCTATGGTACGGGTGACGATGTCGCAGATCACCGTGATGGTGAAACCGGTTATGGCCACTCCGCACAACACCATCAACACCCGTTCTATGACGTCGAAGGCACGCCACTTCAGGTGGCGCTGCGCCTGCAGGACCAGTGTGATCGTTTCACTCATGGAGGAGATATCCGGAGTTACAGGTGGGGAAAACGCCGGCACAGGGCGCCCCGGACGCGCCCACTCGGGCACGTCCGTGCGGATGCTTTACCGGGGCAAACGATTACTTGATGTTGCGCACCATGCCCAGGATCTTCACCGCGTGCGGCCCGAGTTCCTTGGCCAGCTTGTCCTGAATGGGCGCGCCGACTTTTTCGAAACCCGACTTGTCCACGCCGGTGACGATCTTCACGCCGAGTTTTTCCAGCTTGGCGCGCGACTCGCGCTCCATCTCGAAGGCCTTGGCCGGCTGCACGGCGTTGAGCGCATCGGCCGCGCCCTGCACCCATTTTTTCTGGTCGGCGTTGAGGCTGCTCCACAGCTTGTCGCTGACAAACAGCACCGAGTTGTTGGCCTCGTGCTCGGTCACCGACATGACCGGCGCGACCTCGTAGTGCTTGTTGATGAAGTACACGGTATAGCCGTTCTCGGCAAAATCAACCACGCCGGTCTGCAGCGATGTATATACATCACCAAATGGCATGTGCACGATTTGCGCGCCATAGGCGGGGAACAGCGTGTCTTCGGTCACCGTGGCCTGGACGCGGACCTTGAGGTTTTTCAGCGCGGCGATATTTTTAATTTCCTTTTTGCCGTACAAATTGCGCAAGCCCTGGCTGCCCAAGGTCAGCATGTGGGCGCCCTTGACCTTGCTCGCGTACATGTCCTTCATCGCCGCGATGACCTTCGGGTCGGTCAAGACCTTGACGGCATGCGCGTCACTGCGAAAAATGAAATGCAGCGAAAACACCCCCGACTCGGGCTGTATGGTCGATGAATTGGCGGTCGAGACCAGCACGAAGTCGATATCGCCGGTCTGCACTTTTTGCAGGCTCTGCGCCTCGGACCCGAGCTGTGCACCCGGATACTGGTTGATTGACATCGTGCCCTTGCTCAGCTCCTCCAGCTTTTTGTTGAACACATCGGCACCAAAGGCATAGGCGCTGGTGCGCGGCTGGTCGTAGGCAAACGAGAATTCTTTTTTCTGCGCCTCCGCCGCAGACGAAAGCATGGCGAACCCCGCGCACAGGGCAATGCCGCGGATGATGGAAACGGGCCTGAAACTGGACATGATTTGACTCCTCCTCGATTCGCCATCGGGAAACCCAATCGGAAAAGCCAATAGGGATCGATGACAAGACGCTCTTGGCGGCGACTATGGGCAGTAGAGCTTAGCCGAAATATATTGTCAACAACGCGCCAGAAACGCTTTTTTGCGCAACGACTCGACAACCAAGCTAGGGAAGCTCTGATTAAGTCCATAAATCGTCATTCCCGCGAAAGCGGGAATCCATTTTGACTCAATGAATCCACGCTTTAGGTCAAGGTGGATTCCCGCTTTCGCGGGAATGACGGACTTAATCAGAGCTTCCCTAGGATTAAGTCGCCGGGACAGGGTGGGCGTCGCCGATGGCCACTTCACGACGCACGAAGCTGCCGTCCGCCAGCCGGTCACGATGGTCAAGCCAGACCTCCCAGCGCAGTCCGGGTCGCGCCGCCGCGCTGAATAAACCGTACCACCACAAGGGGTCACGAATGGTGGCGTGGGCGTTCTCGCCGTTGGGCAAGTGCTTGCCGGCCGGATAAACCGCCACCGAGGCAAATACGAACAACGTGGCGTAGCCAAACAACTCCCCGATAATCCAGGCCAGGTCTTCCTCCGGACAATGTTCCAGCACATCGGTGCAGACGACGCCGTCGAATTGCCCTGCGGGCAACGCGCCAAAAGGCAGATAACCGGGATCGTAGCACTGGATGAAATCGACACCCCAGTAGTCCTGGACGCTGTCGAACTGCCCGACAGCCCCGCCCTCGAGCGCATGGGACAGGTACTGCGTGCCCTTGCCGCTGCCGTAGTCAAGGATATTGGCCGCGCGTGTCGCATCAATCAAGCACTTGATGCGCACCGCCTGCGGCGCGAGGCTCTTTCCCGGAAAGGTCTGCGCCGCGGGCAAGCCCGAAGACTTCTCACCTTCCAGGTGCATGGTGCGGTACTGCGCCAAAAGCTCGAGGTAACGCGGGCTGGGTCGTTCGCGGGTGAATTTGCCTGGCATGTTTCGCCGCTACCGGTAAATTTTCATCTTAGGGAAGCTCTGATTAAGTCCGTCATTCCCGCGAAAGCGGGAATCCACCTTGACCTAAAGCGTGGATTCATTGAGTCAAAATGGATTCCCGCTTTCGCGGGAATGACGATTTATGGACTTAATCAGAGCTTCCTTAGCGCAACAGCCGCGACAGAACGGCCTCGAGTTGCGCGGGATCGATGCGGTAATCCCAATCGTGGGCCGCAGCCGCGGAACCGGCCACCGGCGTGCCCGTCACACGCTCATAGCTCTGGCCCAATTGCGCCGCCAGGATACGGATGAACTCGGCGCCGCGTTCGAAATTGTGCAATTCCACATAGACCGCATCGGTCGGCGCAAATACGATGTTGGACAATCCCGACCCGGTGCCGGCAGCGACGATTTGCGCGCGCGAGAACAGCGCGAGTTGTTCGGCAAACGACATCTCCCCGGCCAGCACGGTGCGAAAGCCGTGGCCCGCCAGCAGGCCTTCGATCTCGGCTTCATTGACGATATGCCGCATGGCGGCGTCGCGGCGCGATACAAACAGGCGAGAACCGTCATGCGGCGGCGCGGCGCGCCCGAGCAGGCTGCGGCGCAACCACAACAGTGCCGCCGGATGCAGGTGGAATTCATCCGACCAGAGTGAGGGCACCCACAGCGTGTCGAAGCGGCAGGCCTCCCCGGGAGCCACACGCAACAGGCGCGATTCACTGATCCCCAGCATGGCAAGGGCTTCGAGCTGCGCCGGCGCAATATCGGCGCCCACCACCAGGCGCAGCGACGCGAGTCCGGGCTGCTGTGCAATGGTCAGCAATCGCGGCAGGCAATCGACCAGCCAGTGGTAATACGAGGGGCGGCTGCCAAGCAGCACGCAGGGTTCACCCACCCGCGTTACTGCGGCGGGCAGGCGCAGCGTGACGGCGTCGCCCCGCGCCGCCGCCACCCAGGGCGAACGCGACGGATTGGCCGCGAGGCTCTGGTGCAGCGTATCAACAAGCAGTCCGGCCTCATCCGAGTAAAGCAGCCACTCGCCGCCAAGCAGTGTCACCTCCGGCACCGAGGCCAGCCAGGGCCGGAAGCGCCAGGGAAAATTGCGCCATGCCGGCTCGATTTCCGCCGGGACCACAATGGCATCGGCGCGCGCAAGCCAGTCCTCGTGCGCGCGCAAGGTCGTCACGAATTCATTGTGCATGGCATCCCCGTTCATCACGAAGCTATACCATAGGCGTCATCGCTTTGACAAACGGCCGAAGGCCCGGGGGACCATCGCACGCACGCCCCCTGACGCGGTCGGCACTTTTGCGGCAAACTCTCGCCTTGCAGCAAATACAACGGAGGAAACCCCCATGAACACCAGCATGCCCCTACCGCGCAAGGCCGCCCTCACCGCGCTTGCATCCGTCATTTCGATTGCCGCGAGCCTGCTCATGCCGGCAAGCGCCGGCGCGCAGGAAATCACGCTGCGCGCGGTCAGCGCCTTTCCCGAAAACAGCATTTACGTCACACGCTTCGTGAAGTGGATCGAACAGGTCAACAAGGAGGGCAAGGGCGTATTGCAGGTCAACTTCATCGGCGGCCCCAAAGCCATCCCGACCTTCGAGATGGGCAATGCGGTCAAGACCGGCGTGGTCGACATCGGCCTTTCGACCGGCGCCTACTACACCAACCTCATGCCCGAAGCCGATGCCTTGAAAATGGCCCAGGTCACCATGGCCGAGCAGCGCAAGAACGGCGCCTTTGAGCTGATCAATGAGATCTGGGCGAAAAAGGCCAACATGTATTACCTCGGCCGCCCGATCGAGCACCAGCCCTTTCACCTCTACATCAACAAGAAAATCGACAAGCCCGACCTCACCGGCATGAAGATCCGCATCACGCCGGTGTACCGCGACTTTTTCCAGGCGCTGGGCGCCAACGTCATCGTCACGCCCCCTGGCGAGGTCTACACCGCGCTCGAACGCGGCGTAATCGACGGCTACGGCTGGCCGATAGGCGGGATTTTCGACTTCAACTGGCAGGAAAAAACCAAGTACCGCGTCGACCCGGGGTTTTACAACGCCGAGGTTTCGGTGGTGATGAACCTCGATGCTTGGAAAAAGCTGACCGCGCCGCAACGCGCCTACCTGCAAAAGCAGGTGCTCGCCATGGAGGCGCTCAACGTCGACTGGTTGCGCAACAACGAGGAAGAAACCAAGCGCCAGGCCGCGGCCGGCATCGAGACCATCAAGTTTGATGCGGCGACGAGCAAGCAGTTTTACGACAAGGCCTACGAAGTGGGCTGGGCCGGTGCCATCAAGGCCAGCCCGGAGTACGGCGAGAAGCTGAGAAAAGCACTGAGCAAGTAAGCACTACCGCCCCGGCGAGGCGGACTTAACGCAATCCACCCCCGCGCGAGCGGGGGTGATGCCAACCCAGGATCCATGGAAAAACTCTCCGCCCTCTACGGCAGGCTTCTCGACGCATTGGCGCTCGCCGCCTGCGCCGTGCTGTTCCTGATGATGCTGATGATCTGCGGCGACGTGCTGCTGCGCAATGTGCCGCTCATCCCGGGCCTGCGCGGGCTCGCCTGGTCGAATGAACTCTCCGAGAGCATGCTGTACCTCATCACCATGCTGGTGGCGCCGTGGATATTGCGCCGCGGCCAGCACATCCGCGTCGACATCGTGCTGGTGGTGCTGCCGCGCCGCGTGGCCTGGTACTGCGAATGGATCTCCGACGCCCTCGCCCTCGCCTGCTGCCTGATCATCATGGTCTACGGCTTCAGCGCGGCGATCAGCAGTTACAAGTCAGGTTCGATGGTGATCAAGACGCTGGTGACACCGGAGTGGTGGGCGCTCGCGCCGCTGCCCATCGCCTTTGCCCTGCTCGCCATCGAGGTGGTGTTTCGCATGCACAGGCTGTACGAGGGCGAACGCGGCCCGCGCCACGACGCGGTGTCGGCGGCATGATGAACCTGAGCACGAGCCCGAGCGCAAGTGCGAGCCTTGGTGGCGCGAGCCTTCGCGGTGCGAGCGTAACGGGTGCGAACGTATGAGCTGGCAGGCGGCGGCGTGGCTGATGCTCGGCGGCTCCACCGTGCTGATTTTCATCGGCCTGCCGGTGGCCTTTTGCTTCCTCGTCATCAACCTCATCGGCGCCTGGCTGTTCCTCGGCGGCGAACCGGGCATGGTGCAGCTGGCGCGCTCGAGCGTGTCTTCGGTCACCAGTTTCGCCCTCACGCCCATTCCGCTGTTTGTGCTGATGGGCGAAATACTGTTCCACACCGGCATTGCGGTCAAAGTCATAGACGGCATCGAACGCCTGATACACGAAGTGCCAGGTCGCCTCGCCGTGGTGGCGGTGGTCGCCGGCACCGTGTTCTCGGCCATTTCCGGCTCGACCATCGCCACCACCGCCATGCTGGGCAGCCTGATGGTGCCGGTGATGCTAAAGCGCGGCTACCACCCGACCATGGCCACCGGCCCGATCATGGCGATAGGCGCGGTGGACATGCTCATCCCGCCCTCGGCGCTCACCGTGCTGCTTGGCAGCCTGTCGGGGATATCCATTTCCAAGTTGCTGATCGGCGGCGTCATGCCCGGTCTGCTGCTTGCCGCCGCCTTTGTCGTCTACATCATCGTGCGCGTCAAGCTCGATCCAAAACTCGCGCCGCGCTCGGCCATAGAGGAATACTCGGGCTGGGAAAAGCTGCGGCCGTTTTTCCAGTACGTGCTGCCGCTGGTATCGATTTTCGGCATCGTCGTCGCTTCAATGGCGGCCGGCTGGGCCACGCCGACCGAATCGGCGGCCATCGGCGCCCTTGCCACCCTCGCGCTCGCCCTCGTTTATCGCGCGCTGTCGCTCGCCAACCTGGTTGCCGCCTTGCGCGGCACCGCCGGCATCTCCGGCATGATCCTGTTCATCATTGTCGGCGCCACCACTTTTTCACAGATCCTGTCGTTTTCTGGCGCATCCAACGGGCTGGTGCAGCTCATCACCGGCCAGGGCCTGCCGCCGATGGTGGTGATCGCCGGCATGATGCTGATCCTCATCTTCCTCGGCATTTTTGTCGACCAGGTGAGTATGATGATGATCACCCTGCCGATTTTCATGCCGGTGGTGCAGGCCTTCAACATCGACCTCGTCTGGTTCGGCGTGATGTTCCTCATTTGCATGCAGCTGGGGCTGCTGCTGCCGCCGCACGGCATGCTGCTGATGACCATGAAGGGCGTGGCGCCGCCGCAGGTCAGCATGGGCCATATTTTCCAGGCGGTGACGCCTTACGTGCTGATGAGCATTGTCGTGCTGATCCTGGTTTTTTTCGTGCCGGCGGTGGCGGTATGGCTGCCCGGCCTGATCGGATGATGAGGAACTAAATGGAACGTTCATTCACCGAAGAAGTGGAACTGCTCAAGCTCGGCGAAGGCGACACCTTCAACGGCGAGGGCATACTCGCCGTGACCAAGGCGCTGCTGCAGTCGGGCGTGTCTTACGTCGGCGGCTACCAGGGCGCGCCGGTGTCGCACATGATGGACGTGTTGAACGATGCGCGCGACATCATGGACGAGCTGGGCATCCACATCGAGACCAATGCCTCGGAGGCCGGTGCTGCGGCGATGCTTGGCGCCTCGATCAATTACCCGATACGCGGCGCGGTAACCTGGAAGTCCACCGTAGGCACCAACGTCGCCTCCGATGCGCTGTCCAACCTCGCCTCGGCCGGGGTCAAGGGCGGCGCGCTGATCGTCATTGGCGAGGATTACGGCGAGGGATCGTCCATCATCCAGGAGCGCAGCCACGCCTTTGCCACCAAGTCGCAAATATGGCTGCTCGATCCGCGCCCCAACCTCACCACCATCACCAATATGGTGGAAAAAGGCTTTGAATTATCCGAAGCCTCGAGCACGCCGGTATTCCTCGAGCTGCGTATCCGCGCCTGCCACGTGCACGGCAGCTTCAAGACCAAGGCCAACAAGCGGCCGCTGGTGTCGACGCGCGACGCACTCGAGAACCCCGATTTCGACTATAGCCGCATCTGCCTGCCACCGGCCACCTACGCGCAGGAAAAACAAAAAATAGAAGTGCGCTGGCCGGCGGCGGTAAAGTTTATCCGCGAGCACAAGCTCAACGAGTTCTTTGACGGCGACCTCGCCGACACCGGCATCATTTGCCAGGGCGGCCTGTACAACGCCACCGTCCGCGCGCTGCAGCAACTGGGCCTTGCCGACGCCTTTGGCGAAACACGCATTCCGATTTACTGCCTTAACGTCACCTACCCGCAGATTCCCGAGGAGGTGGTGCAGTTTTGCAGTGGCAAATCGGCGGTGCTGATTGTCGAGGAAGGCCAGCCGGCCTATATCGAGGAATCCATTCTCGCCACGTTGCGCCGCCACGAAGTGAACGCCACGCGTATTTTCGGCAAGCAAGCGGGCAAGCAGGACAACGTGGTGTTCCCGCTTGCCGGCGAATACACCGGCGAGACGGTGTTGAACGGCGTGGCGCGCTTTGTCGAGGCGGCGGCGCCGCGCGGCCTTGACCTGTCGGCAGTGCGCGCCACCTACGAGCGCCTGGTGTCGTCAAAGAAAAAGGCCGCCGACATGCTCGGCGTGCCTGTGCCGGCACGCCCGCCGGGCTTTTGCGTCGGCTGCCCGGAGCGTCCGGTGTTCTCGGCGATGAAACTCGTCGAGCGCGACCAGGGCAAGCTGCACATCTCGGCCGACATCGGCTGCCACCTGTTTTCGACGCTGCCGCCGTTCAATATCGGCAACACCGTCCTGGGCTACGGCCTGGGCCTCGCTTCGAACTCGGCCATCGATCCGCTGTTTTCGCGCCGCACCGTCACCATCATGGGCGACGGCGGCTTCTGGCACAACGGCCTCACCTCGGGCATCGCCAACTCGGTGTTCAACCGCGACGACGGCATCCTGGTAATCATGAAAAACGGCTACACCTCGGCCACCGGTACGCAAAACATCCCCTCCTCGCCACACCAGACCGAGTTCAAGGCCGCCGACATGGGCATTGAGCGCACGCTCAAAGGCCTCGGTGTGTCGTGGATGAAAACGGTGAACAACTACCATGTCGCCGACATGGCCAAGACCCTGCGCGACGCCATGACCAGTTCCTACCAGGGCCTCAAGGTGATCATTGCCGAGGGTGAATGCCAGCTCGAGCGGCAGCGGCGCATCAAACCGATCAACGCGGCGAAAATGCAACGCGGCGAGCGCGTGTTGCGCACGCGCTTTGGCGTGGATGAGGACACCTGCTCGGGCGATCACTCCTGCATCCGCCTCTCCGGCTGCCCCTCGCTCACCATCAAGGCATCGAGCGATCCGCTCAAGGTCGACCCGGTGGCGCACGTGAACAACAACTGCGTCGGCTGCGGCCTGTGCGGCGAGGTGGCCCACGCCGCCATCCTCTGCCCGTCGTTTTATCGCGCCGAAATCGTGCAAAACGCCAACGCCTGGGACCGCTTCCTGGCGCGCCTGCGCACGGGCTTCATAAACCTGCTGCAACCGGCCTGAACGGTGACACCATGACCGATACGAAAACAGCGACGCAAATCCCGACGAAAGCGCTACCCGAACGTCCCCTCACCATTCTGGTTGCCGCCCTCGGCGGTGAAGGCGGCGGCGTGCTGGCCGACTGGATCATCGCCGCGGCAACGGCGCAGGACTATCCTGTGCAGTCGACTTCCATCCCCGGCGTGGCGCAGCGTACCGGCGCCACCACGTATTACGTCGAGCTTTATCCGGCGCGCAGCAGCGAACTCGCCGGCCGCCGGCCGGTGATGACGCTGACCCCCGCCCCCGGCTACGTCGATGTGATGGTTGCCTCGGAGTTGCTCGAAGCCGGTCGCGCCATGATGAACGGCTTTGTCACCTCTGACCGCACCACGCTGATCGCCTCCAACCATCGCATCTACACGACACTGGAAAAAATGCAAATGGGCGACGGACGTTTTGACAGCGATCGCATCGTCAAGGCCGCCGCCGACCTCGCCAAGCGCGCCATCCTGTTCGACATGGCGGAAATCGCGACCCGCTCGGGTACGGTGATCAGCGCGGTACTATTCGGCGCCCTCGCCGGCTCGGGCGCGCTGCCGCTGCCGCGCGCCACCTGTGAGGACGCAATTCGAAAAACGGGCAAGGGCGCAGAGGCCAGCCTGCGCGGATTTTCCGCCGGTTTCGAGCACGCCGCGGCCGGAACACGGCAGGGGCAACAGCTGGAAATGCCCGTCTGGCGCGGCTCTCCAGCCGATCGTGTGCGTGCGGCATTCCCCGCCGTGACGCATACAATGCTCGATGAAGGCGTCGCGCGCTGCGTAGACTTCCAGGACAAGGCCTATGCCGACCTGTACCTGGACCGCGTCGAACCGGTGTTAAAGCTCGACGGCGATGACTACAAGCTGACCAATGAGACCGCGCGCTTTCTCGCGCTGTGGATGTGCTACGAGGATGTCATCCGCGTTGCCGACCTCAAATCGCGCAAAAGCCGCTTTGAACGCGTGCGCAAGGAAGTCCAAGCCAAACCAGACGAGCCGGTGCATATCGTCGAATACCTCAAACCCGGCGTGGAGGAAATGGCGGCACTGCTGCCCGGCCCGCTGTCGAGGGCCTTTCTTGCCTTCGCCAAAAAGCATGGCCTCACCCACAAGCTCAACGTCGGCCTGTATGTGAAGACCACCAGCATGTTCGGCTTCCTGATGCTGCGCAGCCTCGCCTGGCTGCGCCCGCTTCGGCGCATGACGGCGCGCTACGGCGAGGAGCAGGCGCTGATTACGCGCTGGCTCGCGACAACCGTCGATGCAGCGGCACGTGACCACGGCCTTGCCTTGCAGATCGCGCTGTGCGGCCGGCTGATCAAGGGCTATGGAGACACGCATAGACGCGGCAAGGACAATTTCCTGCGCATCCTCAACACCATAGCCGTCGACAACACCGTCAACGGCGCCAACTTCGACAGCGACCAGGCGCGCGCCGGGGCGATACACAAGGCACGGGAAGCGGCACTGGCGGATCCGGAAGGCCGCGCGCTGGAGGGCACACTCGCCAGCCACGGCATCATCCCGCTACCGCCCAAGGCCAAGACCATCCAGTTCATGAAACGGCCGACGGCCAACAAGGCGGCGTAAACCGTGGCTATCTTTGTCATTCCGAGCGTAGCGAGGAATCTGCTTTTGCCAAGTCGAAAAGCAGATTCCTCGGCCTGCGGCCTCGGAATGACAGTATTGCGGGTTTAAGGCATTTTTCTGCCCAAATAATATGGAACGTTCCTTTGCCTCCGAAATCGAGTCGCTCAAACTGGGTGATGGCGACGTATTCCACGGCGAAGGCATCCTCGCCGTAACCAAGGCGCTGCTGCAGTCGGGCGTGTCCTATGTCGGCGGTTACCAGGGCGCGCCGGTTTCGCACCTCCTGGACGTGATGGTGCAGGCGCGCGACTACCTCGACACCCTGGGCGTGCACGTCGAGGCCTGCACCAACGAGGCCGCGGCCGCGGCCATGCTGGGCGCGTCGATCAACTACCCGGCGCGCGGTGCGGTGACCTGGAAGTCCATAGTCGGCACCAACGTCGCCTCCGATGCGCTGTCCTACCTGTCCACCGCCGGCGTGCTCGGCGGCGCGCTGATCGTGGTGGGGGAGGACTACGGCGAGGGCGCCAGCGTGGCGCTCGAGCGCAGCCATGCCTTTGCCATGAAGTCGCAAATGTGGCTGCTCGATCCGCGCCCCAACCTCGCCACCATCGTCGACATGGTCGACAAGGGCTTTGCGCTGTCCGAGGCGACCAACACGCCGGTGATGATGGAATTGCGCATCCGCGCCTGCCACGTGCAGGGCCAATTTGTCGCGCGCAACAATGTCTCCCCCGCAGTCTCGACACAACGGCAGCTCGACGGCCCGCCGGCTTTCAACTACGAGCGCCTGTCGCACCCGCCGGCGACCTTCAGGCAGGAAAAACTCAAGGCCACGGTACGCATGCCCGCGGCAAGGAAGTTCATCGCCGAATACAAACTCAACGAGTTGTTTGCCGGGGAAGAAACCGGTGTCGGGCTCCCGAGTGTCGGACTCATATGCCAGGGCGGCCTGTACAACAGCCTGCAGCGCGCGCTGCGATTGCTTGGACTGGCCGATGACTTTGGCAACAGCCGCCTGCCGATACTCGCGCTCAACGTCGTTTATCCGCTGGTACCCGAAGAAATCACCGCCTTTTGCTCGGGCAAGCGCGCGGTGATGGTGATCGAGGAAGGCATGCCCGAATTTATCGAGCAGGACATCGCCACCACGCTGCGCCGCGCGGCAAGCGAAACCGGGCTCGCCCACCTGTCGCAGACGCGACTGCACGGCAAGGACATGCTGGAGATGGCCGGCGAATACACCGCGGAAGTCTTGGTGCGCGGCCTTGCGCGCTTTGTCGCCGCGTACGCCGCCCACCTCGACACCTCGCCTGGCATGCGCTGGCTGGAGGGCGTCGACACGGTGCGTTCGCGCGCCGGCGCGCTGATCGGCGCCGCGCTGCCACCGCGGCCGCCGACCTTTTGCGTCGGTTGCCCCGAACGCCCGGTGTTTGCGGCGATGAAACTGGCCAAGCGTGACATCGGCGAGCCGCATGTCTCAGCCGACATCGGCTGCCACGCCTTTGCCACCTTCGAGCCGTTTTCACAGGGCAATACCATTTTGGGTTACGGCATGAGCCTCGCCAGTTCCGCCGGGGTCGGACCGATGATGTCCAAACGCCCGCTGGCGATCATGGGCGACGGCGGTTTCTGGCATAACGGCCTGCTCTCGGGGGTGGCCTCCAACCTGCTCAACGGCGGCGACAGCGTGCTGGTGATCATGAAAAACGGCTACACCTCGGCCACCGGCACGCAAGAAGTCATTTCCACACCCAACGCCTCGGCGCGCGACCTGGCGCAGGAAAAAAGCGCGGTGCACGCCGACCGGTCCATAGAAAACACGCTGCGCGGTGCCGGCGTGACCTGGCTGCGCAATGTCTACACCTACAAGGTGGCCGAGATGGCGCAGACCCTGCGCGACGCCTTCGCCTCGCCCGAACCCGGCCTCAAGGTGATCATCGCCGAGGCCGAATGCCAGCTCGAGCGCCAGCGCCGCATCCGTCCCATACTCGCCGGCCTGCTGCAGCGTGGCGAGCGCGTGGTGCGCACGCGTTTTGGCGTCGATGAGGACACCTGCTCGGGCGATCACTCCTGCATCCGGCTATCGGGCTGCCCGTCGCTGACGGTAAAACCCTCGTCCGATCCGCTCAAGGTCGACCCGGTGGCGCATGTCAACAACAGCTGCGTCGGTTGCGGCCTGTGCGGCGAAGTGGCGCATGCGGCCATTCTCTGCCCGAGTTTTTATCGCGCCGAGATTGTGCAGAATGCGAGCGGCTGGGACCGCCTCAAGTGGCAGCTGCGCAACGGCTTCATTGGATGGCTTCAGCCCACTTAGCACCTCGCCAAAAACATAACTAATCCGTCATTCCGGGGCCGCACAGCGGAACCCGGAATCCATGGGGTTAATGCTCAACCAACCCCATGGATTCCCGCTCCCCGATTAAGGCATTCGAGGACAAGTTTCGCGGGAATGACGGAAAATAGGCCGTCTTCCCCGATTTTACTCACGACAATTCATTGAACGAGCAACTCAGGAATTACGCATGACAAAAACCTTCACCGTCGAGTACCCCATCCTGTTTTCGCACTGTGACCCGGCCGGAATCGCCTATTTCCCGCGCCTGTTTGATCTGCTGCACCAGGCCATGGAGGCCTGGTTCAACGACGGCGTCAATGAGCGTTATTCCGACCTGTTGATGAAAAAGCGCATCGGCGCGCCCACCGTGAGCATGCAGTGCGATTTCATCAGTCCGGCGTTTTTTGGCGACAAGCTGCGCATAGAGTTGTCGGTGGTGCGCATCCGCAACAGTGCGATCGACCTCGCCTACGACGCCAAAGTGGGCGAGCGGGCCTGCCTCAAGGCGCGCCACAGCATCTGCACCTTCTCGCTCGAGACCTACAAGGCAATTCCGGTGCCAGACTCCCTGCGCGAGCGCATGCAAGCCTACCTCGCCGACGAAACCCCCGTTCTGCTGCGGCAACAGCCCGATTTGGCCAAATAGCGCGGCGTTTCGAGGCCGCAAGGTCGATTGGCCAGTCAAGGTTGCGGCCGGCCCAAGTAAGGCGGAAAATCGGCTTTGTGCACCACCCACAGCAAGCCAGCCAGGAGGAATCATGTCCGCAGTCCTGCAACCCGATAACGCAAAAACGGTAGCCGCCCAGCGCAAGGCGTTTTACGACAAGATCGACACGGCCAACTGCACCCCCTTGTGGGAAGTGCTGCACAACCTGGTCACCCCCACGCCCAATACGCCGTGCAAGCCCTACCTGTGGAAATGGGCCACGGTCTGGCCCTGGATCAAGGAAGCCGGTGAACTGATCAGCGCCAAGGAAGCCGAGCGCCGCGTGCTGGTGCTCGAGAACCCGGGCTTGCGCGGCCGCTCGCGCATCACCCACAGCCTTTACGCCGGCCTGCAAATGATCATGCCCGGCGAAGTCGCCCCGGCGCACCGCCACTCGCAGTCGGCGCTGCGCTTCATCCTGCAGGGCGGCGGCGCCTACACCGCCGTCGATGGCGAAAAAGTCACCATGAACCTGGGCGACTTTGTCATCACCCCCTCCTGGTGCTATCACGACCACGGCAACCCGTCGAACGAACCCATGGTCTGGATGGACGGCCTCGATGTGCCCATCGTCGAGTTGCTCGATGCGCAATTCCTCGAGCGCCCGAGCGAGGAAATGCAGCACATCGACCGCACCGAGGGCGACAACCTCGCGGTGTTCGGCAACACCATGAAACCGGTGGAGTACAAGGCCAAGAGCCGCACCTCGCCGCTTTTCTGGTACCCCTACGGCCGCACGCGCGAGGCGCTCGAGACAATGCAGCGCGGCCACGACCCGCATGCCTGCTGGGGCTTCAAACTGCAATACACCAACCCGGTGACCGGCGACTGGGCGATGCCCACCATCGGCACCTTCATGCAACTGCTGCCCAAGGGCTTCAAGGGCAAGGCCTACCGTTCCACCGACTCGACGGTCTATGCCGTGGTCGAGGGCAAAGGCAAGGCGGTCATCAACGGCCAGAGCTTTGCCTTCGGTCCCAAGGACGTATTCGTCTGCCCGTCCTGGATGCCTTACACGCTCGAAGCAGACGAGGAAACGGTGTTGTTCAGCTTCTCCGACCGTCCGGTGCAGCAGGCACTCGACCTGTGGCGTGAAGTGATCTGAGCTTAATCGCTGCATAAAAAAAGGCCGGCTATATGCCGGCCTTTTTTTGCCTGCGGTTCCAGGCAAAACTTCAGAGTTGTGCGTAGGCCTCGTATAACGCCGTCGAGGCCGAGTCGCCAAGATCGCGCGTCAGCACATCGAACTTCGCGCGCAGGCTGTCCGCATCCATTGGCTCCGCGGGCATGCCTTTGAAATTCGGGCTGTCGCGCAGCAGGCGTTTGCCGCCGCGCAAGCGGACCTGCACACGCGTATGCCAGCCGGACTGCGCTTTGAAATCCGTTGGCAGCAGCACAAGGCGCAGGCTCGCGCAGGCAGCGCGAATACCCGGATCGGCAAGTGCCGACACGTCGAAGGAACGCGGATCGGCCGGATCGCGGTAAAGCGCGAGTGCCACGCAAAAAGGCACGCTGTACTGCGCCTGCATGACATCCTGCGGCACGCGGATGTCATGGTGGCTGAGCAGCTTGGGTGCTCCCTCAACCTGGATCTCCTCCACATCCTGGGGCGCGAACGCATGCTCGGCCATCAAGGCGCGCAAGGCGCGAACCGGCGTGTGCGCCGTAACGTGGCATGGATAGGACTTGATGCAGATATTGCGCGTTTCCCACTCTGTTCCCAGAACCGCCGTGAGGCGTGCGGCGTCGCCGTCGCGACAATACGTCTCAAGAAAGCCGAAGCGCCCTTCCAGTACGGTCTCGGGCCCGTTCACGCCCTCGGCGGCGAGCCGCGCCGCAAGCACGCCTGATTCGGCGGCGCGGCCCAGATGCAGTTTTTTGACCTGAGCACCGCCCTTGGCCTTGGTGAAGGCAAGTAGCCCAGACGAGAGCGAACCGGCCAGTCCCAGCGCATCGGTGAGCTGGCCGGCATCCAGCCGCAGCAGGCGCCCCGCAGCAGCCGCAGCACCATAGGGCCCGGTCAGACCCGGTGCGTGAAAGCCCAGTCCCTCACTGCTGTGGTGCGAAGCCGCGCCGATGCGGAACATGACTTCGCAGCCGGCCACGAACGCCGCCAGCAACTCCCGGCCGCTCGCGCCGGTTTCCTGCGCGATGGCAAGAGCCGGAGGGAGCAACACCGCGCCCGGATGCACGCCTGCGCCCGGATACCGCAGGCTGTCCTGCTCGAAGGCATGCGCCAAAGCGCCGTTTACGAGCGCTGCGAACGGGGCATGCACGCGCGCTTCAGGCATACCGAACAGCGTGCATGGGCCACCCGCACCGTAGCGCTGAGCATAACGCGCGATACCCTTGCTCCATTCGAAACGGGCGCCATAGGTCGCCACGCCCACGGTATCGATGATGCAGGCACGTGCGCAGTCGAGTACATCCGCCGGGATGTCTTCGTAGGAAAGTCCGGCCGCGTAGGCGGCCAGCGTCTGCGCTGCGGTTGCGGTTGCGGCCATGTCTAGACCCCGGCGGCCTCGACGACCACTTCGTCGCCTTCGGCCCGCAGTGCCGCGCCCAGCGGCTCGCTGCGGCGTGCCAACGATTCCAGCCCTTCGTTCTCGCTCGCCAAGGGGCACAGTACTGTTTCGTTTTCGGCGTTGTGGCGCACGAACTGGAAGGCCACGCGCGATACCGATTTTCCCTGTACCTGCAGGCGCACCATCATGCCCAACCAGTCGCCATGCTTGCGGCCGCCATGGCCAGTATGGAAGGAGAAGCTCCCCAGTCCGTAGAAGATCGGCTTGCCACGGTAGAGCTCCACCGGCAGCGAACAATGCGGCCCGTGGCCCATGACGATGTCGGCACCCGCATCGACCGCAGCATGTCCTATCTCGCCCATATACTCCAGCACCTCCTCCCACAGACCCCAGTGGCAGGAAGCGACGAGCACATCGACCTCCTTGCGCAACGCAGCGATATCGTCCACAAAAGCCTGCAGATATTTCGGTTCAGCCCAGGTCTTGATCACCGGCGGCAGCCCGGGCCGGTTCATCGGTGGAATCTCCGGACGCACCTTGTGCATCGGCAGCTGGTATGCCGTGTTGCCTCGTATCACCGCCACGCCGGCAGCGTTGGGCCGCGCTTCGTGCTGCGTGGCCCAGTACACAGAGGTGCGCTGCAAAAAACCGAAACGCACGCCCTTGCGTTCGATGAGCATGGGCGCGCGCGCCGCACCGATGTTGGCACCGGCACCGGTGTGGGCGATACCGTAGGCGTCGAGCTGCGCCACCGAGTTGGTGATCGCCTCCTCGCCGAAATTCACGTTATTGGCTATGCCCACGCCGTGGATGCCGGCGCGACGCAAGGCCTCCCCACCTATTTGCGGTGCAATGAAAAAGCCCTCGTTGTCGGTCGAATGACTACGCGGTTCATACAGACAGCATTCGAGGTTGCTGAAAACGAGGTCGGTGCTGCGGAATTCCTCCCGCACCCGGCGAAACGGCTGGTCGGGGTCAGCGACGTTCATCAGGTTCACATCGCCGGTAAGGATGAGACTGGTGCTGGTCATGGCGTTCTCCCTTAGGGCGTCATCAGCTCGGCAATGCGGCCGGCATCGGCAAGTTTTTCGAGACCGAGCATGGCATCGCGTAGCGCCTCGACGCGGGCTTTGGGGAGAGCACGTGCCGCGAGTTTCTCGAATTTCGCGACGACGTCGGCCGCGCTCGCGAAGTTGCGCTCGCTGCCGCGCGGATATTCCTTTGCGCACTCCAGACGTTCGCCGTCGCGCAAGAAAACCTCGACACGCACCATATGCCGGAATTTTGCGCCCCTGGCGGTGATGGCGTCGTCGTGCCTGACTTGCACCCTCTCCGCCAGAGCCATGCGCGCGGGATCAGCGACGATGGCTTCGGAAAACTGGTCGACGAAGCAATCGCCTTCGAGCAACAGCGTGGCGACGCAAAAAGGCAGATTGAGTTGTGCCGAGGTCAGGCCCAGCGGACGGTATTTCCAACCGACGTGGTCCATAGTCACCTGCGAGCCGTGCACGACGATTTTCTCGATATCGGTCGCGCCGAAGGGGTGTTTCGCCTGCATTTCGCGGATAGCGTCAAGCGTGGTGTGATTGCTGCCGACGCAGGAGTAGAACTTGAGCGCAACGCCCATGGTCTGCCAGCTCTCACCCAGGCCCGCGGTGAGTTCCGCCAGATTGAAGCGGTCGGTGGAGCGCGAGAAGGTGGTGCAAAAACCGCCGTACTCGGACTCGAGCACGTTCTCTATGCCGGTAAATCCCTGCTCTGCAAACAGCGCGCCATACAGTCCGCTTTGCGCGGAACGTCCTGCGTGCATGCGCTTGACCATGGCGCCATATTGCGCCGCCATCAGGCCCGCAGCCTGGGTGCCGCCTATGCCAAGGGCGTGAACGGTCTTTTGCTCGTCCAGGCCCAAGCCGCGCGCCGCACCTGCGGCGGCGGAGAACACGCCGAGGGTCGCGCCCGAGTGCCAACCCTGGCCGATGTGCTCGGGCCCCATGCACAGTCCCACGCGCGGACCGATTTCATAGCCAGCCACCGCAGCAGCGAGAAATTCCTCCCCTGACATGCCGCGGCGAGTCTCGGCGATCGCGATCAACCCGGGCAGCACCACTGCCCCCACGTGCAGCACGCCGGCGCGGTGCACGTCGTCCAGTTCGAAACCCTGCACCTGGGTGCCATTGACGAGTGCGGCATGCGGTGCTGACAGCTTTTGCTTCGTTCCCCAGACCGCGCAGTCGCCGGCCCGGTCCAGACCGCCCAGCGTATCGCGCAGGATGCGGCTCCATTCCAGGTGCGCGCCATATAACGCGCAGCCCAGCGAATCGAGCATCAAAAGCTTGATGCGCTCGCGCACTTCGGGCGGGACCGCGACGTACTTCAGTCCGGATACGAAGCGGGCGATGCCGCGCGTGTGGGGATTGTCCTGCGATGCTTCGCTCATGCTCTACTCTCTTCCTTTTTTATGCCGTTTGTTATTTCGCAATACCTGCCACTTCAACCGCCGAGAATGCCCTCCACCCATTCCGCTGCGGCCAGTGCACGCGCATCGCCACCGCGCCTGGCGATGATCTGTATTCCCACGGGCAAGCCGTTCGGTCCTGTTCCGGCCGGGACGGTGATGCATGGAACGTGCATCAGCGTCCAGCTTCGATTGAATGCGGCGCTGCCTGTGGCGGCATGCCCCTTGGGCGCCTCGCCCGTGGTCGCCGCGCCCAGCAGGATGTCATGGTCCCTGAACACATCGTCCAGTGAACGCCGGCAATCCTCGGCCACCGCCTGCTTCGCATCGTACAGGACGGGGTCCACCGCCTGTCCTTGTTCAAGGCGCCCGCGCAACGCATCGCTCAGCGCGGCGCGGTGCGATTGCATTTCGAAGGCAAGCGCGCGCGCCATTTCGTAGTATTCGATGTCGTGGTGCGCGCGATCGGCCTGCGCAAATAGGGCCGGCATCACCGCCTCGGTGATGCGCGCCCCCGCGGCTGAAAATATCCGCACGGCGGCCTCCAGCAAGACAACGGTTTCCGGCTCGGCTTGTCCCCATTCGTGAGTACGCCATATCCCTACGCGCTCGACACGCCCAGTCGGGAATTCACGCAATGCAGGGCGGCCGGCCGCGGCCGACGCCAGCAGCGCGGCGTCGCGCACCGTCCGTGCCATCACGCCCACCGTGTCCAGCGATTCGGACAGCGGCTTTACGCCATGACGGTTGATCATGCCGAAGCTCGGTTTGTATCCGACAATGCCGCAATAGCTTGCCGGACGAATCAGCGAACCCCCGGTCTGCGTCCCCAGCGCAGCGGGCACCATGAAATCCGCCACGCTCGCCGCCGAACCGCTGGAGGAACCGCCGGGCGTGTGCGCCGGATTGAGCGGGTTCACGGTCCGACCAGGATGGCTGCTGGCAAACTCGGTCGTCACTGTTTTGCCACAAATGAGCCCTCCGGCGGCACGAATCAGCGCCACGCAAGCCGCGTCCCAAGCCGGTCTATGCCCCGCGTAGACAGGCGAGCCGTATTGGGTTGGCATATCGGCCGTGGCGATGATGTCCTTTACCGCGACAGGAAGTCCGTGCAGGGGCCCACGGATAGGACCGGCGTCTAGCACCTTTGCAGCGTGCAGCAGTTGCTCCGGATCAAGATGGGCCCAGGCGCCGATGGCGGGCTCGCGCACCGCAATGCGCTCAAGGTGCGCGCGCGCGACCTCTTCGGCGTCGACCGAGCGGGACTGCAGCCGCGCGGCAAGTTCGCACGCGGACAGCCGATTGAGTTCCATCAAAAGGGCGTCGCCTAAAAGGTCGCGCCCGACTTCAGGTAATGCCGCACGATTTCCTCGCCAGTGGCGAACCATACGCGCGGATGCCGGCGCATATAGGCAAAAGCGCGGTCCAGCGAATCAATGCGGTGCGGCACACCCATCATGAACGGGTGCAGGCAGACCGCCATGACCCGTCCCGACTGCACGCCCTCGCGGTAGAGCACATCGAACTGCCGTTTGATCATGGCCTCGAATTCGTCGGGGTTGCCGAAGCGGTAATAGATATGGGAGGAATCGTTGATCTCGTAGGAATACGGAATCGACACGATGCGCTTTCCGCCGACGTCCATGAGATAGGGTTGGTCGTCGTTGACCCAATCGGCGACATACAGGCAGCCCTCGTCAATTAGGTGGTCCAGCGTGTTCCAGGATTCGGCCAGCGCGGAACCGAGCCAGCCCACGGGCCGCTTGCCGCTCTCGACGGCGATCCGGTCGAGTGCGTTCCGAATGAGCGCCCTTTCCTGCTCGGGCGGCACGGCATTCAAGCGTTGCGTGTTGGTCTTGTTGTGCCCCAGCAATTCCCAGCCGAGCCGCACGGCCTCCGCGATGATCTCCGGGTGATGGTCGCAAATATCACTGTTGACGGTCGCCGACGCCCGGATGCCGTGCTTTCCCAGTACCTCCATCATGCGCCAGATGCCAACACGGTTGCCGTAATCACGCTGCGACCAGGCGCGCACGCCGGGCACGGGGCCCTTGCCCTCAAACGGGTGTCCGGACAGCGCGTCTTTCAGGGAAAAGAATTCAATGTTGGGAATGACCCAGACCGCGAGTTGGGCGTCATTTGGCCATGTGATTTTTGGCCTGCGTGTGATGGGGATATATGGAAACGGCCCGTAGTCGCGTGCTTCCATGTCCTAGCCGCCCGTGCCGGCCTTCAGGCCGCTTTCCCCGTGCTTTTCCAGACGGTGATGCGCCTGATCTTGCGCCCCTCAAACTCGAACAGATCGATATTGTCCGCCGTGCGTTCAGCACCGCCCTTGTCGGTGCGCCGCACCGCGAAACGCGTTGCCACGCGGCCGCTTGCCGCATCAGCCACATGGAGAAAATCACCGTGCCAGGACTTAACCACCTGTTTTGCGCGCTGCTCGAAGTAGGTCTTTACGCCTTCGTCACGACCTTCGTAGCGAAGCCCCTCGGTCAAGTATTCCATTACGCAATCGGGTGCCATGGTCTGCAGCGTGCCGGCCACGTCGCAGCTATCGGCGCTGGCGAAGTAGGCTTCGACGTACGCTATGAGTTCGCCAGCGCTGGGTCCCGGCTTCGCCGCATTCCCGTCCACGTTCACTCCAGTTCGGCTCCGGACGCCTTCACCACGTTCGACCACTTCACCACCTCGGTCCGGATGTAGGCACTGAAAGCCTCCGGCGTGCCGGAAACAGGCTCTATCCCGAGGGCGTTGAACCGCCCCTTCAGATCGGCGCTGTTGACAATTTTGGTGAGCTCCGCATTGAGTTTCATGACGATATCCCGCGGCAGCCCGGCCGGCCCCAGAATGCCGTACCACGACGTAGCGTCATACTCCGGCAGGCCCGACTCGGCCATGGTGGGAATGTCCGGAAGCAACGCGGAACGCCTGGGCGTGGTCACCGCAAGGGCGCGAATCTGGCCCGACTTCACGAAAGGTAGCAATGCCGCGAGGTCGGAGTAGAGGAGTTGCACACGCGAAGTCGCGAGATCGCCTATAGCGGCGCCACCGCTCTTGTACGGCACATGCGTCAAGTCCACCTTCGCGAGAGTATTGAACATCTCCCCCATCAGGTGCATGGAGCTGCCTTTTCCGGACGTGCCGTAATTCAGCTGGCCAGCATTCGCTTTGGCATACGCAATGAAACCGCGCAGATCCTTGGCAGGCGATGAAGCGGGCACCGCCATCAGGAAGGAGCCGGTTCCTATTTGCATGACAGGGGTGAGGCTCTTGACCGGATCGAAACCGCGCTTAGGATAAAGCCCGACATTGGCGGCGATGGTACTGGTTGCCCCTATCATGATGGTGTATCCGTCGGGCACCGCACCGGCAACCACATCGGTGCCCAGCATGCCGCCCGCGCCCGCCCGGTTGTCGACCACGACAGGCTGACCGAGATTCTCGCTCAGCTTCTGCGCAATGATGCGGCCGACGATGTCGTTGCTGCCACCGGGGCCGAAGGGGATGATCAGACGGATCGGCTTGTTCGGATACGTCTGGGCGGAGACATTGCCGACTGCGAAGAGTGCGGCGGCAAACGCAAGCACCGCACCGAAAATTCGTGCCTTGTTCAAGTCATTCTCCTTGCCTTGTTTTGTCCGGGCCCGCCGGAGCGGATTACCGACCCGATCGAAATTGCATTGCTTGCCTGAATTATACCGAACGCGACAGGTGGCACAAGGGTGGTTACAAGCATTACAGCATGTATGCTAATAAAATTGTTATAGAGTAAATTCCAGATGGCGGAACAAATCCGGCCGGGCAATGTCCGTCCGCAGAACAGACAACAAAGGAGCACGCATGCGCATATGGGAACAGGGTTTGGTGGCGACATACTCGCTGCCCGGATACAAGGAACTCATCCTCGAGCACTACGCCGAATACACACGACCGGGAACGGAGATCGTAGTGCACGGCGTGCGTGACCGCGCGAGCGAGGCGGGTGCGCGTATCGCCGGCCGCGCGGTGAATTTCGCCTACCTGCACCGCTTCCATGATACGCAGATCATTGAGAACGTCCGTCGCGCGGAGCGCGAAGGCTTCGACGCAGTGATCATCGGTGTGCTGCAGGACCCGGGATTGATGGTGGCACGCACCGTAGTCGACATTCCCGTCATCGGGTACGGCGAGATATCGATGCTGACCGCCTGCATGCACGGCAGCCGGTTTGCCTTCGTCGGCATCAATCCCGAAATGGACCCGCTGGTGCGCACGATGATCCGCGACCAGGGCATGGAAGCAAAAGCGGCACCGACGGCCTACATGGACTGCGGCTACCAGCAGCTTTACGACGCCGTGAACGGCAAGCCCGAAGCGTTCAAGGCGGCGTTCCTCGCTGCCGCGCGAAAATCAATGCGCGAGCACGGCACCGACGTATTCCTGCCCGGCCAGACCATCATTGCCGAACTGTTGTGGCGGGAGGGGCTGCGCGAAATCGACGGCGCACTGGTGCTCGATCCGCGCCTGCCGCTGCTCAGAATGGCCGAGATGCTGATTGACATGCGTCGCGCCGGGTTCAGCACTTCGCGACGCGGGTTTTATTGGGCGAAACCGCCGCAAGACCTCGAGCAGGGCGTGCGCGATTTCTACGCCACGCCGGACAAACCGAACCCTTAGTCAGGAGCCGGCGCTCGACCTGTGGCGCGAAGTGATCTGAGCGTTAGTGCGATGGCAATAAAAAGGCCGGCTAAATGCCGGCCTTTTAGTTTTGAAGCCGGCCCCGGCACTCACAAGGCACTCCCCGCAGCAGTTGCGGGGAATGCCTGTGCGCTTCTTAATCCGCTACGCCAGCGCCGCCTTCACCCGGCCCGGGTTGAACGGCACGGTACGCAGCCGCTTGCCGGTGGCGTCAAAAATCGCGTTGGCAATGGCCGCGGCCACCGGTGATGTCGCACCCTCGCCCGCGCCGACCATGATCTTGTCCGGGCGGTTGATGAGGGTCATGGCGATCTCGGCCGGCACGTCGGAAAAGCGCAGGATGGGGTAGCCCGACCAGTCGAGGCTGGTGACACCGGCGAAATCGAACTGCACCTCCTCGAGCAAGGCACGGCTGATGGCCTGCACCACGTTGCCCTCGATCTGGTTTTTCACGCCGTCCGGGTTGACGATGAGGCCGCAGTCGTGCGCCACCGCCACATAGGGCACGCGCACCTTGCCGCTGGCGCGGTCGATGGTGACGCGCACCACCACCGCAACATAAGTGCTGTAGTTGTCATACTGGCAATAGCCGACGCCGCGTCCGGCGAGCGATCCGACGCGCTGGGGACTGGGCCGCGCATCCCACTTGGACAGCTTGGCCACCTCCTGCAGCACCGCGATGGCACGCTCATCCTTCAGATGCTTGATGCGAAAGGCGATCGGGTCGGCCTTGGCGAGGGCGGCCATTTCGTCGATGAAGGATTCATTGGCGAAGGTGTTTTGCGGCGAACCCAGGCCGCGCAGTGCCGACACGCGCAGCGAGGGCGAACCCTTGGACTGGTGCAGCGTGGTGCGGTTGTTGGGAAAAACATAGGTGCACTTGGCGTTGCGGTCGGCGCCCACCGGGAAGATGCGCCCGGGCTTGCCCAGTTGCTCGCCGGCGAGGGTGTTGCCGCCACCGTCACCACCCGGACGGCTGCTGTGCGGCGGACTCCACACCTGGTAATCCCAGGCGACGATGTCGCCCTTTTCGTCGAGACCACCCTTCACGGTCATGGCCATCGCCACACCCTTTGGCTCGTTGCCGTGCTCGTCGTGGCGCATCCACTGCAGGCGCACTGGACGCCCGGCCAACTGCGACATCAACGCGGCATCGGCGGTGCAGTCATCGGCGCCGTTCTGGCCGTAGCAGCCCGAACCTTCGGTCCAGATGATGCGCAGCTTGTCCGGCGCCATGCCCAGCATCGCGGCGACGCTGTTGCGCGTGAGGAAGGACGATTGCGTCGGCGACCAGATGGTGCCGCCATCGGCACGCACGTCGGCCACCACGCACGACGGCCCGATCGAGGCGTGCATCTGGTGGGGCACAAAATACTCGGCGCTAAGGCTGGCCTTGGCCGAGCCAAAGGCGGTATCGACATTGCCTATGCTGACGACGGCCTTGTCCTCGGCCACCCTGGCACGCACCGCATCGGGCAGGCTTTTCATTGACGGCAGCGCCGGGCCGGGCTTCCAGGTGACCTTGAGTTCGCGCGCGGCGCGGATGGCCTGCTCCTCGCGATCGGCCACGACGCCGACAAAACCGCCTTTTTGCAACACACGCACATTACCCGGCAGATTCCTCACCGAGGATTCATCCACGCTGGCCATCATCGCATCGGGTGTGGCCGGGCGCACCACGCGGCCGTGCAGCATGCCGGGGAAGCGCAGGTTTTGCACATAGACATGGCTGCCGAACACCTTGCCCGGCAACTCGACGCGCGGGATGGACTGGCCGATCACGGCGTGCTTGTCGGCGGACTTGGGCTGGACCTTGCGTGCAAGTTTCTGGCTGAACTTCTTGTTGCCTATCAGTTCGGCGTAGGTGGCCGATTTGCCGTCCGTGCTGCTGACCACCCCGCCCTTGACGGACAGGCGCTCCACCGGCGTGCCCATGCGGGTCGCCGCCATCGCCAGCAGCGTCTGGCGCGCTTCGGCGGCGGCCTGGCGCACCTGCGGCCCGCCGCGGTACATGGACAGGCTGCCCACCGTCGGTCCCTGGTCGGGGCACAACTCGGTATCGCCCATCAGCACGGTGACGCGCTCGAAGGGCACGTCGAGTTCGTCGGCGACAAGCTGGCCAAAGGCGGTCTGGATGCCGGTGCCCAGTTCCACCTTGCCGCAATATGCGGTGACCTTGCCGTCGGCGCCGACGGCAAGCCAGGCGTCAAGCTCTTCGTATTTCGGATTGGGGGGTACCTGGCCAAAGGCCTCCCAGGGCAGGCTGAAAGAAACGACCAGCGCGCCGGCCGATTGCAGGAATTCGCGACGTGAGATATTCATGCTGCCACCTCCGAAAGATTTTCACGGGTATCACCGATTGACCGTCGGTGGCTGGCGGCATTCGCGGCCGGTCGCATCCCCATCTCTCGATGGGGCCCCTGCTCCCTGCTCATACCGCCCCCCCTGCTGCACGGCGCACAGCCTTGAGGATGCGCATATGCGTGCCGCAACGGCACAGGTTGCCATCCAGGGCGGCGCGGATCTGGCTCTCGGAGGGTTTGGGCGTGCGCTTGAGCAGCGCGGTGGCGGTCATCACCATGCCGTTGACGCAATAGCCGCACTGCGCGGCCTGCTCGGCGACAAAGGCCGCTTGCACCGGATGCGGTTTGTCAGCAGTACCGAGGCCCTCTATGGTCGTCACCGGCGCCTTGACCGCAGACACCGGAATGGAACAGGAGCGCACGGCGTCGTTGCCAAGGAGGACGGTGCAAGCGCCGCACTGGTCAAGGCCGCAGCCAAACTTGGGGCCGTTGAGTTCAAGCTCGTTGCGCAACACATACAACAGCGGCGTGTCGTCGGCGGCAGCCACGCTGTGCTGCTTGCCGTTGACGGTAATGGTGACGGACATGGTGTTTCCTCCTTGGTTTTATACCGGCAACCACCCGGAAAGCCACGACTAGCGCGGCTTTCCGGGTGATGGTCGTGTTTTTTATGGTCTTCCGGCGGCAATTTTCCTGCCGCCGCGCTGCGCAATCCGTATCAAACCATACTATGGCTCATCTCGCCTATGCCCTCTATCCACAGCCTGACCACGTCGCCAGACTTGAGGAAAAGCTTGCGCCCCATGCCGACGCCGGCCGGGGTGCCGGTAAGAATCAGGTCGCCCGGTTGCAGCGTCACCCGCGAAGACAGCATGGCGATCTGCTCTGCCGTGTCGAAAATGAGCTTGTTGCTGTTGGAGTCCTGCATCAGCTCGCCGTTGACCCACAGCTTCAGGGCGAGATTGTGCGGGTTCTTGATTTGCTCGGACGGAACCATCCACGGGCCCAGCGGGCAGGCGCCGTCAAAGCACTTCTGGCTGATCCAGTCCATGTGAAAGGGCGAAGTCGGCGGGTTCTTAAGGCGCTTCATCGCATCGCGCGCCGAGAGGTCGTTGGCGATGGTCCAGCCGGCGACATAGCCAAGGGCCTTGCCCACCGGCACATCCTTGGCGGTACGGCCGATCACCGCAGCCAGTTCGATCTCCCAGTCCACCGCCTTGGAGTATGCCGGCAGCCTGACCTTGGTTCCCGGACCGACGATGGAGGCGCGCGAGGATTTGAGAAAATGCCAGGGCAGTTCGCCCAGTTCCTTCATGTTCGGGCCCGGCGGCTGGCCGGTGACGCGCGCCATCTCGGCCATGTGGTCGGTGTAGTTGGCGCCGGCGCAATAAATGTCACCCGGGTAGAGCACCGGTGCGAGCAGTTTGGTCTTTTTCAGCGCCTGGCCCTTGACCCGGCTTTTGCCCGAGGCGATGGCTTTCTCCGCCAGCGCAAAGGCTTTTTTTGCCTTGGCCCATTCACCCAGCGCACCGAGCACGGTTTCGTAGGCCGCGACACCGGTGATTTTTTGCGCATCGTAGACGGTGTCGCCAACAAGAATGCCGGCACGGGCCGCTTTACCGGACTGGTAGCTCAATAGCTTGTATGAACTCATTTTTTCTCTCTGAGAAAATGCGAAATGGATTAATTGAGAATTATGCCTATACCCGACCACACGCCGTCATTCCCGCGAAAGCGGGAATCCAGTGACTTTCCCAGAACGTCGCTGGATCCCCGCTTTCGCGGGGATGACGACCGACTGCAAAATAAATAGAGACTCATTACTCGTGCGACTCAGCAGAGTCGGTGGCTATGACATCGCTGCCAAACTTGTCGCCCGCATTGAAAAAATCGTCGATCTTGCGTTCCTCGTACTGCACTTCCCACCAGTTGCAGTCGAGGTCCTGCAGGTAAAAGCCGTAGGCGCCGTGGCGCTCGCGCACGCCCTGTATTTTGCGTATGCCGTATTTTTCCTTGTGCTCAACCGCGGCCGCGTGCGCCGCGTCGACCTCGGCGCGCGTGGCGACGTTGAGCCCCCAGTGCGTCAGCACGTGCTGGTTGGGCACGTTCTCGCCGATGCAGACACAGACGATGTACATGCCGGTTTTCAGCCGGACCATCATCGCCGGCTTGGCATGGCGCACCACCTCGACGCCGAGAAACTCCTCGTAAAAATGCCGCGTGTTGGCGAGGTTGCGGCACAGCAGGGTGCCATGCGACAACAGCATCGGTTTGACGAACGACGCGGCAGCACCGCGCCCGCTTGCAGCCAGATCATTCATTACGGCCCCCATGTTCCGGTTCGGCAGTGGCTCAGGGCGCAATCAGCTTGACGCCGGGCGCTGCGAACTCACGTGGCCAGACCACCATCCATTTGCCGTTCTGCACCTGCTTGACCTTGTACAAGTCGTTGCCCCTCATGAAGTTGTTGGTGCCGTCCCAGCGCACCTTGCCGATGATGGTGTCGACCTGGCTTTTCTTGATCCAGGCGGCGAGCACCTTGTCATCGAGGCTCTTGGTGGCGTTGACCGCCGTCTCCAGGACCTGCCAGGTGGCGTAGGCCACGGCGGCGATCAGCTCCACCGAGGTGTCGGGCAGGTTGGCCTTGGCAGCGCGCTCGTTGAAGCTTTTGACAAACTCAGCCGCCACCGCGTTGCTGGTAAAGGGCGCGTGCTCCTCAAATACGGTGAAGGCGAGCACACCCTTGCCGTCGGGCGACTTGGACATCGGACCCGGCGCCGGGAAGGCGACAAAGGTTTCCGGCGGGACATAGTCGATTTTTTTCATGGCGTCGAGCAGCAGGTTGCCCTCCAGCCCCACACCGCCGACCCAGAGGAAGTCGGCCTTGGCCTCTTTTACGCGCGCGGCGATGGCGCCGAAGTCGCGGTTGCCAAAGTCCCAGTCGAGGTAAATGGCCTCGGTGAGGCCGCGCTTTTTCATCGCCTCGCGCAAGCCCTGGG